>Ga0206682_10002955_pt1 | contig 14942 bp, 23 predicted proteins | sample M240m12015metaG_FD_155444 | JGI IMG/M metagenome (GOLD analysis project Ga0206682, IMG submission 155444) | Ammonia-oxidizing marine archaeal communities from Monterey Bay, California, United States - M2 40m 12015 | ecosystem: Environmental > Aquatic > Marine > Intertidal zone | place: USA... | reverse complement strand
AATTATGAATTCGAAGTCTGGGTCGGAATCAGGGCTACGGCGCTTTGAGACTTTTTGAATGAACCTAAGTGGGCAGGAGTCGTCGTACCATTCTTGCAACGTTTCGGCAGCATCAACCGCTGGTTCAATAAGAGTTATTGAATAATCCCATTCTTTAAACTCTTCTGTCGTTTCTGCATCTGCCGTGATGTAGATTTTGTGGCACTTATCCCATGTAATGGCATGAGCACCTTTTACTGCTTCAATAATTCGGTCATCGGGTTGGATCATGTTTAGTACTCCGATGGCAACATGTGGCTATGACCACAGATAAAACCGTTGTGTACTGACCATATCACTATGGTGTTTAGCGGGAAGTCCGTGAACGAGATCGTCTCTTTATGAAGTACATTCTCATTGCCATCGGTCATTGTCAGCTGCGCTTGCCCAGTGTCCGTGTCAACTGTCAGTGTTGAAACAATTAGCGAGGAGTTAGTAAGCGTTGGGATAAGACTGCTGATCTTGTCGAACAGCCAAAATGCTTCTGCTTCTTCGGCGAGGTATAAAGCACCGTCTGTTAAGACATCGTTAGTTAGTGGTGACCAGCGCGTGAACTTTACAGTGCCAGTAAAGTGGGATAAATTAATTGCTGTTTTCATACTTGTGTCCTTTGGGTTATATCCAGATAGATAAATCGCTGTCTTCGTAGAACTGATGCCAAACGGTTTTTGTGCTTACTGTTTCAAACTCTGGGAAAGAATATTCACCGCGCTTAACCATTACAGGTTTACCGTTTTTGTGTTTTTTAGGCTGGCGCGTGACTTCTATTGTAGAAAACGACATTTCGAAACAGTCAGTGGAACAGTCGCCTTCGGGGTTCCTCACGCCGCGTTTCACTAGATAATCCTGAATCGCTTCAGTAATTTCGTAAGCGTTTAATTCCATTTTCATTTGGTTTCCTCTATGTCGGGTTCACAAGTGCAGCCAAATAAATCAAATACATCTTCTGACCATTCGCCTGTATATTCGGAGATTCCGCAGGCACAGTTTTCTTCGATCCATTTTTCGCGGTTCACGATTCGTCCTCGTTAAGCTGCAACGTTTATGGGTCCAGCCCATTGGTCAGCCATCGCTTTTGCAATGCCAGGAAAGAATCGGCTGCGCTCTTTCCAACGATCAGGGCCAGGAGGCATTAAATGTATTCTTTGTTCTCTGCCATCGACGATGTCAGTTGGTGTTAAGTTAGGTAGGTTCTTGAGCCACAGACAAGTGCGTTTAGTCTCTCCATGACCGTACTGCCAAGGCTGAACTGATTGAGAGAATTCTTGGTAGTTACGAATTCTGGCTTTGGCATGCTTGTGCATCACCGGATTCTCAATAGCGATTTGCGGGATCGGTGCGTTCCATAGATCACTAAATAGCTCTGCACCTGCGTCAAGATCGTCCCACATCTGTTGCAACGTTTTGCCTTTAGGTGGTTTGGTCAACCATCTGACGCCGCTGTTACATAATCTTGTACATGGCGGGTGCGCTACAATGAGCATGTCCCAATCCATGTCAAGATATTGTCGAACGTCACCTAACAGGTGTTGGTTGCATCCGTCCTCGGCAGGTAATAAGTCACAGGACCAAGTGTCATGGCCTAGTGCGGCGAATTCACGTCTTACGGTGCCTGAGAATTCACAGGCTACTAATATTTTCATTCTTCGTCCTCTTCTTCGAATTGGAAATCTACGGTGATCTCGAAAGACAGCGTAGAAATATTTCTGTTGTGTTTTTCCTGAAGCATTTCGCGGATTACGTCTGCGATATAGTAGGCGTCTCGTTTGCCTTCGATTGAAACTGTTTCAGTATGCGTTACCATCATTCTTCTCCTTAAACCCGATTTCATTTCTTAAAACCCGATTTCATTTCCTAAAACCCGATTTAAGGTTGCTAATTACGCGGTACGTTTAACAACCAAGTAACCGCTGCTTTTGCTGGGGAGAGGGAACTCAACATCTCCACCGAAAAAAATCTGATCGACCACGGCTGGTGCTCCAATGGATTTACTGATCATTTTTTTGCGAGGGTGCTTCTTTTTCCAGTGGTAATAATTTACCTGATCATCTTTTCTGATAAGCATTACCTCGTTGACTTTCATTGCATCGAGACTCTTAAATAACTGGGTCGTATCGTTCAGAATTTCTTCAACGTTCAAATGCTCAATCCCTTTGGCGGGTTGATAGAGCTGTCTGTCCATTTCTTCGCGAGCCAGTTCTAATCCTGCCTCTAAATCTTCTTGCTGATTTTTGTTTACCATTCTTTGTCCTCAAGCAGTTTTATAAATTTGTTTGAGAAGTCAGGCGCCCTTGAGTCAAACGCGGTGGAGTTAGCCTCGTGCCACCTCCAATCGGTACCATTCCAACTAGAATTTTGCTTCCAATCTGATGTGGGCGTAAAACCGAGGATTCCATCAAAGATAATTAGCCTTACGTCATCATCTTTTATGCCCTGTGGTACGTTGATGTCCATGTACACGTCGGTTTCTATTGTTGCTTTTACACGGACGGTTTTATGCGTGTATTTGTTCATGGTGTAGCTTCCTCTTTGCTCAGTTTGAATTTATCTGCTGATGCAATTCCGTATTCGATGCCAAGATCGATGAGCTCTTGTGCATCGTCGGGAGAATCAGCAAACGAGTGGGCTAAATTGGTGTAGAACTGAATGCCTGTGAAGACTTGCACTTCGAAGGGTATGTTTGCTCGCGAAATACCAGTGATTGCTAGCAGTGCGTCGTCAAGTTCGTTGGCTGCGTCGGTAAGCTCTGCCCAGTCAGCGTCAGGCGTGGTGGTTTGATTGCTCATATATCATGACCTCATGTCTAGTTGATGGCGTTCCTGCCATGTGATTAATGGAGTAGTTTTTCGACGTACTCAGGTCTAGGAGGGATTGCTTCAATTACCTTGTCGGGGGAATTGCTAATACCTTAGCTAATATCATAAAACGGAGCAAACGATAAATAGTTCTATTTTCATGCTCCAGCTTGTTGCTTTGGTTGTCGCTTGAATCTACTGAAAAAAGGTTTTTTAGCTGGCTTCGGTGGTGGCTTTGGCATGACACGTTTGGCCACGAACAAGAACACTGAGATGATTGCACCCGCAATGAGTCCAGACATCATGCCTGCGAAGGTGCCTGCGAATATCCAAATAAGGAAGAAGGTCGCCGCAATATCGATAACGATATCTGCCTTGACGATTCTGTGAAGTCCGAATTTGAGTAGTAAAAAGATGATGCCGATAGCGGCAATGATTCCTGTTAAGAACATAGGTCAATCTCCGGTGTAAAGTGTTAGTGTCATGTGCCGTTGCACACTGCCCGTTGCTCGCTCGCTAAGCTCGCGATGATAGTGAACACTGCGAGAGTGATGATAGTGAATTGAGATCAGCACACTGTACCTGGCCGTGGGCAGCGGGCGGCGGTGGTGGGAGGATATCGTTTGTTGGAACTTTGTTTTGCAGTGATCCCGTCCGATCTTGATAGTTGCGCGTAACCAACAACGACTTGAGCTTTAGCGAATGAGGCGTAGCAATAGAAAGTAATCGCATGCGATTCCATAAGTTTAGTAGAAAAAAACACCACACCCGAAGGCATGGTGCTGAATTAGATTTAGTTGTTTGGGCTATCGCTCATTGGCGATTCGTTCCATTGGATTAGTAGATAGATACCGAGAAAGAATCCCGATAAGAACATACCAAGCAGTGGGAACGTGAAGCTGATGATGAATAGGATGGTGAGGAATACGTAGTAAGATGTGTCGGACATAGCGATCTCCGGTCAAGCGAAAAAGCCCACCACACCGTGAGGTATGGCAGGCAATCGCGGGAGTGAAAGTTAAGCAGCAGCGGGAACTTTGATTGCGCCCCAGACAGCTTGGCTTCGGCTCTTGCGCTCCTTGGCTAGGATGCCGATAGCTTCAACAGCTTCATCGATATCGTTGATCTCGAACCGAGGCTGCCAGAACTCATTACCTGCGGCATCGGATACCATCTCATCTTGGCAGAATTGAAACAGCTCGCGAGTGTCCATGTAAGCCATAGCGGCTCTGAAGCTAGAGTGTAATTCAGACAAGCGGCTGAAGTCAGCGGCAAGTGCCTCGGCTAGTGATTGCTTTGACAGAGGGTCGATGCCTAGATCATCGCATTGCTCTACGTAATAGTCGGTGCCATTGCCGTTGCCACTTTCATCGTCAGTATCGACCTTGTCCATCGCTTCGCAGAGGAACTTATAGGAACGTACCGAGCTATTGCAGATATCCTGTATAAAGCCAAGCGCATGTTCTGGCTTTGGGCCTGAGTAATTACGTGCGCCGCCAGCTTCCTCGCGGTCAGCTTGTGCTTTGAGGGTGACAAGGAGGATACGCTCGACAGGGTCTTTGGATTTGGTCTGCTGTACCGCGCCTGCGAAAGCGACAACGTGATCCTTCGGGCTAGTCGCGTGAAGGTTAGTGATGATTGCGTCGATTAAAGAATTTGTTTTAGTGCTCATTGTTTAGTACTCCGATTGTTCAAAGATAGATAAGAAAAGTGCCTGTTCAGTTGCGTTGAAATCACATTCGTCGCAGTAGGCGTTTGAGTTCCAGTCGGCCATGTCGGCCTCGTAAGATGAAACGAGAGACCAGTCATTAGCCTCAAGGTTTAAAGCGTCCATAATTAGCTCCCGTAATACTCGTTAATGTCGACGATAGCAGAGGCAGTAGTAGCATCTGATATATCCTCAATGTCGTCGGCTTGGTCAGCGATCAGCAGTGCTACTACACCTAGCAGCACTTGATCTGGATTTTCCTTGCAGTAAGTAACGACCTGCTTGGAACCCTCGACAACGCTCTGTGTCTTGGGATGGGTTTTAATGCTCTCGAACATTCGCTTGGCGTTAGTGCGGATGTCAGTGTCAAATTTAGTGAATCGCATTATGGTGACTCCTTCTTTAGTGTAGTGACGCTGTTGAATTCATTAGGTAGCATTTCGAACCACTCGATAGGTTCTACTCGCAATGTCTGAGGATCAACATGAGTTCTCCCTGCGGTGTTAGCGATGAATTCGAGGTTAGCTTCGCGTTCCATTTCATCTAGCATGAATTGGTTATCGTCTTCGATTTCACGAATGGACTGGGCATGACATTCAGCGAGGCAACGCTCCCCGTACCTGACAGTAAGACCAAGGCCGCGAGCTTGCTTGATCATGTCGCGAGTGCCCGGAGACTTGCCAAGCGGAAAAGCTATAAGAGCATCGGCATATACAGCCATCTGCTTATTGCGTTTGAAGCCCGCGGACTTGCCGTGCATGGTCCAGTTAGCAGGGAAACGTTTGATGCCGAAGCCGTTATCTATTGCGTAACGCTCGCCCAATCGATCAGCGCCAAGAGCAGTGCCAGAAACTATTTCGATATGTTCAGGCGTAACGAACGTGAAAAAAGCGATGTTATATAGAAAGTAGTCGACAGCGCGACTGAGTGCATCGTAATCATCAAACTCGCGTGAGCCAGCGATGATGAGTTTGAAAGGTTTTTTAGAACCCATAGTTTGTACTCCCGTACATTCTGTTGAAGGAAGAATTCCCCCAATCAAAAAGATGACCGACGACGCATGAGGAACGAATGTGTCTTGCGGCAATCACGAGAGATACCCAACAATCAACGTTTGCTCATTGTTGGGTAGCAGGTGTTAAGAACAGAGCGACATTAATTAACCTGGGCAAGTTCTCCGACAGGATCGATATACCAAGGCTTCTCCCAATCAACTACGCATACATAACCATCGTGAGGAAGAGAGTCTTTAAGGCAGACTATGTTGGGTGGCAATTCATGCGAATACATTGCAGTGCGAGTGAAGTGGCTATAGGTGATCATGAACCCGTAGAGGATTAGAAGGGCAGCTGATATTCTCCACGCTACTTGGAAGTAAAGACTGAAGTTTTTCATCGATAATGCTCCTTATTAGATGATAATTGATACTGTTAATTGTTGGTGGTCACTAACATGTGTTCAGTGAATAGTGCTAGTGATATGGCCTAAAATGATCACAAAAAGGCAAATGTGTGACATGTGTGACGCAATGTGTGACACCATGTGTGACGGCTACAGGCCACGTAAACATTGATGTGTGACGCGTGTGACGCTACTTTCTAATTGAGTTGTTATTTAAAAAACTAAAAAGCAAATAGTTAATAAATGTATATGTAATAAGTAAGTAGGAAAATGCCGTCACACGCGTCACACATGTCACACAATTACGTAAGTCATTGAAACATAACGATTAAAATGTGTGACAGAAAGTGTGACGCCAAATCCCGTATCCGTCACACACGTCACACACCCGCCTCCGGCAGCGTCCGCGAGCCTGCGAGTGGGCGTTGATCAATGTCATAGGACAGATAACGTTGTCACTTGCCAAGTGTTAGTTGTTAAGCCTCTATTGCTAATGTTGGGGGCTACCCAGAACAGCTGTTATATGTCAGATGTTATGGATTAGATGTCATATGACCCATGCCAAGCGACAGGTGCCCAGTGCAAAAGGGGTTACTGTAAAACAAGGTTCCAACAAACGTTTTTGGATAAGGATTCGGTGTCAGTCGATCCGGACGAGTCGCCCGCTGACCACGGACAGGTAAGAGATGGCTCAGCGATTCAGAAAGGTATTTTCAAAAAAATTTTTTTAAATATTAGTTATGGTACTATCTACCGCCATGTCAGCACGAACGTGTAGAAAGTGCGGTAAGAGCGAGGGTGATGTCCATATGGACGAACGCAGAGCAATCTGCACGCCCTGTAGAACCCAGGAAAGGGAGATACAGATGTCCGCGACTTACCAAAACTTCCTCGGAAATCTATACGTCAATGCGAAATCGTCGATAGTAAGAGGCGCTCGCACCAAAGACCACGCATTCACAATCGAACCTAGCCATCTCACCGACCTGTGGCAGGGGCAAGAGGGCAAGTGCGCCATATCAGGTGTCTTCCTCACCCATCACAAAGACGGTTCAGGGTCAAAAGAGTTCAACGCTTCGCTAGATCGTATTAGTAATGCCAAGGGTTACACCCCCGACAACATCCAACTAGTCGCATATCGAATTAACATCATGAAACACGCACTGTCAGAAGACATGTTTTATTGGTGGGTCAAGACAATTAACGATTTTTCTTGTGATTAATTAATACTATAGCTAATATACGAGCATGGATTTAGAGATGATCTGCTTAGAAGGTTTCGATGACGCAATAGTCGGTACTGGACTGCGTGATGCAGATGCAGAAGTCATTGTTTATGACGCTAATAAGATGCAAGAAATACTTCTATGGCAGGGTTTTCCAGAAAATTCACTAGTTGGTTTCTTAGAAACAATCGATCTAAAGGTCTTGGGCAATCAAGCGCCCTTATTTATTTACTTAGATGCAGAACTAGAGCATGAGGTTGTTGAACGAACAGAAGGAAGGCCACGACTCAGAGTCGTCCACTAGTACAGGAATAAGCGAACACACAGAGTTCCAGTCTTTAATGCCCTATATGGGCCTGACTCTCAACGCGCTAACTGTACAACAAGAGAAGCTAGTTACCCTTATCTCCAGCGGCATGACAATTGCCGCAGCTGGTCGGGGTGCTGGCTATTCTAGTTACGCAACTGCGCACGAAGCGTCCAAAAACCCGTCGGTTTTGAAAGCGCTGCAGTATTACCGTGAGCAAATGCGGGAACAGGTGAAGTTTGAGCGTCAGAACGCGCACATTATGTACATGGACGCCTATCAAGCGTCGGCGACCGCGACAGAAATGAAGAACACTGTGGATTCGTTAGTGAAACTGCACGGTCTTGCTACGCCTGACCAAGCAGTTCAGGTAAACGTCAACCTAAGTGCGACATCTAAACAGTTAGAAAGACTGTCCGATGAAGAATTGTTAGAGATAGCAGGTAAGAACACAGATTATTTGGAGCCGGATGCCTCTTGACAGATGACATCGAGCAACGGACATGTATCAGGTGTAAGAATACGCACCCTGAAACGCTGTACGCCGAAAATAGTGGGCTATGTGTCTACTGCAAAGCCGACGATGTCGATGCTCTACCCCTGCCAACCCCACTTGAACACGACCCTGAGCAAGAATCGGAGGAATTATCACTTGAAGATAAAGCAAAGGCTGAACTCGCGCTTAGATTCCTTACGCGTAAGCGCCTCCTCCCTTTTGTCGAACGTTTCAACCCCGATTATCAAGCGGGTTGGGTTCATAAAGACATATGTAATCGACTTGAGCAGTTCTCTAAAGACGTTTCTGAAAAAAAATCTCCAAGACTTATGCTCTTTATGCCGCCTCGACACGGTAAAAGCACGTTGGCATCAGTTGCGTTCCCAGCTTGGCACTTGGGCAGGCACCCTCAACACGAATTCATCAGCTGCTCTTATTCAGGTTCGCTTGCGATGGGTTTCAGTCGCAAGGTACGTCAGCTCCTCCGTGAACCAACGTATAAGACCGCATTTAAAACCCGCTTGGATAAAGATAGCCAGTCTGCCGAAGCGTGGCTTACTTCTGATGGGGGTGGTTTTGTTGCTGCTGGCGTTGGCGGCGGTATTACTGGCAAGGGTGCTCATGTCCTCGTCATAGACGACCCAGTAAAGAACCGTGAAGACGCGGAGTCGTCAAACGCCCGAGACAGCACATGGGATTGGTACACCTCAACAGCGTATACACGTCTTGCTCCTGGCGGCGGCGTGCTAGTTATTCTCACCCGCTGGCATGACGATGATCTTGCAGGCCGATTACTTAAAGCTGCATCAGATAACGGCGAACAATGGGAAGTTGTTAACTACCCTGCTAGAGCCGAAGTAGACGAAGAGTTTAGAGACGCTGGCGACGCACTACACCGCGAGCGATATGACGAAGAAGCACTCGCAAGAATCGAAAGAGCAGTTGGCCCACGCGATTGGTCAGCGCTGTACCAACAGAACCCCGTGGCAGATGACGGTGATTATTTTACCCGCGACATGATCCAGTACTTTGAGGCTGATGAAGTTGACTATGGCGCGATGCGGTTCTATGCCGCATGGGACTTGGCGATTGGTAAGAAAGATCGCAACGACTACACCGTAGGGATGGTCATAGGCGTAGATGAATACGATCAGTTGTTCGTGGTCGATGTGGTCAGGGGGAAGTTCGACGGGTTTGAGATTGTGGAACGCATACTCGACCTCTACGAAGAGTGGAAGCCCAGCATCATTGGCATTGAAAAAGGTCATATCGAAATGGCGCTCGGCCCATTCCTAGAGAAACGTGTCCGAGAGCGCGGGTTATATGAAGCGTATTTCAAAGATTTAAAAACTGGCCGCAGAGATAAAGAAGCGCGAGCGCGAGCCATTCAAGGTCGGATGCAACAGGGCATGGTGTGGCTCCCCCGAGACGAACAATTTACAGGGCCGTTAGTGGCAGAACTTTTGCGCTTTCCAAACGGTGTCCACGATGACCAAGTTGACGCCCTAGCATGGCTAGGACTAATGATGACTGAGTTTGCCACCTATCAAGCACCAGTAGTACACGTTGCGTCATGGAGAGACCGTCTACCCTTCCTCAATAAAGAGCTGCGGACTAAATCAGCAATGAGTTCATAATTATGAAAAAGCAAAAGGTAAGACTGACCACCGACGAAGAGATACAACTAGCGTCATCGCAGTGGGATAGGTATGTAAGGGCGAGAGACAATGGCCACCTAGAATACATATGGATGGCTAAAAAGTGCGATGAATTCTATCGCGGGGATCAGTGGGATGCAGACGATGAAGCTGCGCTTGATGCGGAAGGTCGCCCCGCCCTAACCATTAATACAGTTCTCCCTACTATTAATACGATTTTGGGCGAGCAGTCTACGCGCCGTGCAGATGTCCAGTTCAAACCGCGCCGTGGCGCCGAGCAAGATGTAGCTGACGTACTAACGAAGGTCTACATGCAGATCGCGGATAACAACAAGCTCGACTGGGTTGAGCAACAGGTGTTCTCTGACGGTCTGATTATGGATGGCCGTGGTTATTTTGATGTTCGTATGGACTTCACCGACCACGTTGAGGGTGAGATCAGGATCACTGCCAAAGACCCGCTCGACATCCTCATCGATCCAGACGCAAAGGACGCCGATCCAAAGACATGGAACGAGGTGTTTGAGACCAAGTGGATGACACTTGATGAGATCGAAGAGACCTACGGCGAGAAGAAGGCTGATCAGTTACGTTTCATTGCTGAGAACGGCAACAGTTTTGGTGGTGACTCGGTAGAGTATGAAGAGCAGCGCTACGGCGACGTGGACCCTGAAGACGATTTGTTCGGCACGACTATCGCCCCCGATGAGGATGGCTATAGAAATATCAGATCACTGCGAGTAATTGAGCGGCAGTCCAAGCATATGTCACGGTGCATGTGTTTTGTTGACCCTGACACTGGCGACCAACGCGATGTACCTGACGCATGGTCTGAGGCAAAGGCCAAGAAGTTCGCCAAGCAGTACAGCTTGAACCTCATTACAAAGATGAAGCGCAAGGTGAAGTGGACAGTGACATGCGACAAGGTGGTACTGCACACCGATTGGTCTCCATACAACGACTTCACTATCGTCCCCTTCTTTGCTTACTTCCGCAGGGGTAATCCTTTCGGTGTAATCCGTAACCTTATTTCACCGCAGGAACAGCTGAACAAGATCGCTAGCCAAGAGCTGCACATCGTTAACACCACAGCCAACTCCGGTTGGATGGTAGAAAGCGGATCGCTTGTTGGTATGACAGCTGATGACCTTGAAGAGCACGGCGCAGAAACGGGTCTAGTACTTGAGTATGCCCGTGGCACCAACCCACCGCAGAAGATCACGCCTAACTCAATCCCCACGGGGTTAGATCGTATTGCGCAGAAAGCAGCGTTGAATATCAAAACAATATCTGGCGTGAACGATTCGATGCTTGGCTCTGACAGTGCAGAGGTGTCAGGTGTTGCGATCAAAGAGAAGCAGTCGCGTGGCGTCATTATGATTCAGGTGCCATTGGATAATCTGAAGAAAGCGCGGCAGTACCTTGCGGAGAAAGTCTTAAACCTCGTTCAGACCTTTTATTCCGAGAAGCGGATTATACAGATCACTAATGAGGCGGACCCTCTTAAACCTCGCGAAGAAGTTGTAGTAAATGAGATGACCCCCGAGGGGCGCATTATCAACGACCTAACTGTGGGTGAGTACGACGTTGTCATTAGCACTGCCCCTGCTAGAGATAGTTTTGACGAGCAGCAGTTTGCAGAAGCCCTTGGCCTTAGACAGGCAGGTGTTGCGATACCTGATGACGCGATCATTGAGTACAGCCACCTGACTAAGAAAGGTGAGCTAGCTAAACGTATCCGCATGATGACAGGCGTTGAGCAGTCACCTGAACAACAGCAGATGGCACAGATGAAGGCGCAGATGGGAATGCAGGCTGATCAGTTGGCACTTGCCAAGCTGGAAGCTGAAGTTAAGAAGCTCCAGTCAGAAGCTGCTATGAACATCGCGAAGGTGCAGGACACAACCGAAGTAGAACCTCAGTTACGCATGCAAGAACTGCAGACTCAGTTAGAGATGAAGATGCAGGAACTGCAGTTGCGTAGAGAACTCGCAGACTTAACCAACCAGACTAAGACTAGTCAGGCTGAAACCAACGCTGCTACGCGTATAGCCGCTACTGCTATGCAAACAGCAGCAAAAACAGAAGCATCCCGTAAACCCCCAATAGGAAGTTGATATGACTGATAAAGACCAAACAGAAGATAAAGCACTTGAATTTGAAGTAATGCCAGGAGCTGATGCTGTTGAAGAAGACAACTCACCCCAACTAGACCTTAGCTTTCCCGACTTAGAAAAAGCTGCGGTGGATGACACTGAGGTAGAGGAAACTGAGCAGGAAGCTGAAGTTGAGGAAGTTGAAGAAGTTGAAGAAGTCGAGGAGGAAGTCGAGGAGATTGTTTCTGACGATGAACAAAGTACAGAAGAAGAAGCAGAACTAGAAGCTGAGGCAGAACCTGAAGCGGCTTTAGAAGAGCCGGAAGTCGAGGAAAAACCCGCCAGCAAGAAGATGGTTCCGAAAGCACGCTTGGACGAAGTGCTGAACAAACAAAAAGCGCTACAGAAGCAAATTGACGATATGAAAGCGGCACAAGCCCCTGTTGCTGAAGCGCCAGAGGAGTTCGATTTTGGCTCTAAAGAGTTGGAGTATCAGAATCTACTGCTCGATGGCGAGGCTGAGAAAGCTGCGCAGCTACGAGCGGACATCCGACAGGCAGAGCGTGTGCAGATTGAGTATGAGATGACTCAGAAGATGAGCGATACCGTCTCTAACAATCACCAAGCAACCGCTTTGCAGCAGGCAGCAACGACTTTAGAAGCTGAGTTCCCAATGTTCGATCAGAAAAGCAGCCAGTACGATGAAGCGATGACGCAGGAAGTCATAGAACTGCGCGACGCGTTTATTATTAAGGGCGAAAACCCAGTTGCGGCGCTATCGAAAGCAGCAAAATTTGTTATCAGCGAAAACGGTTTGGTAGATACAGCACCCGCGCTGAGTTCAACGGCTGCACCCGCTACAAATCAGGACGAAGTAGCGAAGAAAAGAGCGCAAGTGTCTAAGAAGTTGTCAGCTGCGAGTGCCCAACCCCCTGAAATGCAGGGTGAAGGTACTGCGACTAGAACCGACAAGGCGCTAGATGTTTCAAACATGACAGAAGATGAGTTTGCAGCATTACCAGAAGCAACCCTGAAGCGCCTACGCGGCGACATTATGTAACGAGGTGACCCATGCTGGTCAAAATACACCATGATTGCTGAAGTCGCGACAGTAATATCCGTTGTAAAAGGATTGAACGACGCGATCTCGACAATAAAAGAGTCGAGGGGGCATGCAGGTGATTTGGCCAGCATCATGGGCCGCTATGCTACGGCTAACGAAGCGGTACAAGATGTCGAGAGCAAGTACGTTGGGCGATTGTCTGTTAAAGACAGCATGCAGATACAGCTTGCCAAGCGGCAGCTAAAGGCGTTCAACCAGCAGCTGAAGGACTCGATGATGATGCAGGGTCTCACTAAAGACTATAACGAGATCATGGCCCGTGTTGAAGAGTCTCGGCTTGAGCATGAGAAGCAGATAAAGATAGCTAAGATACGGCGGCGCGAAAACATAAAGTTCCTTAAAACAATGGGCGTAGCCCTAACCTCCGCCGTCATAAGTTTCGGCGTGATATTAGGGATGATCATGCTTATTTTCAAAAAATAACGAGGTAGATATGCCATCAAAGAAAGACCCACGGTTAGCCCGAGCAGGAGTATCGGGCTTTAACAAACCTAAAAGGACGCCCTCGCACCCCAAAAAGTCGCACGTTGTTGTGGCTAAAGAAGGTGACAAGGTCAAAACCATCCGGTTTGGTGAGCAAGGTGCGTCAACTGCTGGTAAACCCAAGGCGGGAGAGTCAGACAAGATGAAAAAGAAGCGTGCTAGCTTTAAAGCGCGTCATGGTCGAAATATTAAAACGGGCAAAATGAGCGCGGCCTACTGGGCGAACAAGGTTAAGTGGTGATCTGATGGCTAGAAGCGACGAACCCAAGTGGAAACGTATTGTTGCTGCTGTAAAAGCAGGGTCAAAAGGCGGTAAACCTGGACAATGGTCAGCCCGCAAAGCACAACTAGCCACGCAGCGTTATAAAAAGTCAGGCGGCAGCTACTCTGGGCCGAAAACCAAGGCTCAGAAGTCCCTGTCTAAGTGGACCAAAGAGAAATGGGGTACTAAGTCTGGCAAGAATAGTACTCAAGGTAAGAAGGCTACTGGTGAACGCTATCTGCCTAAGAAGGCCCGAGAGGCTTTGAGCAAGAAAGAGTACGCCAAGACCAGTGCTAAGAAGCGTGCCGATACGAAAGCAGGTAAGCAGGTCAGTAAGCAACCGCCAGAAATTGCCAAGAAGGCTGCAAAGCATAGGTCACGAGGTTAATCGATGAGCATCATAGAATTTGCAAGCGCGACGTGGCCAATGTTCCTTGGCTTCATCACTTTAGTTATTGTGCTAGCAAAGATGCATTCTGAGATTGATGTGCTGAAAGAAAAGGTCAAAGTTTTGTTCGAACTTTGGAACAACAAGTAGTTGCATTGATATAGTACCTATACTAATATTCAATATACGTATATCCCTACGATATGGGATCGGCCCGTAGCCGTAAAAAACGTACCCCTCGCCTGTATAGGCGTTAAAAATGCCGAGGTCGCACCTCGTTAATCCGCGCTAGTTCGTCGCTCCACGATACGGAGATACGGATTAGCCGCTCCTAAAGTCGGCTACCTATATTAGTGGGACTAATTCCACTTGTTAACTATCCAACTTAATAATAGGAGCCTATCATGGCTTTAACAAATTTCGGCACCTTAAGTGGTGACCAGCTTCAGATGTGGAGTCGCGACTTCTGGAAAGTAGCGCGGAACCAATCTTTCATCAATCAGTTTGCTGGCACTGGCTCTAACGCTATGGTTCAGCGAGTAACTGAACTTACCAAAAACCAGAAAGGCACCAAGGCAAACATCACTTTGCTTGCTGACATGACTGGTGACGGCATCACTGGCGACAACACACTGGAAGGTAATGAAGAAGCGCTCCGCGCATACGACATCACCATCGAGTTAGATCAGCTACGATTCGCAAACAGAATCGCTGGCCGAATGACTGACCAGAAGACAGTTGTTAACTTCCGTGAGCAGAGTCGCGACGCACTTGCTTATGCAATGGCTGACCGCTGCGACCAGTTGGCATTCTTGTCATTGTCTGGCGTTGCTTACACTCACAAGAACAACGGTGGCCTACGTACTGCTTCTAGTACAGCAGGACATGATCTTGTTGATCTGGAGTTTGCTTCAGATGTATCTGCTCCTACTTCTGCTAGACACAGACGTGTTGACGGTG
>Ga0206682_10002953_pt1 | contig 14949 bp, 9 predicted proteins | sample M240m12015metaG_FD_155444 | JGI IMG/M metagenome (GOLD analysis project Ga0206682, IMG submission 155444) | Ammonia-oxidizing marine archaeal communities from Monterey Bay, California, United States - M2 40m 12015 | ecosystem: Environmental > Aquatic > Marine > Intertidal zone | place: USA... | reverse complement strand
GCGTGCGCCTTCAACCACTCGGCCACCTCTCCAATTATTTTTCTTTTGAGATTTTGAGAACACCAATAAATGCCTCCTGAGGAATTTCCACTCGTCCAAATTGTTTTGATCGAGCCTTACCTTTTTTTTGTTTTTCAAGAAGCTTTCTCTTTCTATCTGTAGCTCCTCCTCCATGAATTTTAGTTAAAACATCTTTTTTAAAACCTTTGATAGTTTCTCTAGCTATAATCTTGCCACCAATTGCAGCTTGAACTGGTATCATAAAATTATGTCTTGGAATTAAATCTTTTAATTTTTCACAAACTTCTCTTCCAGTTCTCTGGGCAAAATCTTTATGAATCATCATTGCTAGCGCATCTACTGGTTCCGCATTTACTAAAATTCCAAGTTTTACTAAATCGCCTTCTCTATGTTCAATTATTTCATAATCAAAACTAGCATATCCACTTGTCATTGATTTTAAACGATCATTAAAATCAAATACTACTTCGTTTAAAGGAAGTTCATAATTAACAACAGCTCTATTTCCTGAATAACTTAAATTTGTTTGTACACCTCTTTTATCCTGACACATTTTTATTATCGAACCTAAGTATTCATCTGGAGTAATTATAGTTGCTTTTATCCATGGTTCTTCAATTAACTTAATTAATGTTGGATCTGGTAAACTTGAGGGGTTATGAAGATCAATGGTATCTCCGCTATTCATATGAACTTTATAAACTACTCCAGGAGTAGTGGTTAATAAGTTCACATCAAATTCTCTTTCTAATCTTTCTGTAACAATTTCTAAATGCAGCAATCCTAAAAACCCACATCTAAAACCTAATCCCAATGCTGAGGAAGATTCAGGTTCAAATGAAAAACTTGCATCATTCAATTGTAATTTAGCCAAACCATCTTTTAATTTTTGATACTCAGAGCTGTCTACTGGAAACAATCCACAAAAAACTACAGGTTTACTGGGCTTAAAACCAGGTAGTGCTTCTTTTAACGGTTTTGCAGCATCACATATTGTATCACCAACCTTTGTTTCGGATAAAACTTTTATACCCGTTGTTATAAAACCTATTTCTCCAGCATTTAATTCATTGATGTCTGTTGCTTTAGGCGTAAATACACCAACTTTTTCAACAATATATTCCTGATTAGTGGACATCATTTTAATTTTCATATTTTTAGAAATTTTACCATCTATAACTCTTACCAAAATAACAACACCTAAGTAGGTATCGTACCAACTATCAACCAACAAACATTTTAAATCTCCTGAACTTTCGCCCTTAGGTCCTGGTAAGGCAGTAATAATTTGCTCTAAAATATCATCTATACCCACACCTGTTTTTCCAGAACAAGGAATCGCATTTTCAGTGTCTATACCTATGACTTCCTCGATTTGTTTTTTTGTTCTATCTAAATCTGATGCTGGAAGATCTACTTTATTTAGAACTGGGACAATCTCATGATCAATATCTAGGGCTTGATAAACATTTGCAAGGGTTTGAGCTTCAACTCCTTGAGTACTATCAACAATTAAAATTGATCCTTCGCAGGCATAAAGAGATCTGCTGACCTCATAACTAAAATCTACATGGCCTGGTGTATCAATAATATTTAAAATATATTCTTTTCCATCTTTTGCTTTGTAATTAAGTTTCACCGTTTGAGCCTTAATAGTAATTCCTCTTTCACGCTCAATATCCATCGAGTCTAAAACTTGAGCCTTCATCTCTCTTTCCGTAAGCCCACCACAACTATGGATTATTCTATCTGCTATTGTTGATTTTCCATGATCAATATGAGCAATAATCGCAAAATTTCTAATATTATCAATATTACTCATTTGCTTTATGAACGTATCTTAGCACCAGTTTTGTTTTCAACTGTTTTAATGATTGAGTTATTAATGCTTTCTAAATCATTATCATTCAATGTCTTTTCAAATGACTGTATAGTTACACTAATTGCTATTGATTTTTGATTTTCTGGAATATTTTCACCTTCATAAACATCAAACACTCTAATATTGCTAATAAGTTTTTGATCTACACTTGAAACTGCATTAATTAAATCTTGAGCTTTAATTTCTTTATTAACTATAAAAGCAAAGTCTCTTTCAGATTTTTGATAATCAGATACTTCAAATTTTGTTTTTTGATCTTTTAATGCTTTTTTTGGAAGTTTTAAATTATCTACAAAAATTTCGAAACCAACTAAAGACTCCGTTTTAATATCAATCTTTTTTAAAATATTTGGATGAATTTCTCCAAAATAAGCTGCTATTTGATCTTTGCCTCTATTTAAAAACAGTCTACCTGACTTACCTGGATGGTAATAATTTGGTGTTTCGCTATCAATAAAAAATTTTTCTGGATTATATCCTGCTTCAACTAAAGTTTGAATCACATCTCTTTTAACATCAAATACGTCAACATTTCTCTCTTTTTCGATCCATGATAATCTAGATTTTTTACCAGCCGACAAACCACAAACTACTGTGTTTTGTTCACCTGGATTTGAACCAGTAAAAATTGGTCCTATTTCAAATATTGATAAATCTTTAAAACCTCTGTCTAAATTTTTTTTCATATACATTGTTAAATTTGAAAATATTGAGTTTCTCAAAACTCCTAAATCTGAGCTTATAGGATTAACAATTTTAATTTCTTTATTATTATCTTTGAAATGATCATTATAATTTGAATCAGTAAATGACCACGTTATTGCTTCTAGATAACCTTTTGAAGCAATTGCTCTTTGTAAAAAATGAAACAACTTTTGTGAATGGGTGAGAGTAGATTTAGTTCTTTCTTTAATAGGATCTATAATTTTTATCTTATCATAACCAGTTATTCTCACTAATTCTTCAACAATATCTATTTCTTGTGAAATATCTGGTCTCCAAGTTGGAACTGATAGTTTTAAATATTTTTTTTCTTTTTTAATTTTAAAACCTAGATCTTCAAGTATCTTTAAAATCTCCTTAGTAGAAATTTTAAATCCTGTTATTTTTTCAAATAAATCTGTATCAAATTTAATAATTTTACTTTTATCTGTTTCAATTCTTTGAATATCAATTTTACTGATTTCTCCACCACAAATCTCTTTAATTAATAAGGCTGCTTTATTTAATCCATCTTCAATGGATAATGGGTCAATTCCTCTTTCAAATCTAAACTTTGCATCAGTATCCAAGTTCAGTTTTTTTGATGTGCTTCTTATAGATCTTGGTTCAAAATACGCTGACTCTAATAATATATTTTTAGTATCAAGCTCTGTACCAGATCTTGTACCCCCAATAATTCCGCCTAATCCTAATACACCTTTGTTGTCACTAATTACACACATCCCATCATCTAATTTATAATTCTTGTTATCTAAGGCTGTAAACTCTTCTCCAGATTTTGAGTTTCTAACTACAATACCTTTTTCAATTTTATCAGCATCGTAAGCATGCAATGGTCGATTAATATCAAGCATTACATAATTGGTAATATCAACTATTGCTGAAATTGGCTTTTGACCAATTGAAACTAGTTTATCTTTTAACCATTTGGGGCTTTCAACATTTTTTACATTAGTAATCAAACAACTTCCAAAAGAACTACATGCTTGATTTTTTTCTTTATTAATTTTTACTTTTACAGTTTGCTTACTGTTTGATTTAATTTTTTTTTCTTTTAAATTTTTTAATTTTCCAAAACCAGAAGCGGCAAGGTCTCTTGCTATTCCTCGAACACCAAGACAATCTGGTCTATTTGGAGTAATTGATAGATCTATAAGATTAGAACTTGTCTCTGAAAAATAACTTTTTCCAATACTCTTTTCATATTTTTTTGAAGATAATTCTGTTATTCCATCACTTTCATCTGATAAATTTAATTCAGACTCAGAACAAAGCATTCCATAAGAAGTAACATCTCTAATTTTAGCTACTACAAGTTTTACTTTGCTTTTAGGAACAACAGCTCCAGGAGGGGCATAGATTGTAATTAATCCTTCTCTTGCATTTGGTGCACCACACACAACTTTTTTTATGTCTTTTTCTCCAACATCTACATCACAAACTTTAAGTCGATCTGCATTGGGATGTTTTTCTGTCTTTAAAATTTTTGCTACTTTAAATAAATCAAGACCAGCTGATAGATTTTCTACGCTTTCAACCTCAAGTCCAACATTGGTTAACTGCTCTAAAAGTTTATCTTCATTTAACTTTGTATCTAAATGATCTTTTAACCAATCAAATGTAATTTTCATCGACTTAAGCCTCTATAATTTGTTGGAACATCTAAAGGATCAAAGCCAAAATGATTTAACCATCTGTAATCACAATCAAAGAAAGCTCTTAGATCATTAATACCATATTTAAGCATCGCCAAACGATCAATCCCAATTCCAAACGCATATCCTTGATATTTTGATGGATCAACTTTCACATTTTTTAAAACATTTGGATGAACCATTCCACATCCTAAGATTTCAAGCCATTGATCACCTTCTCCAATAACAATTTTTCCGTCTTTAATTTCATAACCAATATCTACTTCTGCTGATGGTTCTGTAAATGGAAAGTGACTTGGTCTAAATCTCATTTTAATTTTTTCAACTTCAAAGAACTCTTTAATAAAATAATTTAGACAACCCTTTAAATGTCCCATATTTATGTCTTTATCTATATGCAAACCCTCTACTTGATGAAACATTGGTGCATGAGTTTGGTCACTATCAGATCTGTAAGTTCTTCCAGGCGCAATAATTTTAAATGGAGGCTTATCTTTTAACATTGTTCTAATTTGAACTGGAGATGTATGAGTTCTTAACAAAATCTCTTTATTCTCATCAAGATAAAATGTGTCATGCATATCTCTTGCTGGATGATTGTCGGGGGTATTTAAAGCTGTAAAATTATTATATTCATTTTCAATATCTGGACCTTCTTCAACACTAAATCCAATTTCAGAAAAGATTGATGAAATCTCATCTATAGTTTGTGAAACAGGATGAATTTTACCTCTAACAAATGATCTTTCAGGAAGAGTTACGTCAATTTTTTCTTTTTCTAGTTTTTCATTTATTTTTTTTGACTCAATCTCATTAATTTTATTTGTTATTAAGTTTTGTAACTCATCCTTTATTTGATTAAGGTCTGATGCAAATTTTTTTCTATCTGCTTCAGGTATAGATCCAATATTTTTGAATTGAGAAGAAATTAAACCATTTTTTCCAAACAGTTCTGTTTTAATTTGATTAATTTCCTCTAAACTCAAATTGCTATTTAATTTAGCTGAATAGTCATTTTGAATGTTTTTTAAGTCTGACATATTGATAGATTATTTCCTTAAGAAATAAAAACAATAGAGAAGATTAATTTAAAGCTGATTGAGCTTTTTGTACAATTGTTTTAAATGCTTCTGGGCTATCGTAAGCAATTTCAGCAAGAATTTTTCTATCTATTGTAATTCCACATTTACCAAGGCCGTTGATAAATTTAGAATAAGTCAAACCTTCAGCTCTAACACCTGCATTGATTCTTTGTATCCATAAAGATTTGAAATCTCTTTTTTTATTTCTTCTATCTCTGTAAGCGTACTGCATCGCTTTTTCCATTGCTTGCTTAGCTACTCTAATTGTATTTTTTCTTCTGCCCCATTGACCTTTGACAGCTTTTAAAACTTTTTTATGTTTTGCTTTGCTAGTTACGCCTCTTTTTACTCTTGCCATTATTAACCTCTTAAACTGTAAGGCATGTATGATTTAACAATTTTGCCGTCTTGCTTAGACATAGTTGTTGTGCCTCTTAATTTTCTTATTTGAGAATTCGTTCTTTTTATCATGCCATGTCTTTTGCCAGCTTGGGCTGTCATTACTTTACCCTTTGCTGATATCTTAAATCTTTTTTTTGCTGAGCTTTTAGTTTTTAATTTTGGCATAATTCTGCGGTGTTATACAAAGATTGATATAAATTTACAACCTATATTAAGGCCTATAAAGGCTGAATTACCATGATCATTTGCTTTCCATCAAACTTAGGGTGTAATTCTACCCTTCCAATATCCTTCATGTCCTCTTTAATCTTATCCATCAATTCTTTTCCTAAATGAGAGTGTTGTAATTCACGACCTTTAAATCTGACAGTAAATTTTACTTTGTCTCCCTTAGCTATAAATTTTTTTGCGTTTTTAACCTTAAAATCATAATCATGCGTTTCTGTAACAGGTCTCATTTTAATTTCTTTTAATGAAACAATTTTTTGTTTTTTCTTAGCAATATTTGCTTTCTTTTGGGCATCATATTTAAATTTACCCATGTCCATAATTTTACAAACAGGCGGATTTGCATTAGCAGCTATCTCTATTAAATCTAACCCTTGATTTTTTGCCATTGAAATTGCTTCATTAGTGTTCATCACACCAAGATTTTCACCATCACTTGCTATCACCTGAACATCTGGAGAAGAAATTCTATTATTAGATCTTGGTCCTCGATCTTTAGTTCTTCTTTGAAAGTAGTTTTGTTTGAAATCTGCCACTTAGTTTGATGATGCTTTATTTAAAGCAGAGAAAGTTTTTAAAAATTGGTCTATATCCATATTTTCTTGTTTATTAGAGTCTAACCTTCTAATAGTTACTGAATTGGAGTCAACTTCTTTTTTACCACAAATTAATAAAACAGGTATTTTTGCTAGAGAATGATCTCTAATTTTGTAATTTAAATTATTATTTTTTAAATCTACTGACGAACTAATACCTGCATCTTTTATTTTTTTTGATACGTTAACCGCATAGTCATTAAATTCCTCTGAAATAGGTATCACCATAGTTTGTAAAGGAGATATCCAAAATGGAAACTTACCAGCATAGTTTTCAATTAAAATTCCAATAAATCTTTCCAGTGAACCAAATAAAGCTCGATGAAGCATAACTGGAACTTTTTTAGATCCATCTTTATCAACATAAGAAGCATCTAATCTTCCTGGTAAATTTAAATCAACTTGTAAAGTTCCACACTGCCAATCTCTGCCAATTGCATCTCTTAATACAAATTCAATTTTTGGCCCATAAAATGCACCCTCTCCTTTATTAATACTATATTCTAATTTAGAAGCTTTAACTGCCTCAAGTAAAGAGGCTTCTGCTTTATCCCAAACTTCATCATCACCAACTCTAACCTCGGGTCTATCTGCATATTTTAAAATTACATTTTCAAAACCTAAATCTTTATAAATATCTAAAATTAAATTAGTTACCTCTAAACATTCACTTGTTATTTGATCTTCAGAACAAAATATGTGAGCATCATCTTGGGTGAAGGCTCTTACTCTTAATAAACCGTGTAAAGCACCTGATGGTTCATAACGATGTACTTTGCCAAATTCTGTTATACGTAAAGGTAGATCTCTATAACTTTTTAGACCTTGATTGAATACCTGGATATGACCAGGACAGTTCATAGGTTTAATCGCAAATACTTTTTCATCTGGAGTTTCTGATGTGTACATGTTCTCACCGTATTTTTCCCAATGACCAGATTTTTCCCACAACTGTCTATCTAGTATCTCAGGTGTATTAACTTCTTTATAACCAGCAACATCTTGTCTGCTTCTCATATAATTGATCAATTTTTGAAATAAAGCCCAACCTTTTTCGTGCCAGAATACTGAGCCAGGACTTTCCTCTCTAAAATGAAATAGATCCATTTCTTTTCCAAGCTTTCGATGATCTCTCTTTTCAGCTTCTTCTATTCTTTTTAAATATTCATCTAAATCTTTTTGGGTCGCCCAACTTGTACCGTATATTCTTTGTAACATTTCATTATTAGAGTCACCTCTCCAATAGGCTCCTGAAACTTTAGTAAGTTTAAAGAATTTTCCAATCTTACCTGTTGAAGAAAGATGCGGCCCTCTACAAAGATCGTGCCAGTCACCATGAAAATAAATCGATACGTCTTCATTTTCTGGAATTGCTTCTATTAATTCCGCCTTATAAATTTCTCCTTTTTCTTTAAAATGTGTAATAGCTTTATTTCTATCCCAAACTTCTCTTTTTGTGATTTCATTTCTATCAACAATTTCTTTCATCTTATTTTCAATTTTTTCTAAATCATCCTCGGTAAAAGGTTCTTTTCTTGCAAAATCGTAATAAAATCCATTTTCAATAACTGGACCAATAGTTACTTGTGTTCCAGGGAATAGTTCTTGAACAGCCATAGCTAGTATATGGGCTGTATCGTGTCTTATAGTTTCTAAGCCCTCGGGATTTTTTGATGTAAAAATTTTAATAGAACAATCTTTTTCTATTAAAAAATCTAAATCTTTTAAATCGCCGTCAATACTTATAACCATAGCTTGTTTAGCAAGTGACTTGCTAATTTTTTCAGCTACATCGAGACCTGTAACTTTGTCTGGAAATGTTAAATTATTTCCATCTGGCAATGTAATTATAGGCATTAATTTATTATTCTTTTATACTCTGAATAGGTAGAAAAGCACATTTTTTCAACATTAAATTTTTGAATTATATTTTTTCTTCCCTCTTTACCAATAGATTGTAATGACGCTTCATCCATAGAAAGTACTTTTAAAATTTTTTTACTTAATGATTTTGCATTATTAGACTCGAATAAAAAACCAGTTTTTTCATCAATTACAGTTTCATTAGAACCACCAATATTGCTTGCAATTATTGGTTTTTCCATCGATTGGGCTTCGACTGAAACTCTTCCAAATGCTTCGGGTTCAATTGAAGCTGATACCACTATATCAGACACCTTGTAAGCCAAGGCCATATCTTTACAGTGATCAATAAATTTGACCTGATTAATTAATCTATGTTGCTCTGTAAGTCTTAAAAGTTTTTTTTTATATAAATCTCTACCTTGGTCACTTCCAAGTATTACTGCATAAAAAGCCTCATACCCAAGTTCTATATTTACTAAATTAACTGCCTCTATAAAAATTTCTTGTCCTTTCCATCCAGTTAGTCTTCCAGGTAAAAGAATTATTTTTTTATCTTTTTTTATTTTCCATTCATTTAATAATTTTTTTTCATCATTATCTAGTTTGGTAGTTGGATCAAAATAATCAACATTAATTCCTCTAAAGATAACTAAAAGTTTTTTTTTAGCATCAAGATATTTCGTATAATTTTCTTTAATATGAGAAAAAATGAAATTAGATCCTGCTATAATTAAATCTGATCTTACCATTACAGAATTATAAAATTTCTTTATTTTACTATTGAAATTATAAGTTCCATGAAAAGTTGTAACAAATTTTCTACCAGTAATTTTTGCTGCGAACAAACATGACCAGGCTGGAGCTCTACTTCGAGCGTGGACAATAGATATATTGTTTATCAGTATCACCCAAATTAGAGCTAAAAAGTTAAAAAATATAATCAATGGATTTTTGCTATGAACAGGAAGTTTTATTATTTTTACCTTTTTTTTATCAATAAATTTAAGTAACTCTCCTCCACTAGTTGCAATATAAGATCCACAATCATTTTCTGGCAAGTAATGAGCAATGTCATAACAACCTGTTTCGGCTCCTCCGTAACCTAATTTTGGTATGACTTGTAAAACTTTTAAATTAGATGACATTTGATATGATTATATAATATTAGATTTAACATATAAACGATTATGACTCAGTTCAGATATCATAAGATCTCAAAAAATAAGAAAATTAGATTTATTTGCAACATTTATAAAGATACTCCTTTTATTGTTTTTTTACATGGCTTTATGTCTGATCTAGAGGGAAAAAAACCTAATGCTTTTTTAAAATTTGCCAAAAAAAATAAATTAAGTTTTTTAGCACTTGAGTATTCAGGCCATGGAAAATCATCAGGAAAATTTATAAATGGTAATATTACAAAATGGAGCAATGAAACATCAACTTTAATTAAAAAGTTTGTTAAAAAAAATGATTTTATCATTGTTGGCTCAAGTATGGGGGCATGGCTAGCTCTCAGACAATTTCAAGAATTCAAAAAACAAATAAAAGGCTTTTTGGGTATTGGTTCTGCACCTGAATTCTTAGAAAATTTAATGTGGAAAAAATTCACAAAAAAAATGAAATCTGAAATTATTCAAAAAGGGATTATACAATTAAAACATGGTAACTATGAGTATCCAATTACTCTTCAATTAATAAAAGATGGTAGAAAAAATAAAGTTTTAACCAAAAAAATAAATTCTAAAATAAATATTACCATGGTACATGGCCAAAAAGATGAAGTGGTACCAGTTTCCTACTCAAGAAAAGTTTTAAAAATTTTTCAAAAAGCAAAAAAAAAATTAGTTATTGTTAAAAATGGTGATCACAGCTTATCAAGCCAAAAATGGCTCAAAATAATAATAAAAGAACTTAAATTAATAATTTAACTGACTTCTTTTATAACTGGTTTATGGCTGATTGGATTACTTAATTTGTCTAACATTTCTTTTGGACAAACTTGGATAAAATTCTTTAACTCTTCATCATAATTTTCAATTATCATTTTTGATAAATTGGATCCTGTTTCTTCAAAATGTTCCTTAATTAAATTTTTTAAATAAGCTTTCCAATGATCTGTTTCTACATTTTGCCATATAACAGTTTCGTTGTTTACCTTTTTTTCAAATCCTCTTGATTTGTCATAAATAAATGCCATTCCTCCTGTCATACCAGCTGCAAAATTATCACCAACATCGCCCAGAATTACAACCGTTCCTCCAGTCATATATTCACAACCATTAGAGTCACATCCTTCAATTACAGTAGTTGCTCCAGAATTTCTAACAGCAAATCTTTCTCCTGCTTGTCCAGCTGCAAATAATTTTCCTGATGTTGCACCATATAAAACTGTATTACCAATAATGGTATTTTCATTTGAAATTAAATTACTTTCATCAGACAATCTAATTGAAATTGTTGCACCTGATAATCCTTTACCTACATAATCATTAGCATCTCCTTTGAGAACGAGTTTTAAACCTTTTGCAGAAAAAGCACCAAATGATTGTCCAGCTGACCCTTTGAAATTTAATACTAAAAAGTCTTCATTAAGTTTTTCGTATCCATATTTTTTATAAAGGTGATGTGATATTCTTGTTCCAACTGCTCTATTTGTATTTTTAATAAGATATTCCTTTTCTACTTTTTCAGAACTATCTAAAGCTTTTTCAATCTCTGGCCAGATTTCCTGATCAAGTGTATCAGGTACATGATTTATATCTTGATTTTCACAATATCTTTTATTGTTACCACTATCTGCCTGTACAAAAAGTGGATTTAAATCTAAATCATCAAGATTTGGAGAAGCTTTACTTACCTGCATTAAAAGATCTGTTCTTCCAATTATATCATTCAATGATTTAAAACCTATTTTTGCTAAAATTTCTCTTACTTCAGATGCTATGAAGGTGAACAGGTTAACAACTTTATCCGGAGTACCTGTAAATTTTTCTCTAAGTTTTTCATCTTGGGTGCAAACACCAACTGGACATGTATTAGAGTGACATTGTCTAACCATAATACAGCCCATCGCAACCAAAGCAGTGGTTGCAACTCCATACTCCTCTGCACCCATCATTGCTGCAATAACAACGTCTCTTCCTGTTTTAATACCACCGTCAGTTCTAAGAGTGACTTTGTGTCTTAGATTATTTAAAGTTAAAACTTGATTAGCTTCTGTTAAACCCATTTCCCAAGGTATTCCAACATACTTAACACTAGTTTGTGGTGTCGCTCCAGTACCACCATTGTGTCCTGAAATTAATATTATATCTGCTTTTGCTTTAGCAACACCAGCTGCGATTGTTCCAACACCTGATGATGCAACCAGTTTTACACCAATTCTTGCTTTAGGGTTTATTTGTTTTAAATCATAAATAAGTTGGGCAAGATCTTCTATCGAATAAATATCGTGATGTGGTGGAGGTGATATTAAAGTAACTCCAGGAGTTGAATGTCTTAGTTTTGCAATCTCATCTGTAACTTTAAACCCAGGCAATTGACCACCTTCTCCTGGTTTTGCTCCTTGAGCTATTTTAATTTCAATTTCATTGCAATTATTTAAATAATTAACTGTAACACCAAATCTCGCTGAAGCTATTTGTTTTACTCTAGAATTTGCACTGTCTCCATTTTCTAAAACTTTAAACCTACTCTCATCTTCTCCACCCTCTCCACTACAAGAAGCTCCTTTAATTCTGTTCATTCCAGTAGCAAGAGTTTCATGAGCTTCTTTTGAAAGAGCTCCATGTGACATGCTTCCACTCCCAAATCTTTTAAGTATATTTTGTATTGGCTCTACCTCTGAAATATCTATTGGTCCTTTTAATTTTTTTGATCTAAAATCAATCAAATCTCTCAAATTTATTGGTGGTAAATTATATATTCCTTCGGCATATCTTTTGTATGCTTCGTAAGAATTTGACCCCACTGCACTTTGTAATAAATGAATTAATTTTCCTTGATATTGATGTGTCTCTCCATTTTTACGATATCTATATATCCCACCTATTGGTAAAATAGTCTCTGAACTTTCAAATGCCTCTTTATGGATTGATCTAATTTTTTTTTCTATTCCTGTTAATCCAATTCCAGATATTTTTGACACAACACCAGGAAAATAATCAGAAACAATTGTTCTACTTAATCCTACAGTTTCAAAATTACAGCCTCCTCTATAAGAACTTAATACAGATATACCCATTTTAGACATAATTTTTAAAAGTCCGGCATTCACTGATTTGATGTATCTCTCGACACATTCATCAAAACTAAATTTTCCAAAAAGTTTTTTTTCGTGTCTTTGATATAAACTATCAAAAGCAAGATATGGGTTTACTGTAGTTGCTCCCACACCAATTAAAGTAGCAAATGAGTGAGTGTCTAAAGCTTCTCCAGATTGTACATTTATAGAAACATATCCTCTTAATTTTTTTTCTATTAAGAACGAATTGATTGCTCCCACACACAACAACATTGGAATAGGCAAATTAGTTTCTGACAATTCTTTATCGCTTAAAATTAATTGAGTAACACCCTGTCTTACAGCGATTTCTGCATCTTTTTGAACTTGTTTTATAGCTTCAAATAAGGACTGCTCTTTAGAAAAAGTACAATTTATAACTAATGAGTTTTTACCAAAAAAATTAATAAATTTATCAAATTGAGAGTTTGATAAAATAGGACTGTTCAAAACATAAATGTTTTGTTTGGTTAAATTGTCAAAATCTAGAATGTTACCTAAATTTCCAAATCTTGTTTTAAGACTCATTACCTTATTTTCTCTTAATGAGTCTATTGGAGGGTTTGTTACCTGGCTAAAATTCTGTCTAAAAAAATGATAAAGAGGTCTGTATTTATCCGATAATACTGCAAGTGGAGTATCATCTCCCATAGAACCAATCGCCTCTTTTGCATCTTCAGCCATCGGGTGCAAGATAAGCTCTAAATCTTCCAGGCTCATTCCAAATGTATATTGTCTTCTTCTTAAATCATCTCCAGAAAATGTATGTTTTTCATCAGAGATTGTAATTTTTTCGTCTAGATCAATAATTTGAGAATTAAAATGTTTATATTCCTTAGCTAAGTAATCTTTAATTTTGCTATTAGTAAATACTTTTCCTTTTTCAATTCTAACTCCAATTATTTCTCCAGGACCCAATCTTCCCTTTGTTAAAATTTTTTTTTCATTAAGTTCGATCATTCCTGTTTCTGAACCTGCAAATAATAAATTATCTTTAGTAATTGCATACCTTAATGGTCTCAATCCATTCCTATCGTTCGCAGCGATTACCCACTCATTATCTGTTCCAGCAATAGCTGCGGGACCATCCCAGGGTTCCATAGTACTATTTAAAAAATTAAATAATTGTTGATGATCTTTAGATAAAGTTTTATTTTTTTTAGACCAGGCATCTGGTACTAACATTAATTTCGCTAGAGGTGCTGGTTGACCTGAAATATTCAACAATTCAAAAACGTTATCTAACGCAGCAGAGTCTGATGCACCCTGCTGAATTACTGGTTTTAAATTTTCTATATTATTAAAAAGTGGACTATTCATTTCTTGTTCGTGAACTTTCATCCAATTTTTGTTGCCTCGATATGTATTAATCTCTCCATTATGAGCAATTGCTCTAAAGGGTTGAGCTAAATTCCAACTTGGTGCAGTGTTTGTTGAAAATCTTTGGTGAAAAATTGCATATCTTGATACAAACCTCTCATCTTTTAAATCTAAGAAAAATTCTGAAATAGCCTCCGCTAAAAACATCCCCTTATAAATGATTGATTTTGAACTTAGAGAGCAAATATAAAAATTATTTAATGAAATCTGAAAAGCTTTATTTTCAATTATTCTTCTTGTTTCATAAATTTTTCTTTCAAGATCCTTATTCAGTAAATCTGGATTGTTTGATTTAAATAACACCTGAATAATTTCAGGCATTGTTTGAAATGCTTTTTCCCCTAAAACCTTAGGATTGACTGGAACTTGTCTCCAACCATAAATGCTAAAATCGTTTTTAGTTAATTCGCTCTCAACTATTGTTTTGCAATTTTCTTGTGCTGCATAATCATTTCTTGGTAAGAAAATCATTCCTACACATATTTCTGAGTTGTCGTGGTTGTGACCTGTGACCTCAATTTTTTCTATAAAAAAATCTTTTGGTATCTCTACGTGTATTCCAGCCCCATCCCCAGTCTTTCCATCAGCATCAACTGCGCCTCTATGCCAAACTGCTTTTAAAGCCTCAATTCCATACTCTACAACTTTACGTGATTTTTTTCCTTCAGTGGATGCAATTAAACCAACACCACAAGCATCATGTTCCATCTCTTCAGAGTAGACGTGGTTTTTCTTTAATATTTCAGAGTTTTTTATGTAATTTTTCATTAAGCTACTTTTGACCGTTTCAATTGATTTTTTTCAAGATGCTTCTTAATCGAAGTAGCTG
>Ga0206682_10002952_pt1 | contig 14953 bp, 21 predicted proteins | sample M240m12015metaG_FD_155444 | JGI IMG/M metagenome (GOLD analysis project Ga0206682, IMG submission 155444) | Ammonia-oxidizing marine archaeal communities from Monterey Bay, California, United States - M2 40m 12015 | ecosystem: Environmental > Aquatic > Marine > Intertidal zone | place: USA... | reverse complement strand
TATTAGATTTTGGATGTGCGCGTGGCGATTTTAAATTATTTCATGCCAGCGAGTACAATTTTGATTTAGATTATACCGGAGTTGATATGAATCAACATTTAATTGCAGCCGGAGAGGCGGTATATGAAAATCGAGTAAATTTAATACAATCGGATTGGTTCTCATTACCAGACGATTTGAAACGTGATTGGTGTATTAATATTGGATCATGTAATTTAAGGTATGATGCTGATATTAAAACGTCAGATGATGACCATTTAAAAAAGACATTACAGACCATGGTCGACCATGCACAGAAAGGTGTAGTAGTATTATTAACATCTGATATTGTTGCAATTGAAGATGGATTAATTAATCGTAATCCAGGTAATATTTTAAACTGGGCACAAAAAGAATTTGGAAAAGTGGCATTAGATCATTCATTTTCAAATGATGTATTCATATTAGTAATTTATAAATAAAAAGCCATATTATGGGAAGAGTAAACAATGCATTTGCGTATGATAAAAAACGCAGTAAGAGAATGGGTAAATTGTATAATACAATTGATTTTAATGTTAACGAAAAGATATCAGCTGATCTATTTGCAAAGGTACCTGAAAAGCCAGTTGTCGGTGAATTAGAAATAGGCGGAAAGTCCTTTAAGGTAACGTATCAAGAGTTAGATGCTATGATGTCGACGCTGCAAGAAGCAAAACGAGCTGTGGAGTCAAAATATCGTATGGGCCTTATGAACAAGTAAAATTTGATATTTATTTAAAAGAGGTAGAGTATGACTAAATGGGCGTTATATACACGGTATTCAAATGAAAATAGATCTTACATTATGTCAACTGAACAGCGATCTAAAGCGGAGGCCCGGGCATATTTCATGGGCGTTAAACAATTAACTGCGGAACAGTTTGATAATCTTTATCAAGTTGATCATATGAAAGAATCTAAATCAAATCCTAATAAAGGATTATTACTTGGATAATAATGACGTTAGATGAATTAGATATTGACGAAGATGCATTTGATATTTTTGTAACATTCAATGCTAGCGAAAAGATTGAGTTCTTGTCCGATGCACTCGAGTTTGGGACTCAAGCTGCTATATTAAAACGGATGGAGACAATTACCGCGGAGATTACAAAGCATGAGCCAATATCAATTGTATCATCTCAAGACTTTATATCGGATGGATATCGATTATGCGTTACCACATTAGATGACGAAGTTCAATTAAATTCAGAAAGTTTAAAAACAATTAAAAACTTTGTTACTAAATTATTCTACGATGGCGTGGTGTTAACGCCATTAGAAAAAAAGAAAACAGAAATGGATATGTACCGGTTCTTTAGAGCTTATAAAGTTGTAGGCCGGTGCAATCCTATTTCTTTAAGTTAACTACAATGACCTATCAATTTATAGATCACGGCGATCAAAAACTTTTAATCAAACGTACCTTTAAAGAGTATCAATTAAAGTCTGAATTTAATGTTGACTTATTAAATCAGTGGATTGGTACAGATATAATATTACGTAAGAATGGCATGTTCTATTGCTGTGAAACAATACAAGATGCCACAATTATTGAACCGGAAGAAGTTCCGGTAATTGAACCAACTACACAAAACTCAGGAAGTACGCAGTCATCATAACTAGTACGTATAATCCTTTTGATATTTCTACTTTTCTTTTCATATTATAATATAACAAATATATTATAGAACCAGTTTAAATTAATATTAAGTCTATATTAAGAAACTTTTTTGCAAAAAAGCTGCTAAAAGATTTGGTAGCGTGAGAACTATTTCTTATTTTTATATAGTAGATAATTAATTAAAAAAGAGATATGTCAAGATTAGATTTAAACCAATTAGTAAAAATTCAAGAAATTGCTAATACAGATGATGTAGAAGTTTATGCCAATGGAATTATTAGAGAAGTCACCAGTCCTGGTAATGGCGAAGTGTATAGAAATGTAGATTCATTTTTAGTATTAAGATTTGGTTATTGGGCATCACTTAGTGATGAACAATTTGATCAGATTCAAGAGTTACTTGATAAAGTGAATTTTAAATTAGAACTTTGGATGGATGATTGGGATGATGATTGTGGTTCAAAAGTAAGTTATAGAATTATAGATAAATATTCGAGATATGCATAAAGATTTACAACGATTACAAAATTTTGTAGACCAAATGAAGGCTACTTCTTCTCTTAATGAGAAAAAGGTTATTATTGGTACTATTAAGAACGATAAGTTCATTACAGAGGCTTTAAAATACGCCTACGACCCCTTTAAGAAGTATTATGTTACTCCTGCCAATTGTAAGAAGAATTCGGAGTTATTAGGCCATCCTAATACATATGGTAATATATTCTTTTTATTAGATGATTTGAATAATCGTGTATGTACCGGTCATAATGCAATTGCAAATGTGAATAGATTTGTATATGAAAATAGACAATTTGAAGATCTAATCTTTTCAATTATCAATCGTAATTTGGAATTGCGTGCATCTGATTCGGTTATTAATAAAGTTATACCAAATTTAATTCCAACCTTTGATGTTGCCTTAGCTAATAAGTTTGATCCTAAACGAGCTGATTGGAATGATGTATGGTTAGCATCTCGTAAATTGGATGGTGTACGATGTTTAACAATTGTTGATATACAAGGTAATGTTAAATGTTATTCACGTCAAGGTAATGAGTTTGAAACGTTAGATGTTGTGCGAGAGGCTGTTAAACAGATGGGACTTCGTGGTGTTGTATTTGACGGAGAGATTTGTTTAATGGACAAAAATGGAGATGAAGATTTTCCAGGTATCATGAAACAAATTAAAAGAAAAAATCATACAATTGACAATCCTCGATATGTAATGTTTGATTATTTAACCTTATCAGAATTTGATTCCAAGACAAGTGAAATGGTGTTAACTAGTAGGTTAGGTAGATTTGCAAAGGTTGTAGAACATATAGAAAGTTCTATATATTTGAGTGTATTAAATCAGGTAGTAGTTACCGACGATGACCATTTTGCAAAATTAAGCGCAGAAGCAGAAGAGTTAGGTCATGAAGGTCTTATGGTAAGAAAGAATGTCGGATATGAAGGTAAGAGGACTCAAAACTTATTGAAAGTTAAAAAGTTTTTTGATGCAGAATACCAAGTTGTAGATTTAGATTTTGAAGACCACCGCGTCATCCGAGAAGGTAAAGAAGTTGTGATGCCAATGCTAGCTCAGGTATGGATTGAACATAAAGGTTATAAGGTAGCAGTTGGGTCCGGATGGAACCAGGAACAACGAATTCGTTACCAAAAGAATCCTTCCGAGTTAATCGGTAAAACAATTACCGTGCAATATTTTGAAGAGACTAAAAATCAGCAAGGAGGTATCTCTTTAAGATTTCCGACCGTTAAGCATGTCTTTGAAAATGGAAGAAATTGCTAGTAAATTCTTTGTTTATTTGAAAAATTTTACTTATATTTAAAATATGAATGAAAACGTAAGACTAGGTTATGCCTGTGTTAACATGACGTTAACCGAGAGGCCAAAAAAGTTAGGTGGTAGAGTTACAACTTCTCGTACGGCTAGAAAAGCTAGCTGGTATCCTAATCGTGACTTGTCATTGTTAGGTGAGCGTGCATTGTTAAACGCAACCGACTTGTTACATTATCTAAAATGGAATGAAGAACATGACATCAAATTGTTCCGTGTAGGTTCTGAATTAGTTCCATGGCATGATCAATTCGAATTACATGAATTACCTCAGTACGATGAGTTATCTGCCAAGTTGTTAGAATGTGGTAACTATGCGCGAGAGCATGGCCATCGACTAACTACTCATCCAGGTCCATTCCATGTGTTAGGCTCACCTCATGAGCATGTTGTTGATAAGACTATTATCGGTCTAGAGCGACATTCCGAGTTATGGGATCTAATGGGCTATGATCCATCATATGAAAACAAGATCAATATTCATATTGGCGGTGCATACGGCGATCACGAATCTACTGCTCTTAGATGGATCAAAAACTATTACCGTTTATCAGAAGCATGCCGCGCGCGACTAGTTGTTGAAAACGATGATAAAGCTTCTATGTATAGTGTACGACAATTGTATGACCTGTTTCATAGAGATACTGGCATACCTATTACATTTGATTATCACCATCATACATTCCATCCTGCAGGTCTCAGCGAATACGAAGCATTACAGATGGCGGCTAGCACCTGGCCATCCGATGTTAGACAATGCACTCATTACAGCGAATGCCGTAGACATGAATTTCAGCGTATGTTCGAAGCTAAGATGGCTAAGCAGAATATTCCAATGAATGAAGTTAATGAATGGCCAACGTTTGCTGCGATGAAACATGATATAGATAAGATACGTATACAGGCTCATTCCAATTATATCAAAGATGAAATCCGTACGTATGATATGGATTTAGATATTGTTGTAGAAGCAAAGGCAAAAGAATTGGCGGTTTTAGGTTACCGCAATATTTATCAATATAATAATAAAAAGGTTTTACTATGAAAGATAGAGAAAATGTCTTAAGACAATTAGATGAAGTGGATAACATGATCATGATTTTAGATAGCGTCGTTGACCGTGGCATGAAAATTGATCCAATAGAAGCTAGGACTCGTTTTAATACTATCCGACAAAAAATTAAGTTTGTGACAGATCGAGTAACAGCGAGTTAAATATGAAACAACGACTATTTCCAATTGTCATAGCATTATCTGCTATAGCAGTATCCGCCTCTGCAGCGTTTTATTCAGTTTTTGGATTAAGTAAATTATTTGCAGGAGCTAGTCTCCAAGTAATTATAATGGCTAGTTCATTGGAATTTGCAAAATTAGTCGTTGCATCATTATTATATCGGTATTGGAATGATATCAATAAAGTATTAAGAATATATCTTTCTATATCCGTATTTATATTAATGGTAATAACATCCGGTGGTATATACGGATATTTATCTGGCGCGTACCAAGAAACTGCGAATCAATCTGAATACATTGATAACCAAATTTTAATCATTGAACAAAAACGTAGTCGGTATGAAGAACAACGTGTTGATATTAATCAATCTATAATAACATGGTCAGATGCATTAAGTAAACCTACTACGATACAATACGTTGATAAAGAAACTGGCCAATTGGTAACTACAACATCTTCACGGCAGCGCCGACTATTAGAAAGCCAATTAAATGAAGCTAAAGCATCGTTAAATGCTGTAACAGATTCTATTACAAAGTTAGATATGGAAATATTAAATCAACAAATAGGAAATGATATAGCACGTGAATTAGGGCCATTAAAATATTTATCTAATTTATTAAACACAGATATGGATATAATTATTAATTGGTTTCTGTTGTTAATTATATTTGTATTTGATCCTTTAGCTATATCATTAGTAATTGCCGCTAACTTTGCATTTATGCAAATAAAACCTAAAAGTAAAAAAAATAATTATTTTAAATCACGCAATACAGAGTTAGAACGCAGAGTTGAAGGAAGTTTACCAGAAGGCGCTGAATGGGGGAAATCGTATTACATCTCGGATAAAGATATGGAATTCAAGTCGCTTAAACAACGAGTATCTCAGAGCCAATCAGAGTTAAATAAAAAATATACAGACCAAGATGAGATGCGCATGAATGTTATTGGACAGAACGGAAATGATGGATTACATTACAAAAATGAAAATGAAGTTACAAAAGAGACTCCACCGGATAATACACGAACCGGTGGTTATTGGTATTAATAAATAAACAATTATGGCAAGAAAGAAAAAAGTTACACATCAATTTAAAACACGTACGCGAGAAGGTCAACGTGAAATGATTTGCAGAAATAGCATTGCAGATGAATCATATTTTGCTTGGGAACATTTAAAGGGCAGTGACAGGTGCGCGCAATGGACAAAAGTTAATAGTAACACTACAGCTGTATTATGTGCTACATGTGTGCGTAAAACCGTTCCACCTCCCGAAATGCGTAAAGGATATGTTTCTAAAGGCCGGCCACGTGGATGGCAATTCATGAAAGAATTTGTCGATTCTAATGGTAATGTATTTCATAAAGGTGTAGAGCAGAAAAAGTTAAAAGGTACTAAATTGGCAACTGTTATAGAACCTAAAGCGACAAAACGAAAATTATCTAAAGGCGAAAAAGCTGATTTACGACAAGCTATATTACAACAAATGGCTATGGTAAGAGGTGATGTAAAGAAGGCTCGATTTAAAAAGGATATTAAATCGGGTCAGTCACAATTGAAAAAATTAGAACGTCAATTGAAAAAGATTCGATAATCTTTTGATCTACGAAAAAAATTCTTTATATTTAATAAATTAATAAAAGGTACAAAATGAGTATATACGATGAAAACGCTCCCCAGCCGGTAGAGCAAGAAGAATTGAAAGAGAATGGCTCATTATATGAGGCCTTGCATAATCAATTAGCAACATTAGTTGACTATAACGATTCAATTATATTTCTCAACGATGAAATAAATGATACTACATTAACAGATTTAATAATTCGTATGCGAAGTTTATTACAGAATCGAGTTGATAAAAAGGCCCCTGTTAATTTAATGATTAATTCACCAGGTGGTGATGTGCATGAAATGTTAGGTATTATTGATTATATTGAATCATTAGATGTTAAAGTAAATACAATTTGTCGTGGAAGAGCTTTTTCAGCGGCAGCCATTATTTTATGTTGTGGTACTGGTACTAGGATGATGAGTAAACGATCGACAGTTATGTTTCATCAATCATCAAGTTTCTTAGGTGGTAAAATGAGTGATATTTCAGCATATCTAGATAATGTAAAGAATATAGAAAAGACTATATATGATATTTTAGCGGATAAAACAAATAAAGACCAAGCTTGGTGGAAAGATAATATGAAATCAGATTTATACTTGACCGCCGACCAATTAAAAGAATATAACGTAATTGATTCGATAATATGAAATTAACAGCAGAACAAATTGCAGAAAATTGGGACGAGTTATTAACTGTCATCAAAACAGAATTTACTGGTGCCCGTAAAGATAAGTTATTATCAATGTATACTGATTTAGAAGATAGAATGTCATTATCTCCAGCATCTTCTTATAATCATTATCATAATGCATTTCCTGGCGGATATGTGGAACATGTATTACGAGTAATAAAATGTGCTAAAAAAGTATATACATTATGGACAGATATGGGAGCTGATATGTCCGGTTATACATATGAAGAACTTATTTTTACTGCATTAAATCATGATATAGGTAAAATGGGATTTCCCGGAGATGGTAATGAAGTTTATCAATGGAATGATTCCGAATGGCATAGAAAGAACCAAGGTAAAGAATATAAAATTAATCCTAATAATCCATTTACATTAGTAAATGATTTATCTATTTGGTTATTGCAACATTATGGTATAGAAATATCATGGAATGAAATGTTAGGAATAAAATTAACAGATGGATTATATGATGAATCTAATAAACCTTACTTTATATCTAGATCGGCAGATGCAAAGCTAAAAACAAACTTAGGTTATGTAATGCACCAAGCTGATTCAATGGCGGCACGTATAGAATATGAACGATGGAATAATAATAAACCTATTACTACTCAGGCCCCTAAAAAGAAAATAACAAGTCCTCAGACACAAATTAATGCTAATAAAATGTTTAATGACTTATTTGGAGATTAATATGATTACAATTATAATACTATCAATATTACTATGCATTTCAATATTAATTAATTTTAATCAAATGCGAAAGCAAGAGGCATTAGAATCATATATTGATGAATTGGAAAATTCTAATACTGAATATTATCAATTTTTCACTGCATTAAAATCTCGTATGAATGAATCTAATTCCAAATTAAAACAAATCGATCGTTTAGGATCTTTTCAGGCAGATGATGAAACTGGATTTATATTTTCTGAATTACGTGATATTATTGATGAGCTTAATAAAGGATTTTAATGGAAGAAAATAATAGTCCAGTAGATAAATTTTATATATGGTTAGCTGCTGAATATGCAGATTTTGAAGCAAATGGTCCTAAAAAAAGACGTGGTCGTAAGCCAACTAAAAATATGTATTTTACATACATGACAGATCAAGCAATTATTGCGTACAATAAAGAAACATCTCAAAGTAAGCGTAATAAAGTATTTCGAGAACATATTAATTATCCTTTTAATAAATTAGTAGAAAATATATATCATACGTTTCGATTTTCATATTTTGATGTACCATATGAAGATATCAAAGCCGAGGTAGTTGCATTCCTAACAGAAAAAATAGGAAAATATCAAGAAGGAAAAGGTAAAGCATTTTCTTATTTTTCAATCGTTGCAAAAAATTACCTTATAATTCAAAATAATGCTAATTATGCTAAAATGAAAATGCGTACTGATACTACTGAAATCGATGCTAATAGAAATATTTATTCGGAAGTATCATTAAATGATCATCAAGAATCATTACGCGACTTTACAAACCTATGGGTTAGTTGGTATGATACACATATGAATACTATATTCTTTAGCAAGCGTGATATAATGGTAGCAGATACAATTTTAGAACTGTTTCGTATACGAGAAAATATAGAAAACTTTAATAAAAAGGCGTTATATATTTTAATACGCGAACGTACCGGTCTAAAAACTCAAAATATTACTAAAGTGTTAAATGTAATGAAACGAGATTACTCAAAAATGTATTCAGTATATTCTAAGACTGGTCATATAGTTAATACAAATAACTAATCCTTATATTTATATAAAAGGATTTTCATGAGCACAGAATTCGAGTTATTTAATGGAACTAATTTTTCTGATTTGATGCGTGATATATATCATAATTCAAAAAAGAAAGACCGCCAAATACAAGGCCTTATAAAAGAATTACAGCCGTTAATAAAAAATGTAGGCGATGCTACTGTATTAGTTCCTATGATTAAAGATTACTTAGAAGTATCTGTAAAAAATGATGATGCCTTGATTAAATTAGCCGCAGTTGTTCAACGAATAATATCAGCTTCAATGAAAGAGTCCGAGGAAGGTGAATATGGATTATCTGATGAAGAACGTCGTCAGTTATTGGAAGATGCTGAATCGGAAATAGAAAAACTGCAATCAGATAATAAGGAATCAAATGGCAAGCAACATCAATCTACAGATAGGCCAAGTAATCCGGACCTCAGATCCGATTCAATTTGATCAATTTCAAGATGAACGACAAATAGATTTATCTCCAGGGGCTATACGTGTTAGATTGCGTAAATCTGCGATGGCGCCTCCGCTAGAAGTAACTGCAATACCAGCTAATGCAAATTTTGTCAATGTACCATTATATGGTGAACAAGTGCTTGTGTTTACCGCGATCTCAGGACTTACAGAAAATTCAAAAACAAACCAATATTATTATATGCCAGCTGTAAGTGTGCATGGTCAAGTAAATAATAATATAATGCCTTTCTTGCAAGATACGCGAGTTGAAACAAAAAATTATCAATCAAGTGGTATATCAACAAAATCAAAAAATAAGCCTCCGGAGCAATTATCATTTGAACCACGCGTAGTTGCTACAATACAACCATATCAAGGAGATTCAATCATTCAAGATCGGTTTGGTTCAGCACTACGATTTTCAAGTACTCACGCAAATATATCTCCATATTCACAAAAACCTTTCTGGCAAGGCAATGTAGCTGGTGATCCTATTATTTCATTGACATGTGGAATCGATGGTACCAAGCGTGATAATTATTTCACTATAGAAAATCCAGATAAAGATTCTAGTTTAATTTATTTATCATCAACCCAGAAAATAAATAACTTAAAGTTAGCACAACGTAAAATAGGATCAGATACTAAACCATTAACATCATATACAGATCCTCAAGTAATTATATCATCTAATCGATTAATATTTAATGCACGTGCAGATGAGTTAGTATTAATATCTAAAAAAGATATCAAATTAGCTACTCCAAACTGGTCTGTAGATGTTGATAATTTAGTAACACAATTAGAAGCGTTAGTAACTGCTATAACTAAAATGACTCATACAACTGGTACAGGTCCATCAGGACCTCCTATTAATATATCAGATTTTACTAAAATTTTAAATGAACTTAATCGTATGAAACAATAAGGAACGTTATGCCATTAAATAAACCGTTACTCATTAATGAAATTGTTAATGTTTTAAAAAAAATTGAAAAAGAAGAGCGTAGTAAAGAAAAGGCTCGATTAGAATTAGCTAAAGGATTAGCCAATGCAATTGAAAAATATGTAAGATCTGGTACTGTGACTACTACGGTTGTTACTCCTAGCGGTCCTGGGACAGGTACCGGTGTAATTACTTAACCAATAGTTAATCTAATCCATATTTATTAAAAAGGATATTACTATGAGTTCAAAATCATTTGTAAAGTTATTACGAAAAATTATTCGTGAAGAAGTGCAAGATGCCGTACGCACTGTTCTAACCGAACAAACAGTTAATCATAATCAAATTATTGAACATGGGATGAATTTATCCCATGTCGCAGATTCACCAAAACCAAAAAAGCAGTTTACAAAAAATTCAATGCTAAATGATTTACTAAATGAAACAGCCGCGGCTCCAGCAGCTCCAGAAATGGCAGAATGGAGCACTATGAATTTTAAATCAGAAATGGCAGATGCATTTGGCATGAATACACCTTCAAGTGCTAATATAGCTCCTTCAACTGGCATAAATGGCGAAGCTGTAAATATGCATAAAGAAGGCGTTGCTGCCACAGTTAATGCAATGACAAAAGATTATTCCGCGCTAATGAAGGCAATTGATAAAAAGAAAATGAATAGATAATGGCAAGACCGGTTTATAAATATCAACCTGTTAATGAAACTCCGGATACCGCGATTGGCATCCCTTTGCCATTTAATATGGCTAGTAAGGGCCGCCCCGGGTCATCTAATTATGCTTCTGGAAGTATAAGTGGAAACTCGGTATTTGGATCTACTTATACAACTGCCGAACAAAGCGTTTCAAATTTTAAAAATTTACTATTAACGCGTAAAGGCGAACGTATTATGCAGCCAAATTTTGGAACTAATCTTTATGATCTACTTTTTGAGAATAATACTCAAGATGTTAGATCATTAATAAAAAAGACGTTAATAAAAGATGTAAAATATTGGTTACCTTATATATTGATAAACGATGTAGAAACGATTGTTAGCGCAGATATGCATCAACTAACAATTGCAATTCATTTCCAAATTACATCGGTAGGATCTAATTTAGTTATAAACGTTACTGCATCAGAAAATAGTTTGTCAATCTCAGATGCAATAGGAGATACTTCCTTACAACAAATTAGTAATGGATATTAAGGAAAGGTAATTCATGAGTAACTTAATTAAAAAAGATGTAAAATATTTAAATAAAGACTTTGCGCAATTCAGACAAAACTTGATAAATTTTGCAAAAAACTATTTTCCAGATACGTATCAAGATTTTAACGAGTCTTCTCCTGGTATGATGTTTATTGAAATGGCATCATATGTCGGTGATGTATTATCATATTATACTGATACTTCATTCCGGGAATCTAATTTGTCAACTGCAACTGAAAATTCAAATATATTAGCATTATCACAACTTTTTGGTTATAAGCCAAAACTAAATTCTCCGGCTAAAACAACTATAGATATTTTTCAATTAGTTATAGCAAAAGGATCAGGTGATGCCGCAAGACCTGATATGGATTATGCGTTATCAGTTAATTCAAATGTAGAATTGGAAAGTGAAGAAGGCATTAAATTCAGAACAATTAATCCGATTGATTTTAACGATGATCCAGATGTATCTGTTTATGAAATTGACGCGTCAGGTAATGTTGTTAGATATTTACTAAAAAAGCAAGTAGAAGTTGAATCTGGCGAAATACAGACATTGACATTTTTGTTCAATGATCCTAAACCATATGATAAAATAACGTTACCTGATTCCAATGTTATTAATATTATTGATGTAACAGATTCGGCTGGTAATAAATGGAATGAAGTTGACTACTTGGCACAAGATACTATCTTCGAAGATATTGCAAACATACCATTCAATGATCCAGAACTTTCTGAACATAGGTCTACAGTACCATATATTTTAAAATTACGTAAGACACCTAGGAGATTTGTAACAAGATTGCGTGATGATAATAGATTAGAGTTACAATTTGGGTCTGGATTGTCGGCCGATCAAGATGAAGAAATTATTCCAAATCCTAAAAATGTTGGATCTGGATTAGATTACTTAAAACGTGTTACCACTGATTCAATTGATCCATCTAATTTTTTATATACTAGTACGTATGGAATTGCACCATCAAATACGACGTTAACAGTACGTTATACCACCGGTGGTTCGTTAACTGATAATGTTGGTATTAATTCTATAACAAAAATAAATAATATTTCATATTTAAATGAAATAGCAAATGTAGATTTATCTGATAGTAAAGCATCAGTGGCAGTTACAAACCCATCACCAGCATTGGGTGGTAAGCAAAAACAAGATTTAGATAGCATTAAACAAAATGCCATGGCAGCCTTTGCTGCTCAAAACAGAGCAATAACGCGTGAAGATTATATTACGCGTATTTATTCTATGCCATCTAAATTTGGATCTGTATCAAAAGCGTATGTGATAGGAGATACTCAGATTAATACAAAAGATACTACATACCCATCAGATGTAATACAAAACCCATTAGCATTAAATGTATACTTATTAGCTCAAAATGACGCTGGTAGTTTTGTGGAATGTAACCAAGCATTAAAAGAGAATATAAGAACATATATATCACAATACCGTATGTTAACAGATGCATTAAATATTAAGCCAGCGTTTATAATTAATCTAGGAGTAAATTTTGAAATTACAACTCGACCAAATTATAATAGTAATGAAGTGTTATTAGCATGTATATCTAGACTTAAAACATTATTATCAAATAATCGTATGCAAATTAATGCACCAATTGATTTAGCTGCATTGACAGTAGCACTTGACCAGGTAGATGGTGTACAAAGTGTTATTAATTTTGAAATTTATAATAAAACAGGTGGATCTTATTCATCTAATAAATACAATGTGGAAAGTGCTACTAAAAATAGTATAATATATCCATCATTAGATCCATGTATTTTTGAAATAAAATATCCGGATAACGATATTCGTGGAAGAGTGATTAAACCTTAAAGGAATTAAATGTATAGAATATTTTATGCTGAACGCGATACTTCATTATTAGAACGACTTAAAGAGCGTAATGTTGGTATAGATCAAATTTTAGAACTTAGTAAAAATCAGTCCGGTTCTATTGTGAATGGTAAATATCGAAATCTGACATTTAATTCTAGAATCTTAATAGATTTTGGATCTGAAATTGACTCTTTATCATCAGCCGTAACAGCTGGCCAGATTCCTGCATTAGGTAATTCGGAAGGATCTGCATCAGTATATTTATCATTGCGATCATCCGATGCTACAGATTTGATTCAAGAATATACATTGGAAGCATATCCAGTTTTTGAAAATTGGAATAACGGGCAAGGATATACAAATGATGATCCGGAAACGACAGACGGTGCTTCATGGTTTTATAAGAATTCTAAAAGACAGGCAACTTATTGGAACACAGCTAATGACCAGCCAGGTATTGCATATCCAGCTATAGGTGGCGGATCTTTCCGTACTGACCATGGTATTGCTTCTCAATCATTTAAAAATGAAATACCTGATATACGAATGAACGTTACAGATATAGTAGATAATTGGGTTAAAGGTAATATTAGCAATTATGGATTCCTTGTTAAACGACCGGAAACCGATGAAAAATCGGCTGAAACGTTAGGTTCTATAAAGTTTTTTAGTCGTGAAACGCATACCATGTTTGTTCCTAAACTAGAAGTTGTTTGGAATGATACGACATTTGCTAGCACTGCATCTTCAGAAATTAACGCGGATTCATATGTACCTTATATTAAAAATATAAAAGACGAATACAGAACATCAGAAATTGCAAAATTTAGAATTGGCGTTCGTCCAGAATTTCCGGATCGGACATATACAACCACATCATTTTATTTGACCGGCGAGCGATTACCGACATCATCATATTATAGTATTATAGATTCTGTTACAAATGAAACTATGATAGAATATGATACTACTGGGACGCAGATAGACTGTGATGCTAATGGTAGTTTCTTTAGACTACGGATGGATTCATTTATGCCAGAACGTTATTATAAAATACAGATAAAAGTTGAACGAGATAATGGTAATGACATACAAACATTTGATGATTTCTATTTTAAGGTTGTTAACTAATGAGTATAGATCGTTCTAAATATAGTGAATATGATTTATCGGTAACTGGTATATCTGGAAAAATTGATTCTGATTTTGATTTCTTTTTCACACCAACTCGCCTTCCTGAGGATGAACCAGATCCTACGTTAACTGAAACTGAATTTATTTCAAATATAGAATTGACTGGTGATTATCATGACCAATTTTTGACCACAGATATAGACGTAGCATTTGTTTCTCAAGATATAGAACCTACATTAATTCCTAACTTTGAAACATTAGAAGTAATGTTAGTTGAACGTGGATTGACATATGATGCGATTCGAATTCAAACAAATATAGATGAATTTATATTTGATGATTTAGCAGCAATGGATTCTAGAGCCACAGAATATAACAATATTGTTAGATATCAAAGTGGTTATCGCCCAGCATTTCCATTTGTAAGAGATCCGGCTGATTATTTTAACGGTAATGATTATGATGAACAAGTATATCAGAAACAGACATTAACAGAAAAACTACGTGATCAGTATGAAGGTAAATTTA
>Ga0206682_10002950_pt1 | contig 14958 bp, 9 predicted proteins | sample M240m12015metaG_FD_155444 | JGI IMG/M metagenome (GOLD analysis project Ga0206682, IMG submission 155444) | Ammonia-oxidizing marine archaeal communities from Monterey Bay, California, United States - M2 40m 12015 | ecosystem: Environmental > Aquatic > Marine > Intertidal zone | place: USA... | reverse complement strand
TTTGGCTCACGCTATAGATGTTAAGTTAGAAAATCTAGGAGATTGTAGTCATTGGATTTATGAAAATAAATGGGATGGAATTAGAGCTCAATTAATTAAAAGAAGCAATGAAGTAATGCTTTGGTCGAGAGGAGGTGAGCTTATAAGTTCCCAATTCCCAGAAATAATTGAAATGGGTAATATGATTGAAAATGGAACTGTAATTGATGGTGAAATTTTACCTTTTAACAATGGGAATATTGGTTCATTCAACGATTTACAAAAAAGACTGGGTAGAAAAAACGTAACTAAAAAAACAGTTAATAATAATCCCACGATTTTAAAAGCTTATGATTTATTAGAACATAACCATTCAGATATTAGAATAAAGTCTTATGCAAATAGAAGAGAAACACTTAATAAGCTTGTTTTAAATGTTAACCATCCTAATTTAGATATCTCTGATTTTCATGAGATTAAAAATTGGGATGATGTTGTTACTGCCCATTCACTAGCAAGATCTAAAAATAGTGAGGGTTTAATGATAAAAAATAAAAATGCAGTTTATAAAGTTGGTAGAAAAAAAGGAGATTGGTGGAAATGGAAAGTCGATCCTCTAACAATAGATGCTGTTTTAACTTATGCTATGAGAGGACACGGGAGAAGAGCTAATTTGTTTACAGATTACACTTTTGGCTTGTGGCGGATCAACAATGATGGAAAAAAAGAATTGGTGACTTTTGCAAAAGCTTACTCTGGATTAACTGACAAAGAGTTTAAAAAAGTAGATGCTTTTATAAAAAAAAATACTTTAGAAAGATTTGGTCCTGTTAGAAGCGTTCAACCTCAACTCGTTTTCGAAATTGCATTTGAGGGAATCGCTCCATCTTCTCGTCATAAGTCTGGTTTTGCTGTTAGGTTTCCAAGAATTTTGAGATGGAGAATTGATAAAAGTATAAATGAGGCAAATAGTATTAACGATTTAGAAAATTTACTGCATGTCTGACTTTGAAAGCTGGGTTACAAATTGGATGGGTAAGAAGAACTGGAAACCTCAAAAATTTCAGTCAGATACTTGGAAAGCAGTTCTTAGTGGATACTCGGGATTAGTAAATGCACCTACAGGAAGTGGTAAAACACTGTCCTTATTACCACCAATTTTGTGGCCTAATAAAGATTGTTCTTTAAAAACAAATGTTTTTTGCATTTGGATTACTCCTCTGAGATCATTATCCCAACAGATTAGAATATCTATGGAGGAATTTATTGATGAAAATAACTTGAATTTAACTGTTGGAATAAGAAATGGAGATACCCCTCAAAAAATAAGAAACCTTCAAAGGAAAAAATTCCCTCATATTTTAATAACAACTCCGGAAAGTCTTCAATTACTAATTTCATCTAAAGATTGGGTTAAAAAGTTTTCTTCTTTACAAGCAGTTGTTGTAGATGAATGGCATGAATTAATTGGTTCAAAAAGAGGAGTTCAAACAGAGCTATGTATAGCTGCTTTACAAAATTTAAACTCAAAAATATCGATATGGGGTATTTCAGCTACCATTGGTAATTTGAAAGAAGCAATGTCTGTTTTGTTAGGTGATTTGAATAAAAATGAAAAAAGGGTATTAATTCAATCAAATTTTAAAAAGAAAATTACGGTTCAATCAATTGCACCAAAAGAAATCAAACAAATGCCTTGGAGAGGACACCTTGGTACAAATCTTATTCGTTATTTAACTCCTGTAATAAATAAAAGTCAATCAACATTAATTTTTACAAATACTAGATCACAATGTGAATTATGGTACCAAAAAATTTTAGCTGAAATTCCAGAACTTGCTGGAAATATGGCCATGCATCATGGTAGTATTTCAAAGGAAATAAGAATATGGGTAGAGGACTCTTTAAGAAATAATCAATTAAAGGTAGTAGTATGTACTTCAAGTTTAGATTTAGGTGTTGATTTCCATCCTGTTGAAAGTATCATTCAAATTGGTGGCCCGAAAGGAGTAGCTCGTTTTATTCAAAGAGCGGGGAGAAGCGGTCATCAACCTAATAAAGAAAGTAAGATTTATTTCCTACCCACACATGCAATTGAGTTAATTGAGTGTTCAGCTTTAAATAAAGCAGTTCAACAAGAATATGTGGAACAACGAAAACCTTACATATTATGTTTTGATGTTCTTATTCAGTTTTTAATTTCTTTAGCTGTTTCTGAGGGCTTTTATCCTAATAATGTACTTAATTATATCAAAAAAACACATGCATTTTCACTTATAACTCTTCAAGAATGGGAATGGGTTTTAAAAAACATTACAATTGGTTCTAATAGTTTAAAAGCTTATAACGAATATAAGAAAGTGGATATACTTGAGTCTGGACTATTTAAAGTTAATGGTAGACTTATCGCCATGCGCCACAGACTACAAATTGGGACTATAGTTAGTGATGAGCAGTTACAAATAAAATTAATCAATGGTAAAAGGATTGGTGTAATAGAAGAGTGGTTTATTTCTAAACTTAAAAAAGGAGAAGTTTTTTTATTTGGAGGTCAATTTTATAAGATATTTCAAATTAAAAATATGGAAGTTCTTGTTAAAAAGTCAAAATCAAAAAAAGGAAAAGTTGTCAGCTGGATGGGTGGAAGAATGAGTTTTAGCTCCTACATGAGCGAATTACTTAGAAATGAGCTTTATGAGTTAAATAATCCACAATTAAATAAAGACATAAGCCCACTAAATTATTTAGCAAAAATTCAATTACAAATATCAACCATACCTAAAGAAAATGAGTTTTTAATTGAGTCTTTTGAAACTAAGGAAGGTTTTCATACTATTTTTTATCCTTTTGAAGGAAGATTTGTTCACGAAGCATTAAGTCACTTAATTGCTTACAGAATATCGTTACTAAAGCCTGTGACTTTCTCACTAGCTTATAATGATTACGGTTTCGAACTATTAAGTGACGAGTTTTTAAATATTGAAAATATTTTAGACAATAATTTATGGGACGAATCCTATTTATTTGAAGATTTAAATCAAAGCATCAATACTTCAGAAATGGCCAGACGTAAATTTAGAGATATAGCTGTAATATCAGGCTTGATATTTACAGGTATGCCTAACAAAAGAAAGAAAAATAAAGATTTACAATCAGGGTCACAACTGCTCTTCGATGTTTTTAGAGATTACGAACCAGAAAATTTACTTTTTAAGCAATCATTTTCTGAAACTTTTGAATACCAATTAGAAGAGGGAAGATTGAGAAAAGCATTAATAAGAATTCAGAAACAAAAGTTAATTTGGAAGAAAATATCGAAACCTTCTCCTTTTTCATTTCCTATTATAACAGACAGACTAAGAGAAAGTTTAAGTAGTGAACAATTTGACGATAGAATATCTAAAATGTTAAATAATTATTCTTGAAAACTATCGAACATAATATTGAGAATCAAAAAATAATATTCGATTACAGAAAATTTCTTTTTTGGGAAAAGGAGTCTGCTTTGATATTAAGTGATGTTCATGTTGGTAAAATCACACACTTTATAAAAAACGGAATCCCATTACCAGAAAATAGTTCATTTAGTAACTTAAAATTGTTAAAATCAATAATATCAGAATACCAACCTCAAAAAGTCTTTTTTTTAGGAGATCTATTTCATTCAAATTATAATTCTGAATGGGATGAATGGTTAAGTTTTTTTAAAAATACTAGTTTAAGATTCACTTTAATTAAGGGGAATCATGATCAATTAAATCATCGAATCGAACAATTAAATATTTATAAAGAATTTTTTCTGCCTCCATTTCATTTTTCTCACTTTCCAGAGCTTGTTGATGGTAAGTTCAATATTCATGGACATATTCACCCTGCATATAAATTAACTGGAAAAGGAAAACAAGTATTGAAACTACCGTGTTTCCATGTTTGTAAAAACAGCCTTACTTTACCTTCTTTTGGAGCTTTCACTGGTAATCATTTTGTCCGTTTGGAAAATACAAATGATCAAATTTTTATTTTGTCTAAAAATCAAATATTTAAAATCAAGTCTTAAAATTCAAAATATTAAATTACATTTTAGCACGCGTTTTAGTAAAAAATGTTAAAAAATGATTGATAGTTAACATACTCTAAGTATTTTTATTTATATTAATCTAAAATATATATATCAAAAACAACGATTATACATATAATAATTTCAACATAAAAGTGTTATTTCTTTCACTAATGCTACTTTTTTTATCTAATTACACCTATAAAATTTACAATTCTTACTTAGATATATTAGGAAACGATAAAGTAGAATTAATTAGTGAAATTGAAAGTGAAAACACCAAAGAAACTGAGAAAAATGAAAAGGAATCTGAGCTCGAAGACGCAGATGAATATTTTTTTAACTCTCTAGAAATCTCCACACATTTATTCAATAACAGATTTAATGAAAATTCTGTTAATTTCAATTTACTTACATTTTTTTGTGAGGTTGACTCACCACCTCCAATTAGTTAATTTTCTTAACTATACTTTCATCTTTACTAAGAATTAATTAACTGTTGGACTTACAACGCAAAAAATAAATATGTTTAAAAAATTTAACTTTTCTACTTTAAAAAACGACTTGCCAGCTGGATTGGTGGTATGGTTGGTCGCATTACCATTATGTTTAGGAATTGGTCAGGGATCTATACCTGTACCCGAAATGATTGACGGTTCCCTTCAAACAATCAAAGATCTAAAATTTATGACTCCATTTTCTGGAATAATTGCAGGTATTATAGGAGGAATTATTGTGACTATTTTTAGTGGTTCAAAGTTCGGTGTAAGCGGGCCAGCTGCAGGTTTAATGTCGATTGTCTTAATTGCTGTTCCTGAAATTGGCTTTAGAGGTTTTTTATTAGCTGTTGTTTTATCTGGAGTTATACAATTTCTTCTTGGATTATTCAGATTGGGTATAGTTGGTTATTTCATACCTACGTCTGTTATACATGGTATGTTAGCATCTATTGGAATAACTTTAATTTTAAAGCAAATTCCTCACGCTTTAGGGGTAGATAATGAACCTGAAGGTGAATTAGCATTTCAACAAGTTGATGGTGAAAATACTTTTTCAGAAATATTACTAAGTCTTGATAATTTAGCAATTGGTGCCTTTATAATCTTTTTAATATCAATGATTATTTTACTTGTTTGGGAGTTGCCAATTGTTAAAAAAAATGACAAATTAAAATTATTTCCGGTATCTCTTTTGGTTGTAGTTATAGGTGCTGTACTAAATCAATTATTTGGCTCAGTCGGAGGCGACTTTAGTGATATGACTTTTTTGGGATCTTCACATTTGGTCAACTTACCTGATGCTTTGTCTAATGGTGACTATCAAAATCTAATTGTAACTCCTGATTTTTCTATGGAAGCATTTGCCAATAAGGATATCTATATTTATGCCATTACTATTGCAATAGTTGCTAGTATTGAAACATTGCTTTGTTTAGAAGCAACTGATAAATTAGATCCTGATAAAAATATATCTCCTACAAATAAAGAGTTAAAAGCCCAAGGAATTGGAAATTTTTTATCTGGATTAATTGGCGGTTTGCCAGTTACGATGGTTATTGTGAGAAGTTCTGCTAATATAAATGCATATGCTAAAACAAAAATGTCTGCCTTTTATCATGGTGTTTTTCTACTCGGTAGTGTCTTTATTTTTCCAACTTTATTAGAGTTAATTCCTCTTTCTTCTTTAGCAGCTATTTTAGTTTTAATAGGCTTTAAGCTGGTTAAAATAAAAAATATAATCAAGCTTTTTAAAACAGACTGGGAAAATGGATTAGTTATAGTTATCACAATTATAGCAGTCTTAAGTACCGATTTATTGTCTGGTGTTGGGATCGGTTTTATAATTGCAATGTTTTTCTTATTAAGAAAGAATTATGAATTAGCTTTTATTTCCCATACAGATGAAGAAAAGAATAAAACAGTTATTTCTTTTGCTCAAATTGTTTCTTTCTTAAATAAAGGTGCACTAATGACTACGCTTCAAAACATTCCAGATGGTGGCTCTGTAAAAATAAGTGCTAAAAAATGTCATACAATGAGTAAAGAGATTCAAGAAGTTATTAAAGATTTTAGAGACATTAATAGTAAAAAGAAAAATATAAGTTTAGATCTAATAGGATTTGAAAAATTTTTTACTGAGGAAAATTAAAACACAATTGACTTAGGTATAATTCCAGTTGCTATTTCTTCTTTTAAATTTCCTGAGCTGTCGATTACGTATAAAATGCCATTTTGTACGTAATCTTTTGCATCCGTAATATATAGATCGTTGTTGTAAGGATTAATTTTTAAATTATAAAAATTATTGGAGTTGTTTGACCATATTTTTGTAGCTAGGGTGTCATCTAAATTTCTAATTCTATATATGTGTTTATTTATAAAATAGACCTGGTTGGTTTGATTGTCAATGTCAATAGAATTGGCATAGCTTTGGTTGTTCTCTAAATTAAACGATTTAAAGACCACATCATTTTCGGTTTCAATAATAGAAATACTAGAAAACTCATTATTAGAATTATCACCTTGGCACAATACCCAAAGATTTCCTCTTGAATCTTCTTTCATAGAGCTGGGGTTTTTTCCTGTTTGAATACTGTCAATAATAATATCAGATACAGAATTAATTACATATACTTGGTTATTGGCAACATTACAAACGTATGCCTTTCCATTTTTAATAATTAAGTCTTCACACCAACCGTTTACACTTATCTTACTTGTAGTTTGGTCATAGTTGTTGTAAACGGAAATTTCATCAGCGTACAAATCTGTGATATAGAATTTTGAGTTATCTACTTTTGCTATTTTCCTTGGCGATGTAAGATTTTTAATTTCCATTTTCTTTTCAAGATTCTTATCATCTATAACTATGATTTTCCCAGAATTATTCACTACCAGATAAAGTAAGTGATCTGAGTGATAAATACTGTGTAAAACATCTCCAATAGGTTCTTGATTGATCGATTGATATATGTTATTCAATACTTGTTTTGAATTTTCATTGTAAGAAGATAGTGATGCATTTCCGTTTTGAAAGTTACCTTCGTTTCCTATTAATACAAGTCCATTCCCATTTAAAGTAACATTGGTAATGATTTCATCTGGATTTAATTTTATACATGAATACGTTGCAATAATTAAAAAACTAATGATTATAGAGTTTAATTTTTTCATCATTTTAAAAATATTTTTTGTGAAAAATTCTGTGATTTTGAATGGATATTAAATAAATAAATTCCAGCACTTAAAGATTCAATATTTAGTTTGTGTTTTGATTGATGAGCTCCGTTTTCAATATTTTTGTTATATATAATTTCCCCAGTTAAATCTATGATGGAGATGTTAATTTTATTAATCGAAATATTATTGATTGAAAATTCAATGTAGTTATTAAAGACGCTTATTTTTTCAATTAATACCTGATTATCTACTTTTAATGGTTGTTCATGAATTACCCCAACCGCATCCAAATCAAAACCTGAAGAGGGGAAGGGTGTCGGAAAAGGATCGTTAATTAAATTACCTAGATGGTCGATGGTACCATAATTAGGATCAATAGAACCGACAACATCGATTATTTTTATGTGAGTTATATTATCTATATCTAAACCTGGCTCTAAATTTAATTCTTCTAAATCAAAAGGAGTACCATAATTTACTCTGTACTTTCCAGCTAGGTTATTAATTTTTTCAGCATCAACACTTCCAAATGCATCAATTTGTATGCTGTCTTGAGTCAAAGAAGTTGCCTCAAACCTGTAGTAATCTAATCCGTTACTACTCACTTCTACAAATGCTAATTCTAGATAGGTATCGCTGAATGAATTTTCGAAAATTGCAAAATCCCAGCCATTTTCGTTTTTAATTGGTCTTTCAAAAGTAAGTATTGCATGTCCTCCATCTCCAAGGCTCATAATTCCGTTTCCAGGAGCCCCAGCAGCTAAAGAACTGTCACCAGCACTAGCTGTAATCGATTGGGGGTTAGAAATGTCTTCTAAACCAATATTAGCTGAGCAGCTTACAGCCCAATTTATAAAAACACTGCTATCCTTATGGATAGCAGTTGAGCCTTGCACTCCAGTAGCAGGTGCAAATTGGGATTTTACTGTTAATAAGAATAGTAAATTAAATAATAGAATTAATTTATAATTTAAAAATACTTTCATTAATAATACCATCTTTAGATTCAAATTTCAAAATATACTGACCGTTAGGAAGATTGGAGATGTTTAATTGTTTGGTGTTCATTTGTTTTTCCAATATTTCTTCTCCTAAAATATTAAATAACGTGACGGAATAATTAATTTCATTGTTAGTTTTAATAAAAAGAAATTCCGAAGATGGGTTGGGATAGATCTCTAAATCATATTCAGAAATATGATTATTTGATAGAGGATAATTCCCCACATTATCTATACAAAAATAGGCAGGGGTATTCATGCCAAATTGACCAACATCGCTTGAAGTTAACTTAAATTGAACACTGTCATAAATATTTGGTCCTAATTCTATATATTGCCAGTCAGTCACTATATAATCCAAAGAACTGTCCGCATGAGTGAAATCTGCCAGGTAAAATTCTGTACTGTCGATTAAAGTTCCGTTTGAATAACCGTAAATATGTATTTTAAAAAAATCTTGATCAACATTTGTGAACTTTTTAGCAAACGCATCACCATCCCTCATACTATTAGCAGCATAGGTAGAGTTGGATATGTTTACACTAAAGTTTTCTGGGTTATTGAGAACAACGGTTGAATTATTAGTTCCTACAGCATAATTAGCACCTCCAATTCCATGTCCTCCTCCAGCTTTTGAACTGAATAGATTACCAGATCCTGACGTACTACTATCTGTTATATTAGAATAACTCCATCCAGTAGACCAATATCCGAAAACTGCACCGTAGGTAGTGTCGTAAGTATTAGAGAACTGATAGTCTCCAGAGTTAAAAGTACTATTAAACATTAAATTATTATGCTGTCCTGATAGATCTGATCCGTCCCAGTAAGATTCGGGTGTTAAATTTAGGTTCTCAAAATCAGCTACATTAATTTGAGCATAGAAATTTGTTAAAAATAAAGAAAAGATTAGAGTTGTAGAGTAGTAAAGTTTTTTCATTGTTTTTATTTATTTAATTTAAGATTAAAGCCTATTTCGTGGTTAACCATGGGCATAGGCCTGTTAATTATTAATTGATAATTAATGTTGTATACATTATTAACCTTGTAAAATATTTTAGCAGTATTTTTATTTAATTGAACATTGTAGGTAACATAGATATTCCCCAGATGAAAGGCTGGTAAATAATGGTTGTTGTCATTAGAGGTATATCTATATCCTGTGTAGTTGTGTATGTATGTTAAACTAATATTTTTATTAGTGTATTTAAATTTGAAAATAAATTTATAATGTGGTGCATAGATAAGCTGTTTGTTTAAGATATCATTGTTGTTATTGTAGAAATCTGTATTGGTACTTACATTGTAAGCTGTTTTAGCAGTTAACAAAATATTTCCTTTTACTAACTGATGAGATAATTTAACAGAAGTTTCTAGTCCTCGATTCCATACACTTTTAACATTCATTGGAGACCAAAAACCATCTCCTGGTTGCCATAATATCCAATTGTTTATCCATCTAGAGTAAACAGTAGGTTCAAAACTTAGTTTAATGTTGTTTTTAGAATATTTCCAAATGACACCTATGTCAGAGCTCCAGCCACTTTCAGGTTTCAAATTAAGATTTCCACCTGGATTCCAGTAAAGATCATTTATAGTTGGGAATCTATACACTTTCCCAAAATTTAAATACAAGTCTGTTCTTTTAAATATTTTTTTATTAAGTGAATAAGAGAAAGTCAGTGGAGATAGATAGTTTTCGTCCAGCAACACTCTAGAATTAAATAAATGATTCCAACTAGTATCGGATTTTTTTATTTTATAACTACTAGTTAAAGAGAGTCTGTTAACTTGAATCTTATCTAGATAATTATTACCGTTAGTTTTCGCAATTAAATTTGTAAGGTTGATTTTTAAATGGTTAAAATCGTTGTATGTTTTTGAGAAAATAAGTTGATTAAGTAAGGTGTTGCAAGGGTTTGCGCTGTTGATAAATCGAAGTGAATCATTATAAGTATTAAATTCTCTGTAAAAAGCAGTTTTTAATTGTAAAAAATAATTTTTAAAAGGTTGCTTGAAGGATACAAAAATCCGATGATTTTCATCGTTCTGGACGGCATTTGACATAGATTCTAAAATAGTTTTAGGCACCTTTCTTTCTAATAATTGTCCTAAATATGTGATGTCAACTGCAATTTTTGAAAGTTGAATTTTTGAATCAATCATACATGCTATTTGATTTGTTGACGAATTTTCTTGACGTTTAAACTCATCGTTGAAATCGAGATATCTAAAATTATTTTCAGCTTTTTGGCTAAAAAACTTTAAAGAAGTGCTTATTTTATTTCCTTTTAAATTAAATTTTATATAATTGGTTTTTTGTTGGAATGAACCGTAACTACTGCCTGCTTCTAAAGAAGAAGTGTTGTTGTTATTTCCTTCTAGACATATTGCACCAGATAACCCACCATTTCCCCAACTAGAGCTTGGTAAACCGTATATGAGGTTTACAGAATTGAAAAAAACTGAGGGAATCATAGATAAATCAACTAAACCATTTAGAGGATTATTTAAAAGAAAGTCGTTGTAAACAAGAGAAGTTTGTTGAGAATTACCTCCTCTAATAGAAATGCTACTTAAATTTCCTGGGCTGTAGGATTTTATATAATTTGTAGTTTCTCCTTCGATAATTGAAGAAATTGATTCACTGGTTCTTTCATCTTCTAAAATTAGATTTTTATCGGACTTTAAAAAATCATCGTTTAATAAGAATCTCGACGTTGATTTTTCAAATGTTTTCAATTTTTTAACAGAGTCCATATTCTGTGAGAGATAACAACCATGTGTAAAAAATAGTACCAATACGATAATTAAGTATTTCATAACTTGCTTTATCATTTTGTATAACGTGGAAAGAAAAGGGGGTAGATAAGGAAATGTTTGAAAATTCCTTAAACTACTATCTAAAATTTAAAAGCTTCAATCCACGAAAGCTAACAGTTACTTATTGTGGCAGGTCTCCTGACTTGTTGAAATCTTATTACCTTCCCGTATTTAAAACAGTGGCATAAAAATAAGATCTTACTCAACTTACAGTTGCGGGACAGTTAATGATTTACACATTATTCCCTATTAATCTTGCGTATTGCAAAAACCAAAACAAGTGATAGTAAAATGAACTAATACAAAGTTAATATTAAATGAATACAAAGAACAAATTATTATTTTAAACACCCTAGTAAGTGATGATTTTATAATTATTTTTGTCCCATGGAAATTAAGAAACCTGTTCTTTTAAAGTTGTTAGTTGTTATACAATTTTTAATTTTGAATATCCTATCAATAAACGGTCAAAGTTCTTGGTCCACCTTTATTGATTCAGTTTCAACTCTTTCTTCTCCAAGATCTACGGATTTAAATAATGATGGTGTTAAAGATATTGTGCTAGGAGCAGGAACAGATTCTACATACAGTAATTATGGGGTTGTTGCTTTAAATGGTATCTCAGGTCAATTATTATGGAGTTTACCAACACCCGATGAAATTTTCACTAGTGCTGTTTTTAACGATATTAATAATGATAGTATACCCGACGTTTTTATAGGTGGTAGAAATGCTCAGCTTTATGCAATTGATGGTGTTAACGGTAATGTTATTTGGGAATTTTTCCCTCAAAATTTAGGTTTAAATCCATCTGATTCTGGTTGGTATAATTTTTATTCATCTCAAATATGTGATGATTATGATGGGGACAATGTAAATGATATTTTAGTCACCAACGGTGGAGATCATAAGGCAGCACCCTTTGATCCTAGACCACCAGGTTATTTAATGTTAATTAGTGGAGCTACTGGAAATTTAATTGCTAATGCTGTTTCACCAGATAGTGCTGAAATATATTCATCACCAGTTATTCTAGATAGAGCTGGAGGCATGTCTCCCAATATTATCTTTGGCACTGGAGGAGAACAGCATGGTGGCGGAATGTATGTTACTAATTTTAACGACTTAATTAACGGAGACCTATCCAATGCCATAATCCTTACCAACCATCCTACAAAAGGTTTTATTGCACCAGCTTCAATTGCAGATGTTTCAGACGATAGTTTCTTAGATATAATTGTTCAGTCCTTTTCAGGAGAATTAACTGCTTTTGACGGTCTCACTTATCAACCTTTATGGGTAAATTCATTTTCAGGTTGTGAATCTAGTGCAGCTCCAACAATTGGGAACTTTACGGGAGGAGATTTGATACCAGATGTGTTTACAGTAGTTTACCGAGGAACAACTCCCACATATTTTGATTACTATCAAGTAATGATTAACGGTTTAACAGGAGAAATTTCTTGGATGGATAGCATTGGTAGTATGCATTTTTCATCTTCTTCGGCCTTTGATGCAAATGGTGACGGAAGAGATGAAGTGCTGTTTAGTGTGAATTATATTTCTAATTACTTTTCTCATCAGTTGAAGTTGGTAGATTTTCAAAATGATACTGTCTTAGACATTACTCCGCTTTCAGCTGGAGTTAATTTAGGTTGTTCTCCACTCATTGATGATATTGACTCAGACGGTTTAATAGAATTTATCTACACCTTCAAGTATGATAGCCTGAATCCAAGTGCTTGGAAAGGCTTTTATTTTAATAGATTGAATACAAACTATTTGGTTCCATCAAGAGGAATTGCTTGGGGTTCCTATATGGGAACCAATAATACAGGTCATTATAATAGAATGTTAAACTTATGCCCAAATTCAAATTTTGTTTCTACTTGGAGCATAAATCATCCCTCATGTAATAATTTTAACGATGGATCTGTTTATCCAGCTATATTTAATACATCTCCAAATACTTTTTTATGGTCTGATGGATCAGTTTCAGATACATTGCAAAATGTTGCTGCTGGAATACATACGCTCTTCATAACAGATACCAATAACTGTGTAGAGTACCATCAATTTCAATTAAATGATCCTTATTATATATCTTTTGGAAATGTAAATCATAATAACTGTGTGGGAGATTCTACAGGAACAGCTACTGTATCCAGTTCTGGATGTGTTTGTCAATTCAGTACATGCACTTATAATTGGGATAATGGATCTTTAATAAAGCATGCGACAAACCTTCAAGCAGGTATGCAACACGTTGTTATAACCCATGCTGATGGATGTGTTGTTGAAGACTCAGTGTACATTAACGATGGACTTCCAGTCATAAATGGTTATTCTTTATCTCATAATTCTTGTTATAATTTAAATGATGCTTCAATTAAATTGTATCCAAGTGATTCTACATCTACTTTTTATAATTGGTCTAATAACTCATCATCAGATTTCATCTCTCAGTTAAGTTCCGGCCAATACTCAGTATATGTAAATAATAATTATTGTTCAGATACTTTATTCTTCAATATTCAATCTCCAGACACTGTAAGATTAAGTTATTTATCTAATGATGTTCTTTGTTATGGAGATTCAAATGGCATAATTCAACTAAGTCCATTAACTGGAATTGCTCCATTCAATTTTGTTTTTGATGGTTATATTTACAACGATTCTATGTTTGACAATTTAATTGTTGGAACCTATCAAGTATATCTTAAGGATTCTTCAAATTGTAATTCAGATACTCTAGCAATTATAATCAATCAACCAGACCCATTATCTTTTAATTCAAGTACTATACCTGAATCTGATTCAGGTTTTTTTGACGGTATGGCTACTTTGAATGTTGATGGAGGCACCAGTCCTTATTCTTATTATTGGGATCATTTACCTGCAATTAATGATTCAGTTGTTATTTACTTATCTAATGGTTTTTACCCTTTTACAGTCAATGACTCCAATGGGTGCTTACTTTCCGATTCAGTATTCATCGGAATTCTTTCCGAAATCAAAGAAAGAGATCAAAATAAATTAATTGTATATCCAATACCATCTAAAGGAAAAGTAATTGTTAAAAATGAGAGCGATTTAATGTCCATAGGACAATTGTTTGATTTTACTGGCAAACGTTTTAAAGATGAATTTTTGATTCAACCACTTGAGAGTTACGAATTTCAACTTCCTTACGGAAACTATTTATTAAAACTTGTACAAGGAGATTTTACTACAATGCAAAAGCTTCTTATTATTGAATAATTTCGTTTTAATATCTTTTTTTATAACAGCTGGATTTCTGATTAGTTGTAATTCTTCTAGTAAATACACCTATCCTAAATCCATGGTAGTAACCGCACATCCATTGGCTAGTGAAGTGGGAATAGAGGTGTTAAAAAAAGGAGGTAATGCTGCAGATGCAGCTGTTGCTGTTCAGTTTGCTTTAGCAGTCGTTTATCCCTCTGCTGGAAATATTGGAGGCGGTGGATTTTTTTTGTTTAGATCTGCTAAAGGGTCCTGTTCAAGTTTAGATTTTAGAGAAAAAGCACCTTCAAAAGCGCATAGAAATATGTATTTAGATTCCAATGATCAAGTCATCGAAAATTTAAGTCTCTATTCTCATTTAGCAGTAGGTGTTCCAGGAACAGTTGATGGTATGGTGGAAATCCATAAAAAACATGGTAAACTTCCTTGGAAAGATCTTTTAGAGCCAGCCATAAAATTGGCAGAACATGGATTCCTACTCACCACTAAAGAATCTAAGAATTTAAATAGATTTAATAAAACAAAAGCTTCAAATAGCTACAATCCATATTTTAAGAAGAAATATAAACAAGGAGACACTATTTTTCTTCCAGATTTAGCTAAAACGCTTAAAGCTATTAGAGATTTTAAAAGAGATGGCTTTTACAATGGAGTT
>Ga0206682_10002949_pt1 | contig 14966 bp, 26 predicted proteins | sample M240m12015metaG_FD_155444 | JGI IMG/M metagenome (GOLD analysis project Ga0206682, IMG submission 155444) | Ammonia-oxidizing marine archaeal communities from Monterey Bay, California, United States - M2 40m 12015 | ecosystem: Environmental > Aquatic > Marine > Intertidal zone | place: USA... | reverse complement strand
AAATCTAAAGATATATTTGGTTACTTACAATCTAAATACATGAGTAACTCCCAACCCGTATACAATATAAAGTATGAGCTAGAAGATGGCTATGCTTTTGAATACAGAGAATTTTTTGGTAAACAAGGATTAACAATTAAAAAGAAAAAATGAAAACAAGACGATTAAGAAGTTTAAAAACAGGAGAAGTTGTAGAATTTAAATCTTACGACATTGGTCAAATACCACCAAGCTTTGATAAGCATAAACACTTGCACTTTAATCAAAGCGGTATAACTTATATTGAAAAATACTTATGAGCATATTAGAGTACATGATAATTGATGCGTATGGTAAAAACCATAAGTACTTAATAAATACTTCGGTTGCTATACACGTGCAAGAAAAAGCATGCAACGACATCTTAAAACAATTTCCGCTTGATGCGGATATAACCTTTGAAAAAGTAATATGAGCAGAAACAAAATATATAAGCATTTAACATCTACAAACGTTTTTAAAACGCAAGATAAAATAAAACAATTTCAAAAAAACAATAATGGTAATAAGAATAGGAAAAGTAAAAATTGATACACAGAGTAGAGCTAGTAGGCATAGAGATTACTTGTGGGATCAAATATATGCACTAAGACAAGAAATAATTGAAATAGTTTTAGCTGGCGAAACAAGAAATAGAATAGCAGTTAAAGAATTAAAACACAGAGCTAGGCTTATAAAAAAATATAGCCGAAGGCTAAAGCTACTAAGCACATGAAAAACTTTAATAAAAAAATATTTGCATTAAACCAATCCGCTATTGCTAATATAAAACATGAGATACCTCAATTATATTTTAAAATGGCTTCTAAGATTGCTAATAGCTATTCAAAAGATTATGCAGCAATTGGTGTTATGAATATTAACGATCTTGCTCAAGAAGGTTATTATGCTTTATTAAAGTCTTGGTCTAATATAGATTGGGAAATGATAAACAAATTAGAAACAAAATTAGACAGAGATAAAGCCTTGTCTAAGTATTTGAGTATCAGTATTAAAGGTTTAGTTGGCGATGAAATAAAAAAGAATGTAGACGGCGCTGCTAGACCTATAAAGGGTGTGTGGAACAATAAAGACAAAAAAAGACACACAACTGGTTTTGGTTTTATATCTGTATTATTTCCTCAGTGGTTTGATAATGACACATTGTCAGTAATAGAAGATGAGGTTTATGATTACGAATACGAAAAGTTAGGAGAGTACTTAAAAGATTGGCTGATCAAGTATGTGCCTAAATACCATGCAATGGTTGAAATGTTTTACGGTTTAGACGATGTATATTCAAAACCTAAACGCATAAAAGATATTGCAATATTCTATGGCATGAACACTGAAAGTGTTAAAAAGCAAAAGCAAAGACTTATTTATAGACTTCGTAATAACGATGCTGCTATGGATGAGTTAGCTTACTTTGTAGCCACTAACGGTATCCGATCATCGTCAAAAGTATACGACTACGCAGAAAATAAATTAAAAATATATCGGGATTAAGGTCCCTTTTGAATAAAATTGCACTATAATATTATGTATAAAACTAGATATAAAAGTTGTCTTTCGACAACAGATGAATTACAATTTGTACAACAAGGAGACACTCCTCCTAATTCTTACAAAGAAAATGCACCTAAAGAAAAACAAGCTAACTATACTTTCAGTTCTGTTAGTGCTGTTTCAAGTGGAAAGTGCATACCTGTATCGCAACTTAGATTAACAGGTAAGGGTGTTAATAATCATGAAAACATATGGAATAATCAAGAGACCGTAGATAACTCGTTACAGGATGGACATAGTTCATTTGGAGTTATGAATAGGTTTGGCAAGCAAAGACAGTTTAAGAAGGATGGAATTATTTATGATTTAATTTATTAGAAGCATGGATGGTTTTATCACGGATGAAGTTACAGAAGTTATCGGGGATGGCATTGTAACGTATTATAAAAATGGAATATTTATTAACTACAAAATAATTGAATCTAATGAACATACGCGAGAAGCTTAGCGCTATTCAGGCAGACTTCAAAGCTAAGAAGTCAAGAAAAAACAATTTTGGTAATTATATGTTCCGCTCAGCGGAGGATATATTGGAAGCATTGAAACCTTACAATGCTATGCACGGTGTTTATTTTACCGTGAAAGAAGACTTAACGTTAGGTGAATTTCCTATATTGCACAGCACTGCAACTATAGTTGATGTTGAGTCGGGTGAAGAAATTACAGGAACAGCTATTGTGGGTGTTGATTTAAATCAGAAGGGTATGCAAATGCCTCAGAAGTTTGGGTCTGCATCTTCTTATGGTAAAAAATATGCTTTAGGAAATTTATTGCTTATTGATGATACTGCTGACTCTGATGCTATTAACACACACGGTAGACAAACCTTAGGTGATAAGTTAAAGCAAGAGTCTAATGAGGTTCGTGAAAAACCTGTGATTGATATGAAAAACATCGACCAAGCTAAAAAGTTTTTAGCTAACGGTGGGCTACTTAAAACATTAAAAGAAAAATATAATATTAAAGAGGAAGCTTTGAAAGAATTAAATGGATAACAAAAAAGCGATTGAACGGTTACGTAATGACGAAGATTATTATGGTGATTTTGGTAAAACATATTTAAGTAATAGTGACATATCAGCATTATTAAATAATCCTTTAGAGTTCAAAAAACCGTCTCCACCTAATCCCGCTTTTTTAATCGGAGGGTATTTTCATACCTGCATATTAGAGCCTCACAAGCTTGATAAATATAAAATAGTAAAATCGTCCACGCGCAATACAAAAGCTTATAAGGACATAGCAGGATCAGATATATGCCTGCTTGAACACGAAGCAGATAGTATACAGTTGATGCGTGAAAAAATGTTAAACAATGATATATTTAATGACCTAATACGAGAGGGCAATGTCGAATACGAATTGCCTGGAATAACCGAATTAGAAGGTATGCAGTGGAAAGGCAAAGCAGATATTGTTAATCATACTCATCAATTAGTAGTTGATTTAAAAACAACAAATAATATAAATTCATTTGTTAGTTCAGCTTATAAATATAATTATGACAGTCAAGCATATATTTATTCCAAAATGTTTGGTTATGAATTAGTGTTTATAGTTATAGATAAGAAAACGCATCAGATGGGTTTATATGACTGCAGCGACAGGTTTTTACAATCTGGACAAAATAAAGTTGCTAAAGCTGTTCAAGCTTACAACGAATTTTTTGTAAATGGCAACGGAGACTTTAGCCAATATTATATCTCCAAAACACTTTAATTTAAATTTAATCTTATGGCAAGAACAAGAAAAATGATTTGCGATGTCACAGGCATCAAAACAGATGTTAGAAATTTCTACGCTAAACAGTCTCATGTAAAAGCAGTTGACAATATGCGTAGAGCCACAGGTGCTAACAAACAACAGTTAAGAAAAATGTTTAATCAATTAACAACATACTAATGGCTAGTATTATTTCAGCGAATATTGACTTAACAAAGATTGAAAAGTCAAAAATATATGAAGGCAAAAAGGGTAAATATTATCCAATAACCATTGTTTTAAATGATGAGCTTGGTCAGTACGGTGATTCTGGTTATATTCAAACCGAGCAAACTAAAGAAGAGCGAGACGCTAAAGCTGCCAAGTCTTACTTAGGTAATGTAAAGATTGTTTGGACTAATGGTCAAAACGTTGCTGCAACACCTAAGGAAGGACAGCCTCAGTCGCAAGCAGACCCAATCGCTAGTATGTCTACAGAACCTGATCTTCCGTTTTAATGGATTGGGATGAATGGGTATCGGATGTAGATATGGAAGATAACAATTTAATGGAGGACTAGATGAATACAGCAGAGATCAATGGATTTAAGATTGACAAGTTCAATCAGTATGATCTTGAAGCGGGCAAAAAAGAGGGTGTATGCCCTCTCTGCTCTGCTGATAGAAAACCCGAGAATAGAAAAGCTAAATGCGCTATGTATGATTGGGAACGTGGTCTTGGTACTTGTATGAATTGTGATGAGGTGTTTCAACTGCACACCTTTGAACGTAAAGGAGCAGCTGATAAAGTTTATATTAAACCTGAGTGGAAGAATAATGTAATGCTCAGCGATAATGCTGTTAAATGGTTTGAAAGTAGAGGTATTTCACAGCGTACTTTAATTAAAATGAAAATTACAGAGGGTTCTGAATGGATGCCTCAAACATCTAAAGAAGAGAATACAATTCAATTCAATTATTTTATTAATAACGAACTTATAAATATAAAATATAGAGATGGTAGAAAGAATTTTAAATTGGTTAAAGGAGCCGAAAAGGTATTCTATAACATTGACAGTACTGTTGGCCACGATTATGTTGTTATTGTGGAGGGGGAAATGGACGCTTTATCTTTTGTGGAAGCTAAGGTCGATAGTGTGGTCTCAGTACCAAACGGAGCTACTCTTAATCGCCTTAACCTGGATTACCTCGACAACTGCATTGAGTATTTTGATGATAAATCCAAAATTATCATTGCCGTTGACGGAGACGAAGCCGGCCAAAATTTACAACAGGAACTCATTAGACGTTTTGGAGCTGAAGTATGCTATACACTTAACTTCTCAGGTCTCAAAGATGCTAATGAATATGTTATGGCTTACGGCGGGTCTATGCTCAAGCGTCTTATTGATGAAGCTAGTCCTGTTCCTCTTGAAAATGTAATAACTTTAAATGATATAGATGATGAACTACAGGAATTTATTAACGAAGGGTTTAAGCCAGGTTATCAAGTCGGTCTTGATAACTTTGATAGCATATTCTCTACTTACACAGGACAATTCATCACCGTTACAGGCGTTCCTAGCAGTGGTAAGTCTGACTTTGTTGATAGAATGGTGGTGGGATACCAACTAAAATACGGTTGGAAAACAGCTTTTGCGTCACCTGAAAACAAACCAACATTTTTACACGCACATAAACTTATGCGTAAAATAGGTGATTGGATGCCTAGTAAAGAAGATATTGGTACAGACAAATGGAATACAGTTAAGGAGGTTGTTAATGATAATTTCTATTTCATTGAAAACGAAAGGTATGATTTAGATGCTGTTTTAGCTAAAGGTGCTGAATTAGTTAAACGCAAAGGAATTAAATGCTTAGTAATTGATCCGTATAATAAGGTTAAAATGAATGGATCAAGTGCTATGAGTATACCTGATGCTACAATGGAATATTTAACACGCATAGAAGCTTTTGCAAAGAAGCATGATGTGCTAGTTATAATTGTAGCGCACCCAACTAAAATGAATAAAAAAGATGATGGGACAATTGATGAACCGACAATGTATTCTATTAAAGGAGGCGGTGAGTGGTATGATGCTAGTTATCACGGGCTTCTTGTTCATAGGGATTATAATAATAAATCGGTTAAAGTTAAGGTTCTTAAAGTAAAGTTTCAGAACTTAGGCGAAAACCAAGCAGAAGCTCACTTTAAGTGGGATCATAAAAGCGGAAATTATATACCTTTTGAACAACCTAAAATCAGTTCTATGCCATGGGAGTATTAACAAAAAGACAAAAAGCAAGGTTACAATGGCAATTACCTGATCATAGTACAACTAAAGAGCAGCAGAAGTATTATGATTATTGTGTTCAAAATAATATACGTGTAAGCCCAATAGGTATTAAAGACCAGCCCGGTAAATGGTATGTAGGAATATCTACACCTGACAATTACCGTAAGGTTTATAAAAGCAAACACATATATGATAGAGAGCAAATATGGGATGAGATGTTTAACATGTGCAAATACTATTATGACAAAAAATGATTAATATAGAAGAAGAGTATATAGGATTGCTGTCTGGTGTTTTTCACGGAGGGCAAGATAAAGAAGACAGAACAGGCACAGGTACTAAATCTGTGTTTGGGCGTATGCTTAGGCATGATATGCGTGCTGGTTTTCCTTTATTAACAACTAAAAAAATATATTATAACAATGCGCTGGCAGAGATATTATGGATTATCAGAGGTCGTACAGATCTTCACTATTTGCACAGTAACGGCGTTAAGTACTGGGATGCCGATTATAAAAGGTCAGGAAGAAGTGATGGAACACTGGGCCCTGTATACGGTCATCAGTGGCGTAATTTTTGTGGTGTTGATCAGCTTAAATCCGTTATTGGGGAGCTTAATAAAAACCCAACATCGCGGAGACTTATGGTGTCGGCGTGGAACCCAGCTGATATGCCTGATATGGTATTGCCTCCTTGTCACCACGGTTTTCAATTATATAGTGATGGTAAGCACTTAGATTTAATGCTGCAACAACGATCAGCAGACTTATTTTTAGGGCTACCATACGATATAGCTATGTATGGTTTTCTTTTAGAGATGATTGCTAAGGGGGCAGGTATGGAAGCTAGAAGGCTAACAATAAGCTTAGGTGATTGTCATATATATAATAATCATCTTGAGCAAGCCGAAGAGCAGATAAATAGAACACCAAGAAAGCTTCCTGGATTGACAATACAAGAAGGTATACAGCTTAGCTCTGATGGTGAAGATTTATTATTACCAGAAAAAGAAGATTTTTATATATGGGGTTATAACCCATTACCGCCAATTAAGGCAGAACTATCAGTAGGAACTTAAATTAAATTAATTTTATGAGATTATTATTATTATTATTACCGTTATTTACTTTTGCACAATTTGATTATGGCTATCCGGGCTTTCAAACAGTAGAGCTGCATGATGATCTTTACATTGAACCCGTGCAAGACGCGGAGGTTATTGCAACTTCAGATTATTATTTTAGCACTCTGCCCTCAACCCAAGCGCAGATTATTGATTCTTTTGAAGCTGAATCTGATTTTGATGCTATTATAGAATCTAATTGGAAAAGTGATTACATTACAAGACCAGGTGAATTAAAAAAAGATGCTTTAGTTAAAGGAGTTAATAACAAATATTATATTGTAAGATGGAAACACTAGAACTTAGTAAAGGTAAATATAAAATATATCATATTCCTGGTAAAAAAATAGGATGCACTAAAGATATACAAAAACGTGTAGTTGAAGAGCAAGGCTATAAGCAAGGTGAGTATGAAATTTTATTTGCTACAGATAATATAAAGGAAGCTGCTTTTGCTGAAAGACAATTGCAAAAGGACTTAGGATATAAATTAGATATACAACCTTATAATGAATTATTTAAAAAGCCAATGAGCAAAAAGATAAATGTTACCGATCAAACCACTACGTTTGCTATTTCAAAGGAGGACATTGACGGATCGTTTTTAGAAGGTTTAGAATGGGAAACCTCATACGACAACGTTAATATAGATTCAACAGATAAAATAGATTGGATACTTGAAAATGTAAAACCTTCAATGTTTAATTCCAATAGAAGTTTTGTATATAATAAAGCTATGTATGAAGCTGCTCCTTTTGGTAAGCTAGAAAAAAATAATAATATTTTCTTTCAGCGTATTAGAGATTGGGCTGATAAGCGTGGTATATATGATAAAGGCGACTCTAAGACACAATTTGCTAAGCTTATTGAGGAAGCAGGCGAATTAGCACAGGGTCTTTTAAAAAGCAACAAGCTAGAAACAAAAGACGCTATAGGTGATATGGTTGTTGTTTTAACAAACTTAGCGCACTTAGAGGGCTTCACAATAGAAGACTGTGTTGATTCTGCTTATAATGAAATTTCAAACCGAAAAGGTAAAATGATTAACGGAACATTTGTAAAAAATGCGTGATAAAGTAATTAAAGATGTTATCGAAAAGTTCAAGGAACGAAGCGATGTTGGATATAAAAAGTATGGTGTTACATTGCATGATGACGAACCTAACCTGCATAAATGGCTAAATCATTTGCAAGAAGAATTAATGGATGCTGTTAACTATATTCAGAAGTTGCGTATGGAAACAACCGACGCGTTAGAGGACAAGATACTTAACGACTACAAAGAAGAAGATAGTCTTAGTAAGTATACAGATCCAGGTTATCAATGGTCACAAGATAAAACATGGTAAAAAAACGTAGCAAAAAGCGTGGCCCAGTACAGGCTAAAAAAATATCTTACGACGGAATAAACTTTGCGTCAGGATTAGAGCGTTATACTTATATGGCTCTTAAAAAAGAAAAATTATTTGAAGGATATGAAAATGAAGTTTTCCAGCTGGTCGAGGGATTTGATTTTACAAATCAAGCTTATGAAAAACAAGCGAACGGAAAGGGTGAGTATATTAACAGAGGGCAAAAAAAAATACTGGGAATTAAGTATACACCTGACTTCGTTGGAAAAGACTACATAATAGAATGTAAGGGGAGGGCGAATGAGTCCTTCCCTTTAAGATGGAAACTATTTAAATTATGGCTTACAAAAAACAAGATTGGAAAGACACTTTACAAACCGCAAAACCAGAAAGAAGTAGACAGGACGGTGATGCTGATAAAAGAGAACAGAAGAAAAAATCGCGTTTAATGTATAATAGACGCATACTAGAAAAAAACATTAAACAATATATTAAAACAACTAGCGGTGGACTTAGATACGAAGATATTGAACGAATTGGAAAACGAAATGGATTTTTCGTTAACTAATCATTACAAAGAAAGAATAAGCTTTCATATGAAAATGCTAAATTATTATTTAAAACAAAGCAAAGAATGACAGGTTGGGAATTATCTATAGGATTATATCCAGGGGTTCTTATTGGAGTAAGAAGTTATCCTGAGAAAAACTTTACTGATCACGTTATTTATTTACCTTTTATAGAACTTACATTATCAATATATTATGGACAAGATTAAAGAATACGCTTTAAAAACATATAAGTCTAGGTTTAAAAGCATAAGTGAAATAACAGTTGAAGAAAGAGATAATCATTACATGGTGTATGCTAAAGACGGCTCTCCAGTATTCTTAAATAAAAAAAGAACAGATGAAAGAATCAAAGCTAATTGAGATGAGTAACAAGGTTGATACTATTGGTGCAGCCATGAATAGAGTTGTTCAAGAGATAACTAACTTAAAAGATCTTTCAATAGGCACGATGGAATTAATGAAAGAATTTAAAGAGTATCCTGAAGCTTTAGAAAGATTAAAAGAAAGTATAACTAAAAAAGAAGATAAAGATTAAATGGGATTATTTGATGAAAGAATACCGTATAAACCATTTGAGTACCCAGAGTACTATACTGAGGGATGGCTTAAACAAGCTCAAGCATTCTGGTTACATACCGAGATCCCGATGTCAGGTGACGTCAAGGATTGGAACGAAAAACTATCACCCTCGGAGAAGAACCTGGTTGGAAATATTTTATTGGGCTTTGCGCAGACAGAGTGTGCTGTTTCAGATTACTGGACACAAAAAGTAGTGGGTTGGTTTCCTAAGCATGAAATACAGCAAATGGCTATGATGTTTGGCAACCAAGAAACTATTCATGCTGTTGCTTACAGTTACTTAAATGAAACACTAGGTTTAGAAAACTTTGAAGCTTTCTTACAGGATGAAGCAACGATGCAAAGATTTAATAATTTAGTTAGCTATGAAGGAACTGATAAAGTTGGTATTGCAAAATCCCTTGCTGTATTTAGCGCTTTTGCTGAAGGAGTTAGTTTATATTCTGCTTTTGCTGTACTATATAGTTTTCAATTAAGAAACTTGTTAAAGGGCATTGGGCAACAAATGAAATGGAGTGTAAGAGATGAATCTTTACATTCTAAAATGGGTTGTCAATTATTTAAACATATGTGTGCCGAAGATAGTTCACTATTAGATGAATGCCGCGAAAGTGTTATTGAAGCAGCTAAATCAATGCTTGATGCAGAAGAAAAGTATATCGACCGAATGTTTGAGCAGGGAGACATTGAAAACCTTAAGTCCTACGATCTCAAGCAATTTATTAGAAAACGTCTCAATGAAAAACTCTACGAGCTTGGGTACATCGACCTCGGGCAATACTTTGCTTATGATTCAAAAGCATCAGAAAACCTTGATTGGTTCTACCATCTTACAGGTGGTCATACCCACACTGATTTCTTTGCTGTTCGTCCAACAGATTATTCTAAAGCTAATGAAGGGGAGGACTTTGAAGATATTTGGTAATATTTTAATTGCGTTAATGATCTTGTCTTGTACTAAAAAAGATATAGATTGTGAATATATTGAAAAAGTATGCAACGAACCAAATTCAAATGGTATAGTTGATTGTGCTTTGGTTATAGAATGTAAAAGGTATTAACATGAGGGAATGTAACATATGTAAGAAAAAAAAGAAAGATTCAAAGTTTAAGAACGACAATAAGAAAACGTGTGTGTCGTGTGAGTTTAGATGGGAAAGAAGTTTTTTAAGACTGCTTATACAAGATAGAAGGTTAAGTGCTAAAGAAAGGTTAGCGCATAGACTAGGTTATATGGGAACAGCTTTTATAATGATAGCCCCATATATATTAAGTGCAGGCAGTATTGGCCCTATAGTATACATTATAGGTGGTTTTATATCTATACCACAGGTCTGGTTAGCGAAGCAGTGGAACTTAGTAGCTGTTAATGTTAACGTTATGATAGGTTACACTATATACTTTTTAAATAATTAATATGATTTGGAATAAAGAATGGAAAAAGGGTAGAGACTATCCTTCCTGGGGAGACACTGATGTTTACAGACAAACAATAACCGGTGGTTATTTACTTCCTGGGGAGTCTCCAAGAGATGCTTATATGCGAGTGTCTAATGCTGTTGCTAGGCGTTTATACAAGCCAGAATTAGCCGATAAGTTTTTTGAGTACATATGGAAAGGCTGGCTGTGTTTAGCCTCTCCAGTGCTCTCTAACACGGGCACAGACAGAGGTTTACCTATTAGCTGTTTTGGTATTGATGTAGCAGACTCAATAGCGGATATTGGACAGAAGAATTTAGAAATGATGTTACTAGCTAAGCACGGTGGGGGTGTTGGTATCGGTATTAATATGATCCGTCCCGCGGGAGCTAAAATTACAGACAATGGAACATCTGATGGAGTGGTGCCGTTTTGCAAGATATACGATTCAACAATACTTGCCACTAATCAAGGATCTGTCCGGCGAGGAGCTGCGTCAGTTAACATCAATATTGATCACCCCGACTTTGAAGAGTGGCTGGAGATCAGAGAGCCTAAAGGGGACGTTAACAGGCAGTCACTTAACCTCCACCAGTGCGCTGTGGTCGGTGACAAGTTTATGCGAAGACTTGAACAAGGAGATCAAGAAGCTAGAACAAAGTGGGGAAAACTTCTCCAAAAGCGTAAAGCAACTGGAGAGCCTTATATACTCTTTAAGGGAAATACAAACAAAGCTAACCCAGAAGCATATAAATCGAACGGGCTCAAAGTTCATATGACAAACATATGTAGTGAAATAACATTACATACAGATGAAAGTCATAGTTTCGTATGCTGCCTTTCTTCTTTAAACTTAGCTAGATATGATGAATGGAAAGACACTAATCTTATATACGATGCTACATGGTTTTTAGACGGCGTAATGGAAGAGTTTATTCAGAAGGCTAAGAACATGAAAGGTTTCGATAATGCTATACGCTCAGCTCAAAAGGGTCGCGCAATAGGCTTAGGCGTTTTAGGATGGCATACTTTACTTCAGCAAAAAGGTATTGCTTTTGAAGGTTTGTTAGCTCAGTTTAAAACACGCGAAATATTTAGCAAGATTAAAATTGAAACTGAAAGAGCTTCACGAAAACTAGCTGAAATATATGGCGAGCCATTATGGTGTGCGGGGACCGGAATGCGTAATACACATTTAAGGTCTGTAGCTCCTACTGTTTCGAATAGTAAGCTAAGCGGTAATATATCGCCTGGAATTGAACCCTGGGCTGCTAATGTCTTTACAGAACAATCTGCTAAAGGAACTTTTATTAGAAAAAATAATGAACTTAAAAAAGTACTTAAGAAAATTGGTATTGATGATAAAGAAACTTGGGATAAGATTTTGGAAGACGGTGGATCCGTTCAAGGAATTAAAAGACTCGATGGATGGTTTTACGATCACTTAGGTAAGCTTAATGATTCAAGTGGTGAGCCAGTTAAAAACGTTTTTAAAACATTTAAAGAAATAAATCAGCTTGAGCTAGTTGGGCAAGCTGGGATAAGACAAGATTATATTGATCAATCAGTATCATTAAATTTAGCATTCCCTTCAGAAGCAGAACCTAGATGGATTAATCAGGTTCACTTTGAAGCTTGGAAACGCGGAATTAAAACGCTGTATTATATGAGAACTGAATCAGTTTTAAGAGGAGATATTGCTGCAAAAGCAATGGATCCTAGTTGTGTATCTTGTGATGGATAATATGGAAATAATTAAATTTTCCGCAGAATGGTGCGGACCGTGTAGAGTATATAAACCCGTGTTTGATAAATGGGCTAGTGAGTTGAATGATGTAAGCGTTAAAAGCGTTGACGTTGAAAAAGATAATGATCTAGCCGTCAAATATGGTGTAAGAAGTATACCATTAACAATCGCTGTAAAAGATGATGAAGTTTATCGCTTAGAAGGCAGGAAGACAGAAAAAGAACTTAACGAATGGTTGAGTAGTCTATAAAATAAATAAAGGGGTAACCAATTACGGCTACCCCTTTTTTTTATTTAAAATCCTCTCTTCTTCACATATTCTTTTTTCATAAATTCAGAAGGACTTAAGTCGGGCGTTTCAATTTGACCCGGATTATAATTTAAAAAATCAGAAAAGGCTCCTCCGCTTGTACCTGTCATAGTACCGAAAGACTTACCTAAATCTTTATTTTTTTCTGTTGGCACCTCCACAGAAGATTTTATATCTGCTGCATCACTGCTTTGCTGTTCTTGCTCGGTTTTTTTAGCTAAATCAACACCTATAGCTGGCCCTCCTTCTCCAAAACGTCTTATTGGATCAGCCTGTTCAGCTCTTGATAATTGACTTGCAAAGTTACGCAGATATTGTTTTCTATTGTCTCTTCTTTTATTCTGAAGTTCCCTGGCTTTTTCGAAAGTCGTGCCTTTCCTGGCTGCTAGCCTTTCTGTTCTATTATCTTTTCTTTGTTGTCTTTTTTCGGCTCTATCTTGTATTCTACCTAACCTTTCTAATTGCTTAGCTCTTTTTGGACTTACTTCTTTCGCTTTTTTACCAATATCTTTAGATGATATATTTTCAGGTAAACCTGTTTTAGAACCTTTCTTAGCTTTCAAATCAAGCGCTTTAACTTCTGCTCTTGTTGCTTTGGATTTTGTTCTAGGTTTACTAGGTTTACTAGAAATTGAAGCATTTGAAGCTGCTACTTCATCACTAAATCTAGATCCTCCTTGTTGTTTTTGTGGTCCCTGTTTGGGTTTACCCTTACTTGCTGCAATAGCCGAGGCTTTATTAATTGTTCCTTGTAAATTTTTAAAACCTTTATTTTCTGCGGCTTGGGATTTGGTAGTAAACATGTCATTGAAAATTTTTCCAACGCCTTCTTTTCTTCTTTTTGCTAATCTAGCTCTTTTCTGAGCTTGAGTTTCTGCCATAATTAATTAATTTGTTTTTCAGCTTTATTTGCAGCTTTTTCCCAAGGCAAAGCTGGTGAACCTTCAATGTATAATTTACCCTTGTAGTTTATTTTTTTATCAGGTGTTCTTTTGTATTTTTCTTTACCCCAATAAATAAAGTTTTTATCATAGTCTAGTTTACCAGATTTCATATCTTGTTGGTGCTTTTCTTCATGCGCTATAACCTGCTTCTTTTTTGTAGGCGATAGACCATTAGCAACTTCAATAGTGCCATCTCTGTTGGCTCTACCTAATACGTTTTTTGGTAAACTGCTTGTAAAATCTTTTTTAAATAAAGGCAGCCCTTTGCTGACTCTTTTTTTAGCATATTCTTTACGCTCCTCTACACTCATTTTTTGATAAGCTTGAATTCTTTTTAGCTTAGGATCAATTTTTGGCCCATGCTTGCGCATGAAAGCTTTTTTAGCTTTTTCAGCCTTTTTTAATTCTTTTTCTTTTTTGATCCTTTCTTGAATAATACCTAAATCCCATTCGCTATAACCAAGGGCTAAGCCTATAGATTGCCATGTTTCAGTATCCTGATCAACCGCTACCTTTAAGTTGTTCATTTTACGAACGGCTCTGTCTAGTGGTATATTAGCTAATGCTGAAACCGTTTGCCCTACAGCCATGTAGGCGGGGTTGTCAATATCAAAACCTTTGGTTCTCATTTTTTCAAGCTCCTGCTTATAAGTAAATGTTCTACCAACAGATTGTAGCTTTCTTATTTTTGAATCTACAGGTGGTGATATACTTGTTATTCTTGCAGCTGCTTTAGTATAATCAGGTCTTCCGCTATTATATTGTTTTATAGCTTCCATAACAATGTTTTTTAACATCACCACACCTGCCCCATGCACACCCGAGCCTCTTAACAGCGTATCTGCAATTCCATTTCCTATTCTGCCAATCTTTTCTTTTTCTTTATCATCTTCTTCATCGGAAAATAACATTGCAAACATTGCGGACTGTAATGCTGTAAATATAACATTTTGAACAGCTCCATAATAAGCAAGTTTAGAAAGATTAGTTTTCCAGTCACCACGTCCATTAACAAGATCTAAGGCTGCTTTTTTAGTCAACCTGGTATATTGCATAGGTGTATTAGCAAAAGCCAATACAATGCGTCCTAATGGGCTTGATTGCTGCATAGAAACTCTATCAGGTCTTGACGATTGCTGAGACTCTTCAGTTGTTTCTTTAAAATCTAAAAAAGCCTGCTCTTTAGCCTGTTCTTTAGTAAGACCATCCTTCATTAAGGAGTTAATTCTATTTCTATAAAAAGCAGCTCCACCTATTGAAATTGCAAAGCTATCTGCAAGTTGTGTTGGCAAAAAACCTTTCTTTAAAATAGCAGCTAATGCAGCTCTAACTTTAT
>Ga0206682_10002946_pt1 | contig 14970 bp, 8 predicted proteins | sample M240m12015metaG_FD_155444 | JGI IMG/M metagenome (GOLD analysis project Ga0206682, IMG submission 155444) | Ammonia-oxidizing marine archaeal communities from Monterey Bay, California, United States - M2 40m 12015 | ecosystem: Environmental > Aquatic > Marine > Intertidal zone | place: USA... | reverse complement strand
CTCGTCTTTCAGCCTGTAGTCATCCACGTGCTCCACCCTGATCGTTCGCCCGAGCACCGTCGCGCCGTTCAGGTTGTCCACCGCCAGGACCGTGCTCCGCTGGTCCTCGTAGCACACGAACGCGAAGCCCCTGGACTTACCCGTCTCCTCGTGCCTCACCAAGTTCACGTCCACGATCTCGCCGTACTGAGAGAAGACCGCGAGGACGTCGCCCTCAGTGAGGTCGAAGGAAAGCCCGCCGGCGAAGACATACGCGGAGTTGGCAAACTTGGCGTGCCATGACGCGCTGTCACTCAGCCCCTGACGCACCTCGCTCAGGGTCGCCTTCTGGGTGTTTTTGATCTGCGTCAGGGGGTTCATCTCGACCGACCGACCCGCCCAGTGCGCCGCGCCCCCGCGCCGGTCGTAGTGACCACAGGCAGATTAAGGCGCGAACGGCACTACTGTAATCATCAGCACTGGAGCAGACAATCAGACTTTCACGAGCCGGGAGCCGCTGACTCGACCCGATGTTCTTGAATAAATTTCCTCCGCGGCGGCGGCGGCGGTTCCTGTTTCTCGAACCGCCCGAGAGCATCGGGACGCACAAGCGCGCGCGCCAGCAGCGTCGGTGCGTTCGTCGCATTTCCGGGTGGAACGGGTGCGAGCGGGCGTCGGTCGTTGCTCTCGCTCAGCAGTATCTGCCCTCGCGTGTCGCGACCGCCGCTGCGGCGTTTGGATCGCGACACGGCCGCCGGCCAACTCGTTTTTGGGGCGAGCCAATCGTGAGCTCTCAAGATGTCCACCGGCACGCTCGATGCCGAGCTTCTAAAAGCTCTGCGGGATGAATCATCGCTTCCCCGAGCAGTACGTGGCGTCGCGAGCACTCTCGTGGATAAGCTGCAGGAGACGCTCTCAGGTACGGCACGACGTGGTCTCTGTCTCGTCACATTTTCGACAGTCGACTCGTCAAATTTTCGACAGTCGACTCGAGGCGAGCCGTCTTCCGCTCCGCGCGTCGCCCCTACACCCGCACAGCCCGAATCCAGTGATGCAAATACATTAATCTTTGAGAACAGACTATCCTCATGACGAATATTTAAAATGACAAGCATATGCCTGAGGATTCCCGGCGGTTTGGAGCGAGCGGGGACGCCGCGGATCGCATCGTTCGTTTTTCCCGATTTTCCGCGCGTCGACGCTGGTCAGTGATGCAAACTTATTAATCTTTGAGAACAGACTATCCTCATGACGAATATTTAAAATGACAAGCATATGCCTGAGACCAGCTCGACGCGCGAAGCACGTACGCGTCGCTCCGTGTTTGGCCACTCGAATCATCTCTGACCAACCTTCCCTTCGGCTTGCAGGTATTCCGGAGAAAACCGCAAAGTTTACGCCGCCGGCGCACTTTGGCGCCGGCGCGGAGCGCGTGGCGTCCGTGAAATTCGTCACACCCGAGCGCGTGTATCTCACCGGGAGCGTGGCAAACGGTGGATGTCTGCGAATATATCCCGGTACGTCTTCTGCCGTGGCGGACGTCGCCGTAGAGGTGCCGAAGGGATATTACGCGGAGAAGGATTACCTGGACCATCGGTACCACGCGAAACGGTTCGCGTACCTTCAGTTGCTGCAGCAACATCTTAGCCGCGCGAAATGGGTCGCGAGCGCGTCGATATCCGCGCACCACGGAGACATACGAAAGCCGTGTTTGCTGGTATCTGCCGCGAAAACGAAGGACATGTGTCTTCGGGTGCTCTTAACGGCTCCCGCGGACACGTTCCCGGCGTCGCGCTTATTGCCGGACAAGGCGAACTTGCGAAACTTGGACGAGGTTGACGGCGAACGTGCGCCGAGCCCGAATTACAACCAGTCGATTCTCGAAGACATGTTCGTCGAGGAGCACGGGAAGTTTCTCCGTGATGCTGCTGGTGAGGTGGAATACTTAGAGGACGCGTGCTTGCTACTCAAGGTGTGGGCGGCAAGGCGCGGCATGCTCGGCGCCCCCGACGGGTTCTCGGGGTTCGTGCTGTCAGTGCTGATGACCCACCTGGTGACAACCGGAGGAAAGCTCAGTCCTCTTATGGATACTCAGCAACTGGTGAAGGCTGCTTTGACCTTTCTATCTGATCCCAAAGTTCTATCTGGTGGATTCAGCGCAGCAGCGCAGCAGCCCTTGGGTCGGTGGAAGCGTGCCTTTCCGTTTGTCCTCATCGGACCCTGCGGAAACGTGAACATCGGGGCGCGCGTGTCAAAAAGCGCGATCGCCGAGTTCGCGCACGAGGCTGCGCTCTCCGCCGCGGTTCTCGAGCGTGGTGAGAGGACCGCTTTTGAGCAAGTGTTCTTGAGTTCCATGTATCCCGCAGTGCGATATGATGTGCATCTGCATGTCACGTTGGATCGAAACATGACGAGCGCGTCTGGTTCGTGTGACGCCGACGCCGTCAGTTGGCGCGGGTTTGAGACTCGTATCAACGAGATTGCGACAAAAGCGCTGGGATCGCGCGCGAATTTGATTCGCGTGCAGCAACAGACGTTCGTCAACGCTTCGGACATTCGACTTGCGCTCGATTATGCGGCGCAACCGGCGACGAAGAAACGGAAAGCCTCTGAGGCAGACGTGGCGGACGGATCGGTTGACGAGGAACACTTCAAAATTTGGGTCGGGATCATCCTAGATCCCGATAACGCTTCGAGATTGGTGGACCTCGGGCCGAGCTCGGACGATGACGCGCTCGCGAAAGATTTTCGCGCGTTCTGGGGCGACCGAGCCGAGCTGCGTCGGTTCAAAGACGGTCGCATTTGCGAATCCATCGTGTGGGACGCCATCCCGATACACGAGCGCCACCACATTCCGGCGCTCGCGCTCGAGTACACAGTGAAGCGTAACCTCGACGCTGCGGAGGAGGTGAGCTGGAGCTGCAACCTCCTGGATGCTGCGCTGAAAGGCAAGGAAGGCAAAATCCAGGAGGAATCATCGCCGAAAGCGCTTGTGCAAAGCCTTGACAGGCTTTCGAAGCGCATGAAAGAGCTGAAGGACCTGCCTTTGAAGGTGGTGAACGTCCAACCGCTGAGCGCCGCGTTTCGCGGAACGGACCCGTTCCCTCCAAAACCGCATCAGCTCGCGTTCGGGGCTGGGATAGGCATGGGCCGGAGCGATGAGCACATGTCCGTGTGTCCAAAGGCGCTCGATGTTTTGGTCCAGCTCGAAGGAAGCGGTAGATGGCCCGATAATAGTATGGCGATCAACAAGACCAAGGCTGCGATGGCGCTCAAGATAGCCGAGCAGCTTCGTTTGAGTTTCGCTATGCAGACGGTCGTGGCAGAAGAAGCGATTGACGTGCTGCACGAGGGTTTCGCCATTCGGATGCACATAAACTCTACCGCGGGAGGGGCGAATAACGAGGCTGCTGAAAGGCATCTCATATGCGGCGCGGCGCACGCTGGGGTCATCGCAACCGTGAATTTGCGGTTTCCCGCGTACGGCCCAGCGACGCAAGTGGCGAAGCGTTGGATCGCGGCGCACATGTTATCGCTGCACTTCAACGGAGAGGTCATCGAGCTTTTGATGGCGTATCTCTTCTTGCACCCTGGTGCTTTCGAGCCCCCCACGTCACGCGAGGTGGCGTTCGTGCGGTTTCTCGATTTACTCGCGTCGCATCCCTGGAACGTCTTGCCGCTGTTCGTCGACCCGGCTGTGGAAGAAGACGGGGACGTGGGGATCACTGCGGACGCGATGCAAGAGCTCGAGAAAAATATGGACGAACCGGACGCGCCTTCGATGTGCATCTGGACGCCGTACGATTCTTCGGGAGACGTCTGGACTCAAATCGGACCCGGCGCTGTGGTTTTAAAACGCGCGCAGGTTCTCGCGTCGAGAGGCGCCGAGCGTCTCAAAGCAATCTTGCAGGGCCGCGACGGCATGGACGTGAGCGACGCGAAAAACGACGCGCGCGCTGTGCAGCTCGGCGACGACGCCGCCTGGGAGACGCTTTTCACGCCGGCGCTGACGCACTACGACATCGTGCTCAAGCTGCGCAGAGCGTCGTTACCTTTCCCGGAACATGCTTTGTTCACCCCGAAGCAGATCAAACGACGACTCGTCAAGGAGCTCGGGGTCGACGCCGACGGCCTCTTGGAGGCGGAGCACGGGAACAAACGCGGGCTTCAGCTCGCGAAGATGCCCGAGAAGGTGCTCAGCCGCGGCCCGGACAAAGCGCGCGCGGCGATGCTCATCGGCTTTGATCCTCTTCGGTGCTTCATCAGGGAAGCTGAGAGGCGACTCGGAGGCACGGCGCTTCTGTTCGCTGACGAGCATGGAGGCGATCTCGTCGGCGTGGCCCTGAAACCTTCCATGCAACACCACGGCGCTGAGCTTCCCTCTTCGTTGGCCGACTTTGACCCCCTCGGGGACTTCTCGGCGCCGGCGCCACCGGATGTGGAAGAGATCGCCGAGGAGTTGTTGTTTTGTGGCGTCGGCTTCGTGATCGACGCGTACAAAGGCGCGAAATGGGCTTGAATCACAATAGACGTAGCTTCTCCATTTTAATAGCTACCTACTACTAGCTAGCTAGCTCTAGAAGAGAAGAGAAGATCGCATCACATCGTGTACAGCCTCGTCTCACCTACATGATGAAGGGCAGCAGAAAGTACTCGAGATAAAACGCCTTCCAGATGAAACGGATGTAGTAGTCGTACAAGGAGTCTGATGAAGCGACATCGACGCGTCGCGACGCCGCGAGGAGCGTGACAATGACCACCGAATGAACCGCCCCTACCACGCGCGACATCATGGTAGGGGCGTGTGCGACACTCATGAACACCGCTGTCCCGTACGCTACGGAAAGAAGAGCTAAACACAGATTGAACACGAACGAAGGCCCGAGTCGAACACTGAGCGTGCGCACGTTTTGCTTCATGTCGCCTTCCATGTCCGGAAGGTCTTTGAACAAGGCGATGACGATGCCGTACACAGTCATGAACCCGATAGCGCACCAAAGATTTATCGGGAAGTTCAAGTCCGTCAATTCACGGCCGAGGGCGTGCGCGAAGAACCCCAGCTGAACGATAACCGCTCGCACAAATAAAACACACGTCGCCGCGAGAAACGGAGACTTTTTCCACCGCAAGCCGGGAGCGTCGACCGAGTACACGATGCCGAGCAAGAGACTGATCACGAGCGCCCACATCAACGCGCTGGATCCGCTCCAGACACCAATCATGAAGCTCGCCGTGGTGCTGACTGCGATGACCGAAAGAGCCATGTCTGAGCTGAATGCGCCGCTGGCCATGGGAAGGTACGGTTTGTTGACTCGGTCGAGTTTTTTATCGTAAACCTGGTTGATTCCAACAATTGCGACGTTCATCAGCACGGCAGCCACGACAGCCTGTGCCGCTTGCTTGGCGGCGATCATCATCGAGAACATCTCGAGCACGTGGCCGAATTGCCATGCCATCAATGTCACAGAGCTCGTGCTCACCTGCGATGAAGTGAAATCGACCGTCAGTCAAGTTCGGGTGACAAAATGACGTTTGGTTTTCTGGAACGTGACGAAAAGAGAAGGAGGGAACGCACGATAGTCCCGAGGATGGTGTGTGGTCGCGTGAAGTTCTTGAAAGCCTCGTGCGGCGAAATACCAGGAGAAGGAAGACTGCGATGTTCGGGGAGAGATTTGTCAGGTCCAGCTCTGAATGAAACAGGTAGCAGGGAGGACGACGTACGTCTGCACGGCTCGCACGGAGAGTCCGAGATATTTTCCTCGCGGGCTCCCCGCCAAATGCACTTTTTTGGGCAGTGCCTTCCCAACGAAGGCGCTTGACTGACAGCTGTGCGCACGAGACGTCGTGCTTCGGCGCGTGGCAGCTGGCCTGGCCACCGTCGAGATGCCGTGCGCATTCATCGCGACCGCCATTGGACCCGTCTCGTAAGACGCGTGGACCGTGCCGCTATTTCTGGACCGATGTGGCGAGCCGTGTGAACGAAAGTACGAAACGTCGCCCCTCGGAATGACTTTTTGACGCTAAAAGCATCTCACTCGCAGCAAACAGTATCTCACTCTGCGAACCGACCCTGCCTACCGGCGCGCGTGCAGGGGGAGTCTCGAACGCGAGTTTTCTCGGCGCACGAGGGCGAGTGCTTTGATGGACAGTAATGTCAAACGCGGCTTTTAGCATGGCGGCGTTACCCTGGCGGCTGAAAGTGCCAGGTGTGCCTGATGGAAGATTAGGTCGGTCCAACACCAACACGAAGAGACAATCCGTGCAGTTTCGCGCTGCGGCGAAGCACGAGGTCAACGCGAGTTCCTTCGAAGATGTCGAGCGTCGAATCCGTGGAATCATCGACGTGAAGGCAGAAGTCAAGCTCAGCATAGTGGAACTTTCGAGCGGTTTCTGCAACAGTGTGCACTTGGTGGAGACGGATGCTGGAGACAAACTCGTGGTGAAGGTGTACAGCGACTTGTCCCTGCTGCGCACAGAGAAACATCAAAGGGGAGTGATCGACGTCATGGTCAGTGAGTCGGGTCTCGGACCAGCTGTGCGGAGGAATACGGACGAGGGCATCGCACACAACTTTGTCCCGGGAAGAATATTGGAAGAACAGGACATGCACACCCGGCGCGACGTCGGCAAAGCGTGCGCGAAACTCGTCGCTAAGTTACACTCTCTCGAAACTCCCCCCGAGTTTGCCGGGGATGGGCCTTTGCTATGGAAATGGCTGGAGCGGATGTTGAACGAGATCGAATCTTCCGAAACCAAAGACGTGCTCCCCGTTGATGTTTCGGAATTGCGTGCTGAAGTGAAAAGAGTGTCCACTATCATCAGAGAGGAGGAAAATGCCTGCGTCGTACTCGCGCACGGAGACCTGAAGCCGTCCAACGTGATATTTACTCAAAGTGACGCATCGGAAGTAAAGCTCATAGACTTGGAGCTGTCCGGGCCGAACTATCGGGGATTCGATCTCATGAAACTCTTTCGCACGTCTCCTCAGCAGTACTCTGAAGAGCACTTTAAACAATTTTTGAAGGTTTACTGCAATGAGATGAACGTGGATGTCGCGAGCGTCGAAGCAGAAACTAAGTTGTTCTTGCCGGTTTCATGGCTCGAGGCGACAGTGTTCTTCGCCCTCGTCTTGGTCCTAGAACCGCGAGGAAGCGACGACCATACGAAATGGGAAGCACTGTTCCTCGATCGATGGCGACAATACCAAGAGAACGCGAAAGACCTAGGGTTGTAATATGAGGTGTATTGCAACTGGTGTAAGAGACGAGGAACTCATCGCGCTGTTACCAGCGCGACCCGCCGCCGCCGCCACCGCCGCCGCCACCGCCGCCTCTGCGAGGCTCGTAGCGGTCTCCGCTCGGGCGATCGCGGTCATCACGCCGAGGTTCGTACCTAGAGTCACCACCGCGCGAGTCTCTGGAATCGTAACGAGAGTCTCCTCCACGGCGCGGCTCGTATCTCCCGGAATCACGAGAGTCACCGCCGCGCGAGCCGCTTCGGTCGTCACCGCGGCCGCCGTCGTATCGAGAGCCGCCGTCGTATCGAGATCCGCCGCCGTATCGGTCGTCCCCTCTGCGCGGCTCGTATCGTCCACTGCCTCCACGATCGTCGCCTCTGCGAGGCTCGTAACGATCGCCGCCGCGGTCGCCGCCGAAACGCCCTTCATCGCGACGCGGCGCATCGCGTTCGGAAGCGCGCCTCTGCTCTTCCTCTTCGCGGCGCGCCGCCTCGCGTTTGCGTTCTTCGGCCATGCGGCGCTCCTTTTCTTCCTCTTCCTTAGCAGCCTTGTCATCTTCCTCGATCTGCTGAAGCCTGCGCATGTACGCACGCCTTCTCGCGACTTCGCGCTCGTTCTTGCGAAGAGTGCGGAGTTCGTTGATCTTTTCTTCGCGAGCGATTCTCAGAGCCTCGAATTCTTCGGAGCGGCGCTCGACGATGGCTTCCGCGAAAGAGTCCTTTTCGCCGGCCATCTTGGCGAGGCGCTTCTTCTCCTCGACGTTGGTTTCCCAGGCCTTGCGGTGCTTCTCGGCGTTCTGCAGCAGCAGTTCTTTGTGAAGCTCTTCGTCTTCGATCATCTTGACCTTGTACGCCGCCTCGATGAGCGGAACCTCCTCTTCGCGCTTGGCGCGCTCGAGGTGATCCATGCTTTTCGCGAGGCGCATGAGCTTGCGCTCCATCTCCTGCCTCTCCTTGATCTGCTCCTTGATAGCGTCTTCCATGAGGGTGCGCTTGTCGAGCTTCTGGCCTTCTTCGAGCTTAATCTTAAAGCCCTTCTTGCCCTTGTTGCGTTTCTCCGCCTCTGCGAGAAGAGCGAGAGCCTCCTCCTTTTCCTTCTCTTCCATCTCCTGGCGGATACGCATAGCCTCGCGAGTGCGGCGCTCCTCTTCGAGGCGCTTTGCTTCGGTCTCCTCGTGCAGGCGTTGCGCGGCGACGCGGGCTTCTTCGAGGATGCGCTCCTGCTCTTGCAAGATGCGCTCTTGTTCCTCCTTGCGGCGCTCGATGATGACCTTGCGCGCGAGGGCCATCTTGTGCTCGTTCTCGACCTTGGAGAGGAGCTCAGCGGTGTTCGTCCTCGTCGCCAGAGACGCGGCGGGAGCTTCGGGGTACATCATCTGCATGCCCTTCTTGAGCTTCTGCGCCATCGCCACGAGGTGGTTCTTGATGTTGTCACTCTCCAGCTGATCGCCCTCGAATCGCACGCACTTGTTCTGGTGGTCGAGGCGAACGGCGACAGCGCCGCCCTTGGTGGCGTCGACGAGGATGCGTTCCACCTGGGAAAATTCCAGGAAGGGGACAACCTGCTGGAGGGTCTCAAGTTTCATCGTCTGGTACACCTGGGACGACTGCTGCAGCATGCGCACGACGGCCAGGCTGCGCATGCGGGGAAGGAACTGCGAGAACTCGATCGTGGGAATGGGGCTCGCGGCCGACAGCTGCACGGCCTCAGGACTGAGGGTGGCGAACACCGTCTGCGCGTGCTTGCACATGTCAAGCGGATGGAACTCCTTCTCGAACAGCGCCCAAACCTGACGCGCCTCCGTGGACACGAGGGAAAGAATACCCTTGGAGATGAGCTCGTTGAGCAGAGCCTTGCGGGAGAGCACCTCGCGGGGATCGCGTTTGGGATCCAGGGTGTACCCGAGAAGGGTGGCCATGCGCACGTCACGCTCCTTTGCATTGTCGAGCTCCTGGTTGGAGGGCGCAGCCGCGGTGCGCGACTCGTAGGGCGGGATCGCCACGGCAGAGAGGAGCACCGTCGAGGCCATCGCCTTGAGATCCTCAGGAGTCAAGTTACGGTTGTACGTCTTGCTCAAGTTGAACAACTTGTACCAAGCGTAGGCGTGGTACAGGTAGTTCTCAGACACCCAGAACACCTTGGTGAGCTTGGCAAAGTACGTCGCCATCATCTTGGGATTGGGCGTCCGCTTCAAGATGATGGTCAGGCCGTGGATGTCCTCGATGGTGCGGAACGCCTCTTGCCACAGCTCAAGCTGCGCCGCGGCCTTCAGCTGCTCGAATCTGGTCTCGAGGTAGTACTGCTGGGTCTCGGGGAGCGTCAAATCGGGCCTGTCGCGTTGGTCGCGGTACTTCATCAGGTTCGACAAGTGGTTGCGCAGAATCTCGCACAGACGGCGGAACTCGGTGGTGCGCTTGTGGGTGACGCAGAAGGCAAACGCGCGGTTAGCCGTCATGGCGTACAGAGGCTCGAGCTTGTTGTTGTTACGCAGAATTTCGAGGATCGTGCGGTACGTTTCCCAAAGGAACTTGAACCAGGGCGTCACAGTCTCGCGGTCCGAGCGATCCTTTTCGCTCTCCACCGAGACAGACTTGAGCATCAGGTTCTCGGGCGTGTTCTCAGCCTCGAGATCGCTCACCGCGAGGGTGGCGTCGTTGGCCGACGCGGCCGCAGCAGCCTGCGCAGACTCGGCCTTCTCCGTCGCGAGCTTAAGGAAGTGCTTGATCACCTCCTCGAGCGACTGAACGTTCACCTGCTGGCACACGATCCTGTACTGGATCAGACCATCCTTCGCGAGGCGCCCTTTCTTCAGCTGGATGCACAGCTCGACGTACTTGAACATGATCTGCTCAAGCACCTTCTGCCACGTGCGGTGGCGCTTCGAGGTGATCACATCGTGGAGAGCCTGAAGCGCCGCGTTCGGCTGACCGACGTGGATCAGCTCCTCCTGTGAAACGATAACGATGGGATGGTGGGTGAGGGTGAGCGGAAAGTCGATCAAAAAGCACCCCCTGCTGAAACGAAGCGCGTCCCAAGGGTTTAGCTGGGATTTGCCGGGCGGCGGCCATCGCCGGAAAACGTACCGCACGCTTCAGCGCGTTCTCCGGTTTCGCGAAAGTCCCGGCGTAAGGCGGCATGACGATCGACTAGGATCGGTTAGTTGCGCCTGTCGCCCTCGCGTCGACCTCGGCTGACGGTCGAGCGGCGGTGTTAAAGAGTGAGTGCTGCGGCGAAGCGGCGGTTTTCAGGCGCCGACATCGATCGGCTTTTATCGGGCAGTGTGATGGTGAATTTCGACTCCGCGGGAAGACCGGAGAAATCAAACCCAGAACGAGGGGGTCGGTCGACTCGGTCCGTTGACCGGCTCGGCATTTTTGTGCTGGTTTTGGCACGCTTCCGAACTCAACCGAACGCGAGGGGTGCGCGGCTTTAGTGGCACGCGCGCGGCGACGGGCGAACCGTCTCTCCTCGACAGGATGAGTGATGGAGATCCCGATGGCGACTTCGAGGATGACGACCTTCTCGCGGAAGACCGCGAGGAGGAGGAGCGCGAAGAGTGTGTACAAGACATGCTCGAGCTAATCTTGGAACGTGTCAATTCGCACCTCGACGCCGCGGAGCTCCAGCGTAAGGTGGTGTCTTACGCCGCGAGTCAGGCTGTTCGGGACGCCCTGGCTGTGGTAGATATGACGTTCGTCGAGCGCGAGAGCTTCTCTACCCGAAGTCCAGCGACCGACCCGGAGGAAACCGTGGGAAGCTGGTTCCCAGACGAAGCCCACATCCCAGCTCCCATCGATGCTTGGGCGAGAGGTACAGTGCGCGCGAGACGGCGGCCGAAGGTTGCCGAGCAAGACATCCCTCGTGCGACAGTCGGTGCTAATTCTAAGCTATCGGCAACGATGGGTGCGCCCAGGGCGGGGGTTAGGATGGGCGGAGCGTCTACGTTGCGTAAGACAGGTGCGAGGCTGTCTTCCACGATGCCGAGAAAATCCTTCCCGGCGGCGAGAGAGGCCGTGCCAGTGAAACCACTCAGGCGCAAACAGAAGATGACCCCGGAGGAGATGGAACGAGAACGTCGGCTACGCGAAGAGATCGAGTCGCGTCGAGCTGCGCAGGAGTTGCAGAAACTGCAGGTGCAGAAAGACCAGTACGAGTTGAGGAAACTTGAGTCGCTCCAAAAGTCGCTGCGAGGGCGAGACTACGGATACGACCACAACGGCGAGCTTGTCCTGGTTAATAAGCTCGATCCAGACAAGATGCCAAGCTTCGCTCAGACCATGAAGGTGAAAGTGATCGATCAGAGGGAAACTGCGGAGGAGGCGAGCTCCAGAAAAGTGCAAAACCTCAAGGTAAACAGACTTGGAGGGGTGGACTATGTTCACCCCGAACACAGTCAACAGCAAACGAGCACGTTGGAGGCTATGAAGATGTCACGAGGGGTGACCCTTCGCCACGGAACTTCGACCAAGGTTGGGCCGCCGCTGTTATCATCTCAAGATATGTCAAAGCGAGATTACATGGATCTCGTCGCTGCGAATTCGACGGCATCGGGCCGTGCGGGATCAGCGATAGCGGCATCAAAAGCGCGCGCACACGCGCAGCAGGTGGTAACGGTGGATCCTACCCAGGCGCTCCTCGCCGCGAAGGACTGGGGAGTGAATCCTCCGTCGGCGATGAAGTTAAAACCTTATCAGCCGCCAACAGAAGGGATACCGAAAGGAAGGAAACCTGCAGGAAAGGCGACGGTACGACGATGAGTCAAATGAGCTCACCACGTCCATAGAATTAGGCCCAAGTTGCTTGACACTTTTTAGTGAACTCAAAAGCTTTCGCTGAACTAAGGCGCCCGAAGGCTCGTGTCTAACGTGCTCCCTCAGCGAGCTCTTCGACTTTCCTCCAGTACTGCTCACGATTCGCCTCCACCTCCTCAGCTTTACTCTCCTCCTCTTCCCATTTCTTTTGGCATTCCTCAAACAGCTGCTGGTCCATTTCCATAAGCATCTTTCGCACGTTGATGGTTAATCCCCCCACCGCCGCGTTCCAGTGGTTCCGCGCGTTCCTCTCGAACGCGCCAAAGCAGACCGGCAGCAACACGTGCCTGTTCTGCGCGACGAGGTTAACGATGTAATCATTGTTCCATAGGAACAATGCTCGCTCGGCCACTTGGAAGTGCGACGAGTTAATGCAAGTGGATATTCTCCGGAACAAAGGAAGCATCGTCTTGACAAACTCCGCCGCCTGCGTGAGCTCAAGAACCTCCTCGAGTTCTCCGAGGAACAGCACTTCCTTTTGGCTGTTCGTCACAGGCCAGTATTTCAAAAGGCCGTTCAACACAGCATCCGCCAGTCTAGGATCTTTCTCCACGAACTGGGTGATGCAATACGAGAGCTGCTGATGGTACATGGCAACACACTTGGGCTTGTGCAGCGGCAAGAGTGCTCGCTGGAGGAAAACTTTGTGCTCCTCCTTGAGCGGCAGCGCGAAGCCGTTGATGATGCTCCCGAGAATTTCGAGGAGTTCCGCGATGCCGTTATGACGTTCGGTCTCATAGATGAACCTGAAGAATATGTTGTTGATCGCCTTTCTTATGAACGGGCGGTGCACCATGAACTTTCCATAAATGCGGTGCAAGATCGTCTTCAGGTAGTCCCGCTCTCGAGGATCCTCTGAGTCGAACAGCTCGAGGAGCTTGAGCACGAACGTGTTGTCGATGTACTTCTTCCCGACCTTAGCATCCACCTCGTTGGAAACGACATAACGCAGCAGGAATTCGTAAATGATTTGCAGATGCGGCCACGACGGCTCCAGCATCGGTTCCTCCTCCTCGGGCTCGAGGTTGTCTCCAGCAGCGTTCCCTGTGATCTCGTAGTTTGAAGGAGGCAAACCTCTGAAGAGGTTCTGCGCGAGCATGTACGAGATATCTTCGAACACCGCCTCGGTAAACTTCCCCTGCCCTTGGTTGACGTAGTCGACCAACTCCAAGAGCGTCTGTCGCTTGATCTCCTTCTCACGCACGTGTGCAGTGGCATCGGTGAAGTCGAAGGTGTAGGAGCACAGATGCAGTTTCTTGATGAACAGGTTTTGTCGTTCCGACGCCACCACATCGCGGAACAAGAAGAGCGGCTTGTTCGTATCGTACAACACCTCCATCGGAGGGATAGATGACCGGGGACCACCCGTGCTGGGTTTCTTGTTCGTCATCTGCGAACCCGCGGGACGCCCGTTCTCACCTTCCTTCTTTCGCCCGCCAACCCCGGTCAGCTTGCTTTTCACGCTCTTTAACATGCGTCAGCCAGCGAGATAGAAGCGCCACGACCGATGCGCTCGGCGTGGAAGTACGTCGACGCGCGCGACTATGGCGGAGGATCGGACTCCTGCCTCGACCCTCGTGACCGCCGGCGGCGCGCCGCTTGATCTCAGGACGATCCATCACCCGGATCTGACAAATTTCCCTGAGTATTCACCCTCCGTTAAGGGGCGCGTTGTCCAGCAGTCCAGAAATCACGCTCACACAGACAGGCGAGTGGGACAAATACTGAACTGAAAATATCAAGGCGTTTTTACGATTGATCGATCGACAGTTGTACTTGAGATGGATGAGTCGGCGTACTGCGAGCGTATGATAACAACACGATCAAAGAACCTTCGCTCATCCATGAAAATACATAGGTGAAGGAGCTCCTCTTGGTTAGACTGTAATCGCCTTGCCAGTTAGCTAGCTCTAGCAAGCTAATGCATTAGGAAGACAAATAAATAGCACTCGTTTGGCATCGCGTCGCGTTTGGTGGACATCAAGCAAGCACGCCGCCGTTCGCGACAAACCAAGGTGTAAGCAAGTTGCGTGACTTCAAAGGGATGGGATGACGGGGAGGGCATAGAAGTATGAGTAGGAAAGTAAGGAAGACACCCAAGACAGCTGTAAGAGCGAAGGCTTTTCAGCCGAAGGTATGAAAGGTACTTGAGGCGATAACGACAGTCAGCGAAGTTGGCCCACAGGTGTAAACCGATCGACAAAGGACATGTATTATGGTTGGAATACGCGATGCGCGACGATAGAGCGAGTGTGAGTTCGTGTAAACGTGTGCTCGAGCTCGTAAGCGATGATAATAATGAAACCCTCGACACGAAGAAGAAGAGAAGCACGAAACGATTTTCATTGCGAGCGGCTAGAAGCGACGAAACGTTAACTAAACGAAAGCGTCTGAGAAACGGCGGCGTTGTGTGCGGAAGACACGGGGGAAGTAACACGGCAAGAAGTGACTCGACGTCAATGCCTCGACAGCGGGTCTTCGATGACAAAAGAAACAGAGAAACGATGTGCATCGCTCTAACTGCTTCATCCTGTGACATCGAAGTTGTAAGATTTTGAAGAGCATGATATGCTATGAAAGTGAAACAAAGAAAATAGATTCAAAGCGCCATGGAACATGTATTGTGGCCAAATATATGCGATATTCTACTCGTCCAACTTGAATCATTTCATATGCGTCACTTTATTTTGAATTCGAGACCCTTTACTTAACCGATGTTTCTCTGATGTATATTCGTGCGAACGCTTCCGTGAGTGGTGCATGCATGTACATTCGACGTTCTACGAATATTAATGCGCAAATTCGAAACACAAGCACGTTAAGCTCGTCAACCAAGTGCAGAAACCGGTCCTCCATTGAACACGTGCAATGTACGAGAAGGACTGTCTCGCGTGACGAGAAAAAAAAACACGCGCCACATCTTTGGAGGACAAAATAAGTGAA
>Ga0206682_10002945_pt1 | contig 14970 bp, 14 predicted proteins | sample M240m12015metaG_FD_155444 | JGI IMG/M metagenome (GOLD analysis project Ga0206682, IMG submission 155444) | Ammonia-oxidizing marine archaeal communities from Monterey Bay, California, United States - M2 40m 12015 | ecosystem: Environmental > Aquatic > Marine > Intertidal zone | place: USA... | reverse complement strand
GGGGTTAAAGGACAGGTTTCTAAAGAAGCCGCAATGAAATTTTATAAAGAATACATCGATATTCTTTATAAAGCGAAGCTAAGAAGAATCGGACGCGATTATGTTATGGATAAGGAGGACCTAGAATTCTTAGATAACAATTTTGAATTTTATGGTTTAGCTCAAAGGGCGAAGATCTTTGCTGCGCCACCGGCAACAGGGACTTTGGTTGGTACTGAATTTGAAATTATAGGTGCTTATGCTGAGTTAGAAGCAGGTATAATTCCATATTTTATTGCAAATAAAATAGGAGATGACTTAGACAGAAGAATTTTTATCAAATACGGCGGTGCTTGGTTAGAGTATATGAAGTATAATAAAGGGGATGCGACCTTATATCAGGGCGAACCGCGCGAAAATATTAAGAATGAAATGCAAAAATTATACTTTGATTCTGAGAAATCAGAAGGGTCGATATTCAAAGAAGTCAGAGCTAGCTATGTACCTTTTTCATATGTCAAATTCAAAGAAGATTTATCTGTAGCTATTAATGAGTGGTTTAAAACAGATCCTCTAATTAGAGAATTATATCATGTAGAGTATAATCCAGCTATGAACCAATATATGCGCGCACTCTGGGCCTCACCGGATGACACTGGTAGAGAGCAAATAGGGATTAATGGACTTGCAGATGGTATACAAAGAAGCAATATTGCTAAGTATAATTTTAATGAAGAAGAGGCACATTTTATAAATTATGCCCCAGGTCGAACAAATGATATACAGGTCGGAACCGATCTTTCTATAGTAATTTCCGTTAAAGGAACGGAAACAGGGTATTTTACAGATGAAAGACAAAATGCTGTAGCAAGAATATATTTTGAAATAATTGGGCAAGAATTATTTAGACAGAATTATCAAATTCTATCAACGGAAAGCACAGAAAAGGCATCACTCATACCAATAAGAAAAGAATACAAATTTGCCATTGAAGCATCTGTTAATAAAGATAACGGACCATCTCCTCGTAGTTTTATTAAAAATGGCAAAGGTTTAATCGGATACAGACTTGCTCAAAGTATATTAAACAGTATAAGATATAAGGCAGTGGAATCAATAGTAAATCTTCCTGAAAAGTCGATAAAAGATCCGAGTGCATATGCAAATATTTTACAGAAGGCAGAAGAGTCCGTAAAAAACAATGAAGAAATAGCAGGAAAAGACATTGATGCTTCCGAACAAACCGAAGAAGATATCAAAGCAAAACAAAAATTTCTCAAGCAATGCCTTCTCATGAGCCGTTTGGATTTTTTTTCAAAATTAAACATAGCACAAATTAAGAAAAAAAATCCAAACTCTATACACTATAAGAAGCCATACAAAGGAAGATTGTATTTAATTGATGAGAAAAATATTCAAAAAGATAAATCTTCAATAATCAATAAACTTCTGATACCCAATAGAGAATCAATCGGACCTTTTCTAGATATAAAACCAAGCGAACATGCAAGTCTGGTTCCAAAAATAAGATTGGTCAAGGTTTATTCTTCTGGTAGTACCTTGACCGAACACGAATTTAAATTTCCAAAACACTCTAATACTAGCAGAGTCAATAATTTATCTTCTCCATCTCTTAATTTTGATCGTGGAGCAGACTTTGGTATTAAAGAGTTTTCTTTTTCGTTTGATGGAACAACCCCGGCGACAGCAAAAAATGATATCACCGCCAACCTTAAATTATATTTTCAATCTTTTCAAGACTTTGTAGAGAAAAAAGCAGCAAACGGTGGACATCGCTATGTTGATCTTTTAATTTTACCTGGTGGAGACAGAGGAACCAAGAAAGGTTCCGGCACACCATCGGCACTACAATATGATCCTTCTTATTATAGAATCAGAGCAGATATAGGATGGGAAGCAGAATCTGCGCCAAATGCTGGAATTAAAAAAGCAATACACAAAATTAATAAAACGTTTTATTTAAATATGGTAGATCATGACATAGACATAAGAGATGATGGGTCTGTTGAAATAAATGTTTCATATAGAGCCTATGTTGAAACAGCATTAAAAGGAACAACACTAGATGCGCTCGCTTCGCGAGAATCTCGGAAAGCACTGGCAGAATCTAGAGAAAAATATAGAGAAATACTTCTGAGTAAAAATTGTAATTTAGAACAATTAACTTTAATAAGGGCACAGTTTCTACAAATAGAAGAAAACCTAAGAAAGAATTCATTTCAATCAATTATAAAAAGACTAATTGAAAACGACTTATTGTATAATGTACAAGTTTCTAGTGCTTCTGCTGGTGCCTTTGAAAGATCTGGATATATATCTGCGCCCGCAGTATTTGTTGGGGATGCTGCAGGTTCAGAGGAAACTCTTGCTAAAAAATCAAATCCGAATAATTTTACAATGAAACAGAATAAATTTAACGATATTAAATTATCAAATAGTAATGATAATAAAATGATAAATTATTTTTTCTTAGCTGATTTATTGTATGTTGTTTTAGAATGCTTATATGAAGAAAGTAGTGAAAAAATTAATGAAAAGTACATTCCAGGCACAGAAAATTTTAAATTCTTATTATCTTCTTTTCAATATATTAGCACATTTGAACAGTCTAAAGTTGAAAGTATTAATATTGGAAATATTCCAATTTCTGTTGAGCTATTTAATGAATGGTTTACGGATAATATAATCAAACAAGAAAGAACTTCTTATCCAGTTATGTACTTTATAAGAGACATTGCTAAATATTTAGTAACAGAAATATTACTTGAATCGTGTTTTAAAAACGATCTAGACAAAAAATTACAATTTAAGACAACTAGCTTTTTAGGAATGAAAAAAAAAGGAGAATGTCCGATATCAAGTATCTTAGGTGATGAAGCCATATTAGATGTCGGACCAGCATATGACGATGGTCACCTCCCCTTATCTGCGGATATTGAAGGAATCACGACACCGGTAAAAGATTTGTTTAATTATATAACAATTTTTGCAGAAACAACCCGAGGAAAAACAGATAAAAGAGGAATCAAAACAGATGATGAAAAAAATGGAATTATGCATTATCAAATCGGAAGAGACCGTGGTATTCTTAAAAAAATTAAATTCTCAAAAACAGATATGCAATATATTCGTGAAGCAAGGTTTTTTCGTCATGGTAATGATGGACTGATGCAATTATCTGCTGTATACAAAGTTTCAATGGATATGGTTGGAAATACACTATACTATCCTGGAATGGAAGTGTTTATTGATCCGCGTGGATTATTAGGCGGAGGTACTGATTTTAATCCTACAATAAAAAACACAATCGCAAACAAACTTGGATTTGGTGGCTATCATTTAATCACTAGTGTAAAATCTTCAATTGGACCAGGAAAATTCACAACAACAGTGGATGCTTTATTTTCTTATAACGGAGATGGTGACCCCAAAAGTAAAATTATTGGGTCAAAAGATGAAATAACTGTCCCTGCCATAGATAAAACTTTCTTAAATGAAGGAGAGCAATCCGGAACAGAGAAGGATTATTGTGAAGCAATATCCGATGTATTATTACAAGAAGCAGCTGCAGTTGGATATGGATTTGAAAATGAAGCAGATATAAGTAGAGTACCGGATGCTCCAGCAGATACTGCGGAAAGCCTAGATCGTAAAAACGATACACAAGAATCTCTACAAGAAACAGAAGCAACAGAAGTAACAGAAGCAACAGAAGTGACAGAAGTAAATGAATCTTCACAAACTAGCGAACCCGATGTTGATGAATTTGGGTTTCGACCAACATCGGTGAATGAATAATGGCTAAATTTAAAGGAAAGAATGAAACAAAATCAACAACAGTTCTTGCTGTTAACAGAAGAAGATATGATATTCGTGCATTTCCCGAGAATAATTCCCTCGGACCTGTTGGTGTTGTTGATTTTCTATTCTCTGAGAGGAATCTTTATGGAAGAGTTGATCAGAATCTTGACGTAGTGGTGCCCAACCAATCATCCCTCAAAAGAATAACTTCTTCGGAGAACCCAATAGGAACACGTCTAATGAATTTTGTGGCAGATCAATTCATAGAGTTCCAAAGGACATTCGAAAGAGCATTAAATGGAGGCAAGATTCGCGGAAACGATCCTTTTTTATCCAAGCCAAGAATATATTCTTCATACACTGATCCGAAAGCAGCATATGAACAGTATTTCTCAAATGTTATGGTAAATTTTGAAAATATATATTTAAACAAAAAAAATACAATGTCTGCGGAAGATTACTTCCGAGAATTCTTAAATTATATAAATCAAATAACACCAACTTTCCCATTGACTTATACAGCATGGTATAGAAGTAAATTTTCAAGTATTTTCTACTCTGGGTTGGCATTAGACCTATCAGGTCAAAATATTGGTAATGATGAGTTAAAGGAAGCATTCATTGATAGCGAAAACTTCCCATACTATCTTAATGTGTGTAATAATTTTGGTTTCTCCGTAGCTAAGAACTCACCATGGGTCATTGTTGCTGACCTTGCAAGTCCCTCATCTATAATATATCACGAAACTTATGATTTGTCAAGTATAAATCAAATATTTTCTGAAAATTTTACAAAGACTTCTGAATTAGATGTGGATTTTATTAAAAGAAGATTATTTGATTCTTATAATAGTTTTGTTAATAGATATCCTTATGAAAAGAATGTAATAGTATGTAATAATAAATCTATTAAAAATAATGTATATAGATATAATATTAATATAAATAAATTTAATAATATATATAATAATAATTATTTTATAGAATATTATAATAATATAAGATACTTTGAAGAAAATACAGAATATTCTATATCAGATAGAAATAAATTTACACAAAATGCAAAAAACTTACAGAAAGTATTTGACAACTCCAGAGCAATAGGTTATATTAATGAACAGTACAGAAGTATTTACAAAACCAAACCTGGTGGATTAAACGATGTACTAAAGAGGACGGAATTTAAGAAGAGGTAAATGTGGTAGTTTATCTCTCAGCCTATGGAGGGTAAATGATATTTCAAATTTTAGATGATAAGCGAGACTGTTTAGGTCTCTTTTCAAATGGAGAGTTTTACTATGGACACATTAAAAGAGCTTTTGAGAAAACATGGGATTGGTCTCCTCATCTCTCAGATGATGATTATGAATATGCTAGGGTTTGGTGTGGAGGCAAGACACTTGAAGAGGCTTGTCCCAAACATCTCACTGAGCGCTTGGAAGTACACAAGAAGAGAGTCAAGAATTTTGTAAATGCGGCTAACGTTGCTAAAATCAACCTTGAAGATGTCTGCTTGTTCGATATTATTCCAGAGCAAGCATTAAATCACTGGTGTCAAGTTAAAAATGAGATTTGTGAATATGTTTTTGAGACTTACACTAAACCAGCAAATCACAAATTCATGATTGACATAAATAAATTAGTTTACGAAATTTCCAACAATCCGGTGATTTTAAACAAAAATAAACTATTTAAGTATCAGAAGGCCGACTATAAGGCAAGATCTCTTTGGAAGAGTTTTGGAGAGAAAACTCCTTACATTTCCTATGATATTTATGGTGCTGTGACTGGTCGTCTAACAACCAAAACAAATTCATTCCCGATACTCAATCTCAAAAAAGAAATTGCTGATGTTGTAGTGCCGAAGAATGATGCATTTATTCAATTTGATTTCAATGGTGCTGAGATTAGAACTCTTCTATCTCTCTCCGGCGAACCACAACCACAGGAAGATATACATGAATTTAACGCAAAAATACTTAAATGTTCTCGTGCTGAGGCTAAGAAAAAGTTCTTCGCATGGTTCTATAATCCGAACAAAAAAAACAAAGAGCTAGCTAAGTTCTATAAACGTGATGTTGTCTTGGAGAAGCATTATGTTGATGGGGTTGTAATGACTCCATTCGGCAGAAAGATTGTCGCAGATGATTTTCATTCTTTTAATTATTTGCTTCAATCCGCTTCTTCAGATAACTGTTTATCACAAGCGGTTAAGTTAAATAAATTTTTAAATGGAAGAAAGTCTTTCGTACACTCCGTTGTACATGATTCAGTTACAATAGACTTCCATGGTGAAGATAGAGATCTTGTGTCTCACATAAAACAAATTTTTGAAGATACAAGATTAGGTGAATTCAAATCATCAATGCACATTGGTAAAAATTATAAAGACATGGAGTTGATATGAAAGTTTTAATAGGATTGGGAAATGCTGGATGTAATATCGTAAATAAGTTTTCTGATATTCACAAGAAGATAACCATAGATGCTGGGTCGGAATTGCCACAGCATTCCTCACCAGAACTCTACGAGCAAGAACTTGGCGATTATGCGAAGCTTTTGGACTTTGAAGAGCCAGAATGCTATTTCTTTGTCTGCGGTGCCGGTAAAGTCTCAGCAGCCTCTCTACGTCTATTAGAGTTGATACAACACAAGAAAATTAACCTTGTATATATCTATCCAGAAGAAATTATGCTATCTACAACTCAAAAAAAACTTAACAGAGTTGCTTTCAATGTTTTTCAGCAATATGCAAGATCAGGATTACTTCACTCAATGTATCTTATGTGTAACGAGGCAATCTCAACAATAATACCTGATACTTCTCTTGTTAACTTTTACGATTCTATTAATTCAGCTGTTGCCAATGTTTTTGAGAATATAATTTTTTATTTAGACCAACAACCGATTCTTGGATCTCACCATGAAGCAAAAGAGATTTCGCGAATTAGAACTGTTTCCTATGGAGACTTTGAACAAGATAAAAAAAACTTATACTTTCCACTTGACAACATGACAGAGACATGCTATATTAATATTGTAAGCAATGAGGACATGCAAACAAATAAAAATATTTTAGATAGTCTTAAGAAGAAAGTATTAACTGATAGAGAAAACAATGTTCTATCTTCTTTTACTGTATTCGGATCAGAACATAAAAAATCATTTTATTATGCGATTCATTTCACACATTATTTACAAGAAAAATAAATAAAATAACTTGACAAATTTATAGAACATGTTATATTATAAAGGTAAGCAAAAAAGGAGGATATAATGTCAACAAAAACTTACAAAGGGCGACCTATTAAAAAGTCATATCAAACTGAAGATGATGGCTGGAGCCGTGAAGATACATATCATGAAACTACTGATCGTAATGGTAGAAAAAAACATGTGTACGATGACGAACTAGATAAATAAAAAATATGAATAAAATACTTGACAAGTTCTGTGAACATGTTATATTATAAAGGTAAGCAAAAAGGAGAACAAATGATTACTTTGATGATGCTACTCTTTGCCTGTGGCGAAGAAAAAGCGGACGATTCCGCACAACCTGCTGAAGAGCAGCAGGAGCAGCAAGATGTTCCTGTTGAAGATACTGGTGAAGAGCCGGTAGAAGAACCTGCGGAAGATACAGCAGCCGCTGAATAATAAACGGTTTTGTAAGTTTCCAAAAAAAACTTTCACTTTTTACTTGACAAACTCAAGAGAATATGATACATTATATATGAGACGCAAAACTCCCAAACAATTGCACTGTGGTTACTAACTTCACCGGTGAAAAAGTTAAAAAAAACACTTGACATGATGGACATTTCATGTTATAATATAAAAGAGTGAACAACTCAAACTCATTTAACATACGGAGGAACAAATGAGCAACAATACTACTATTACTACACAAACTTACCGAGGTACTTTTGTAAAAATTAACGGAGAATCACGATCTATGCGTTTCGTTCGCATCGCTGATCTCCCAGCCGGAATGATATCAGAAGCGGCTCACCAACATATTCGTCACCTTCAGCAACTTCACGGTTCAGAAGTCGTATATGATTTGGACAAGCAAGGTTTCCGTTCATACAACTGGAAAACTTCTTCTGACTCTTCAAATTCCGAAGAAACTGTACTAATCAGTTTGTAAACCTAGCGGTTTTGTAAGTTTCCGCAAAAAACTTTCACTTTTTACTTGACAATTTGATAAAAATATGATATAATATATATATGAGAAGTGAAACTCCAAAACATTCACAAAGAGGTTATGACTTGGTCCGGGATAAAAAGTCAAAAACAATTTAAGACATTTCAATTATTAGGAGGAAACATGTCAAATTCAAACGTAACAATCTTTAACGGTACTTTCCGTAAACTTAATGGAGAAACACGAACAATGCGATTCATTCGTAAATCAGATCTCCCCGCTTCAATGGTAAATGAAGCAACTATTTCTAACCTTGAGTCTAAGACACACAGTGAAGTTGTCTATGATGTAGATAAGCGCGGTTTCCGCCAGTTCAACTGGAAAACAGCCGAAGGCGAAGTAACTGAAACTCAAAGCACATTTAACTTCTAAACACTCCTTGTGGTTATGACGGTTTTAGGGGATATTTCCGAAAAAAAATTCCCCCTGTTTTCTTGACAGTATCAAGATAATATGTTATAATAATAATGGGAGCAAGATTAAAACTCTGCTTACCTTAGTCTGAGAAGACAAAAAACATCGCCTAACTAACGGAGAAATCAACATGGCACTTAATATAGAAGCAATGAGACAAAAACTTGCGAACTCACAAAACAAGAATGCAGGAAAAAACAGCGGCACAAAGTGGCGACCATCAGAAGGAGATCAAACAATTCGAATCCTTCCAACCAAAGATGGAGACCCGTTCAAGGAATTTCACTTCCACTATAATGTAGGAAAGAATCCTGGAATTCTGTGTCCAAAGAAGAACTACGGCGAGCACTGCCCTATTTGCGACTTTGCCTCCCAACTCTGGCGAGATGGTGTAGATAACAATGACGATCAATCTAAAAATGCTGCAAAGAAGTTATTCGCTCGAAAGCGCTACTATTCTCCAGTCCTTATCCGAGGCTCTGAAGCCGATGGTGTAAAGATCTGGGCTTATGGTAAGACTGCTTATGAGACACTTCTTGGATATGTACTTGACCCTGATTATGGTGATATTACAGCATCCGAAACTGGGACCGATATTGTATTGAATTACACTGTTCCTGGTACTCCCGGGTCTTTCCCAAAGACTCAACTCAAACCTCGTCGCCGTCCCTCCGTACTGTGTGACGAAGCAATCGCTGACTGCGATGCTCTTTTGGATAGTGTTCCTGATATAGAAGCACAATTTGATCGAAAATCTTCGGAAGATATTCAAGCCATTCTGGATGATTATCTCTCTACGGATTCCTCCTCCGAAATGTCCTCCTCAGAAACTGCTAAGTACGGCAGTTCCGTAGATAAGAAGATTAATGACTTTCTAAGTTAGTGATTGCTTTCGTTATGCCCCCCGCGAATTAAAATAATGGTGGGGCATTTTTTTTAAACAAAAATGAGAAAAAAACTCTAAATTGATAGACTGAAATTGGTAGCCGTAAACTGCCTAGTCCATGGACAAAAATATTTACCGGTTCTGTTCTAGCCGCTAAAAAAAGAGCAATATTTTCAACACCGGAGTAAAACATGAAAATCTTAAACAAACTTACAGCTGAAGAGCTGGCTATCGAAGAAGCTATAGCCCATGGGCACAACAACCCAAAGAACTGCGAAAAACACATGCATGTTCTAAGTGATAGAGAGATCATTTCTTTCGAAAGTAATATGCGAATCAACCAGTTGGTTGAGGATAATGTTAGAGTCGATAGTATTGATCCTAAGTATAATTCGCAACACCTCTGGCCTCTTTTAGAAAGGTATAAAAAACAATATCCTACTACTAATGGTTTGGTAAATCCAATTCTTGTAGAAGAGATGGAAGGAGAGGAATACCGAATCATCAGCGGTCATAATCGAAAGTGGACTTTTGATAGACTTATGAAACAGAAAAGTATACCATGCTTTGTTGTATCAAAAGCTTCTTCTCCGCTAGTGGCTTTATCCACCAGCATCAAAGTAAATCAAAGAAGCCCTCATGAACCACGACGTGCAACTATAGCCTCAGTGGTCAAGAGCTTAAAAGAGTGGAGGTCTCTCGGCGGCTTTGGAGATATTCCTGTAAACAAGTCTAAATCTAAAGTTGATGCTTGGATGGATGATCATTTTCCGAATCAATTTTTGGGAAAAAAAGAGAGAACTAGGATTTTTAATTCCTATAAAGGCTCTATTAACAGGCAACATAGTATATATGAAACTTGGGACTCTTCATATGAAGATTCCATCTTAGCTAATTTTCATTATCCATCCAGATATTCGGTAACTCCAAAGGGAAAAACGAAAATTTTATCTGGCTTGAATTATATAGACTCAAACAAAAAGTGTTTTGTTCTATTTGTATCCAGTGTTGGTGGGCATATTCACGACACTTTGTTTAGAACTTTAATGAGGTATCATAGTGAACCTACATTTAAAAAGCGTTTAGGTGGTTTTAAGTTTCACTTTATTGTGAAAATAGATAAACCTTCTAATGTAGAAACTGAATTGCTTATTGAACAAGAAAATTATCTAAACATTATTAAGAATTACAATAATGTTATGAAGTCTTCTGGTATGATTGTGGAAAAAGTAATTTTTCCCGCTCGATTGAAAAATCAAAATAAGAGTCATAAAAGTTACTCTTGGGAAAAAAATCCTACAACAAAGAAAATGGATTTTATGTAAACAAATAGCCATGGAGCAGGGCTTAAACTGCTCCACTTATTATGGAGAAACCAAATGACAAAAGCAGGCAAAATTGACCTCAAAGCAATGCAGAAACTTGTAAATAAAAAGACTGGATTGAATGTCGCTCACAACCTAAACGAAAATAACCCCACTATTGTGAAACAGTGGATTCCAACAGGCTCTCGTTGGCTTGACTCTATTATTTGTAGAGGAAAGTATGCGGGAATCCCAGTAGGAAAAATAACTGAGATTGCTGGACTATCCGGCGCAGGGAAGTCATTTATGGCTGCTCAAATAGCCGGCAACGCTCAGAAGATGGGACTCTTCCCTGTCTATTTTGATGCAGAATCTGCAATCGACCCAATGTTCCTAGAACAAGCAGGTATTGATACAGAAAACTTGATGTATATTCAAGCAGTATCCGTTGAGAAAGTATTGGAGACAATTGAAACTCTTATAGAGCAATATGAAGAACATCAGTTCTTATTTATTTGGGATTCAATTGCGGCAACAAGTTCGGAAAAAGAACTTGAATCCGACTTCAATCCTCAATCAACAATGTCCGTCAAGCCAAGAATCTTTGGCAAGGCATTTCCCAAGCTAACTATTCCTCTGGCTGACGGGCAACATACTTTACTTCTAATTAATCAGTTGAAGACCAACATTAACACACAGAACCCAATGGCTGCTCTTGTAGAGCCGTGGATCGCTCCCGGCGGCAAGGCTATTGGATACTTCTGCTCTTTACGTATCTGGCTTACAAAACGAAAGTCTAAAGCCTCATTCGTACAAGATAATGTAGGACTTCGTATTGGCTCAGAAGTAAAGTGTAAACTTGAGAAGTCTCGTTTCGGGACAGAGGGAAGAGAATGTACTTTTAAAATTCTTTGGGCTGGTGAGTCTGCTATTCAAGATGAACAATCTTGGCTGACGGCTCTCAAGGCTTCAAAGACAAAGCGATTAAAACTTTCCGGTGCTTGGTATTCTTTGGTCCATAGTGATGGTAAAGAAACAAAGTTCCAAGCAAAGCAATGGTTAATAAAACTCGGAGATCCGGTATTTAAACAAACTGTTATAGATATCATGGACGAAGAGATTGTTAAAAAGTTCCATGCGGAAGGTAAAAATTTTGGTGTGAGTGAAAGCGACTAGTTTATTGTTTTCATGTTTTCTCCGGCGGTAGGTTTTGGTTGACCTACCGCCTTTTTTTTATCCTTTTTACTTGACAAATTGATGGTAATATGGTATAATATAGTATGGAGGAAATATGAAAAAAGATAAATTATGGCTATTGATTGATAGCACACACAGAAAATTATTAAGAGCGAGGCTTTGGACAACATCGCTTGATTCTTATAAACAGGACATTGAAAAAGCAATAAAAGCATTAGAAGAAGCATTAAAAAAACTTGAGGAGGAAATGTGAAAGCACTATACGCAATACTATTATTTGTAGCAGCACAGATATTGGCTTGGTTTCAATCAAACTCTGGAATCATCGGAGAGCCCTTTAAATCAAACTATGTTCTGATTGCTTTTATATTCGGACCTATTGTATCGCTAATGTTTGCAAATGCAACAATTATGCTGTACGAAACTATGCCCTTGTGGTCTATCAGGTTCGTAACATTCGCAATAGGATACTTAATATTCATACCATTAACTTGGTATTTCTTGGGAGAAGAAGTCTTTACACTAAAGAACGCTATATCGTTCTTACTATGTTGTGCCTTGATCTCAATACAATTTTTCATGAAATAGGAGGAATAAATGAAAAAAGTTATGATAATTGACGGTCTCAACATGTTTTTGAGATCATACATCGTGGTGCCATCCATGGATAAAACTGGCGCACCCAACGGAGGAACCTACGGCTTCATGAAGTCTCTCCAAAAGATAAGTGGAATGTTCCAACCAGACGAAGTAATTGTCTGTTGGGATGGAGCAGGAGGTTCACAGAAGAGAAAGGAAATAGATAAGAACTACAAGGCAGGACGCTCACCGGTTCGCTTCAATAGAAGGCTTATTGATCTCTCTCCCGCTGACACAGAGAAAAATAAATATAATCAACAATTGAGATTGATGGAGTATCTTAACGATCTCCCTATCATCCAGACAATGATTGACTATATTGAAGCAGACGATGTAATAGCTTATGTCGCACAACATAAAAAATACGAAGGATGGGAGAAAGTGATAGTGTCCTCGGATAAGGATTTTTTCCAACTAATTTCGGAAGATTGTAAGTTATATCGTCCGATACAGAAGCAAGTGGTAGATTACCCTACCTTACTGGAACAACACAAAATTCACCCCAAAAACTTCGCATTAGCGAGAAGTTTAGTTGGAGACAAATCAGACAATTTACCGGGAGTTCCAAGAGTTGGTCTGAAAACAGTTGCTAGTAAATTTCCTTTTCTTAAAGAGTCAAAACAGTATGAAGTACAGGACATTATGGAACACTGTGAGGGTTTAGAGAAACTACTAAAGGTTCATGAGAATATTTTAGAGCATGAAGTACTTGTTGAGAAGAATTATAAGATAATGCAGCTATATAGTCCATCTATCGCTAACATGCACAAAAAACAAATAAATTTTTCTTTACAAGAATTTGACCCGGCCATGCATAAGCTTGAATTGCTTAAAAAACTCGCCACAGACGGCATAGATCCAGGTTCATTCAATATTTTGATGAACATCATGAAAAAAATAACTTTATAAAAAATAAAACTTGACAGACTTTTTATAATCGGTTATAATATATATAACACGGAGGATATATGAATAATCAAGCGGAGACGTTTCAGAGGTTTGGCAAAGCCTTTCAAGAAAAATTTTGTCATCTTATGCTATCGGACAGACCATTCTGTGATCAAATCTCAGAAGTGTTGAATACGGAGTTTTTGGACTATGAATATCTTAGGGTATTCACGAAGATTCTCTTAGATCATCGGTCAAAGTATAAGGTTCACCCATCATATGAAATTATGGAATCACGAATCAGAACAGAATGTAATAACTATACCAAAGCACTCAAGGAACAGCTTTTGAAGTTCTATGTCTCAGTAAAGACAATTGATAGAATTGAGAACGCTCCTTACATCAAAGATAGTTCAATTGACTTCTGTCGTAAGCAGATTCTTAAGGGAGCTATGATGAAGTCTGTTAAGTTGATTAAATCTTCTTCTTTTGATGAAATCTCAAAGGTTATTGAAGAGGCTCTTAAGTTGGGTACCGATAATAACTTTGGTCACGACTTCATTAAAGACTTTGAGGAGCGATACACGATAACAGCTAGAGATCCTGTTTCTACTGGTTTTGAGCGTATTGATGAAATTTGTAAGGGTGGTTTAGGTAAAAGCGAATTAGGCGTTGTTATTGCTCCAACAGGAGCCGGTAAATCAATGGTACTGGTTCACTTAGGTGCCGCTGCTCTAAAGGCCGGCAAAACGGTTGTACACTACACTATGGAACTTCAAGATACTGTTGTCGGTAATCGTTATGATAGCTGCATCTCTGGTGTTCCTTTGTCAGACTTGTTCTCCAGTAAGAATCAAGTTTTGTTAAGTATCAAAGATGTTCCGGGCCAACTAATTATTAAAGAGTATCCAACCAAGTCTGCTTCAACTGAGACAATCAAACAACACATTGAGCGTCTTAAGAAGAAAGGTATTGACCCGGATATGATTATTGTAGATTATGCAGATCTATTGAGACCAACTCGTACTTCTGCTGAAAAACGATATGACTTAGAAAGCACTTATGAAGAAATGAGAGCAATCGCTCAAATTTACAAATGTCCAGTATGGACTGCTTCTCAAACAAACCGTTCTGGTTTAAATGCAGAAGTTATTACAATGGAGGCTATTTCTGAGGCTTTCAACAAATGTTTCGTTGCCGACTTCATCTGTTCATTATCAAGAACAGTTCAAGACAAGCAAGCCAATAAAGGCAGAATCTTTGTTGCTAAAAACAGAAACGGCCCTGATGGATTAATCTTCCCTGTCTTTGTGGATTGGTCTAATGTAAATATAAAAGTTTTAAAGACAGAAAGCAACGAATCAATTGCTGATGTTATCAAGGATTCTGACACAAATACTTTAGACTTCTTGAGAGGCAAATACAAATCTAAAAAATGAGGAAAAAATAAATGTTAAGATTAAATGATGTGAATGTAAGAAAGTTTAAGCTTTCTGAACAGTTTGTAGCGCCCTACAAGGACTCTGAAGTTCCTTGGGGGCCTGTTGGTTATGTAACCTTCAAGAGAACCTATGCTAGACGATTAGCAGAGTTTGAAGAGGGAGCCGTAGGCACAGAAGAATGGTGGCAAACAT
>Ga0206682_10002943_pt1 | contig 14976 bp, 23 predicted proteins | sample M240m12015metaG_FD_155444 | JGI IMG/M metagenome (GOLD analysis project Ga0206682, IMG submission 155444) | Ammonia-oxidizing marine archaeal communities from Monterey Bay, California, United States - M2 40m 12015 | ecosystem: Environmental > Aquatic > Marine > Intertidal zone | place: USA... | reverse complement strand
ACCACATTCATTCTGGCAAAGTTTAATAATCTCTTTATCCAATTCATCTTTAATTGAACGGGATACTGTTCTTGATTTAGAAACAACTGCATGTTCGTCAATGAGACTGATTGTATATAAAGCACTCTGTCCAGAGTTAGAAGACTTGACAGTATTAATGAGTGATGACATAATAAAGACTCTATCCATTACTATGTCTTCTTCTTCGGATTCGGACAATTCACTTAGCATTTGGATATGCAATCTTTCTGTTCCAGAGAAATTAACAGAATCGAATAAACCACTATCATCGGATATTGCGACAACTCCAGTGAGATAAGGTTTATCTAGATTCTCATAAAATACCAATTCAACGATCAATGAACGAACATCTAGATTAAGACTAGGAATACGTTCAGACGTTATTCGTGCAAGTTGATATTTAAATTGTGATTGTCTTTTCATAAATTACACTTCATTCATTACTTTATTAAAGTCATTAGCAACACTTTTAATTACGTTCTTCTTTAGCACTTTAACTTTACGTAATGCCTCATTCTCTTGTTCTAAGTTTTCTAATAGAGTTATTTCAATAGCACCAGAAGGAACTGCTTGAGTCAACGGGTTAACGTCAACCCAGTTACCGGATGCATCTTGGTAATGATGAGTACCATTATACTGATCGGTTTCTGTATGTACTATACCAGAAGTCTGACCACCTGCCGGATTAGGATAAGATATCTCTTCACCTGCGGTAAACGTACCGTCTGTTAAGTTTTTGGTATTAACAAAGTAAGACAATGTATATGTTGACGTGGGATCAAAAGCAATACCAGAGATAACTACCTTTCTACCAAAGTCATCAATATTTATTCGAACATTTAATGTCTCACCATCTTTACTTAATGCCCATAGCAATGGATCGGTAAAGGTTTCTGCTTCGGCAAGGTCAACTCTTTCTAGTTCAATAATACCATTAGAGTTTGGTGTAACTGATTCATTGGACACCTGTGATCTAGTAACTACATTTATAGTATCGATTACGAATGTACCTAAAGATAAGTCTCGTTTAATTATGACACCCTTCGTACCGGATATAGATCCTTCCACAACTCTTCCTACTTCGAAGTTATCCGGAGAAGTACCAATTAGTTTTGTACGATATATCGGTTTATTGTCATCGTCATAATAGTCAACAACATCTGGTTGCTTTAATTTCATTGTCACCATTCTATGCGGGTATCTTTCTACTGCCGCCGAACGTACTTCGTTAAGTGTCAGAGGCCACCCTCTCTCACGTATGTGGTCATTTGTTAAGTAAAATGTCCAGTAAAAGTCCGTATTACCATAGATTCGAAAAGAAGTTTGATCTGGTCTTTCGTTTCTAGGGATGATAAAGTCATTCAACATAGTATCATTGACTTTAATAAGATCAACAAGATCAGAGTATTGTGTTAAATTAGTTGCAAGAGATAGACTACTCTCATTGCCAAACTTATATAACGTTGGATTAAAACTTTTAAAATAACTCATTAGAATCCTCCTTCCACGTCTGCACGTGTAAGTGCTTTTGTTTCTTGGAATGCGAGAGTCATATCAACTTCCATAAAGTTGCCATCGGAATGCATTGCCATTTGAGACGCATTGAATGTAGTAGACACGTCACGTAAATAACATGGTTTGATCTTTGCTAAATTAGGGATCTCTTGTGCTCCATATTTAAACTGTAGATTAAACTTGTTAGGAAAACGATAACCCAATGAGATATCTTGACCACCTATCTGTGATACAATATCTTCTGGGTAAAGTTCCGTTCTAAAGAACTTAACAATCTGATTAATCTGATCTGCTTCCTTTGCACTCTTCGCAATCATCTTGAATGTAAATGCAAATTCACGAATGTTAGGTTGCTTAAATAATACACGAGAGTTGGGGTTAACTGTAACTCCACCTTGGATCTTTTGTGCCGCCTGTGCCTCTGAACCAAAACTTGACATCTTACCCGCAAGTTGTATACCTGCTAGTTTTGCAAGATCACTGCCGGATCCAGAACTAATATTTTCAATAAAAGAACCAACCCCTTTAACTAGAGAGGATGCCATGCCCATACCACCCTCCATCATTGCACCGGTTGCCCCTAAGTCAAAGTTCTCATAGGTTACGTTATCACGGAATGCTAAACCTATCGGAAGATATAAGCACACTTCTCTACCAAAGTTATCAATAGTTGCTTTAGTATTGACCTCAGTTGCCTCTCCTTTAAAGTTACTCTTATTTCCAATAAGAGTTTCGTACTCTTCTTTTAATTTCTTGGAACCCTCTTTAAATTCTTGCTCAGTTTTGCTTGTTGCTTTTAGTTCAGCGACTTTTTGGTTGAATTCTTCTTTTAATGCTCTTTGAGATTTAGCATCATCCTTTAGAATGTCACTGAGCAGTTTATCCATTTGACCAGTCGATTCCTGTTCAATAACAGAGAACACTACTTTTGCTTGATATTCAGTTGTATCAAGTGGATAGTATAGGGGTTGTTTATCTTTTACTTCATCTGGGATATCCTGCGGAGCATCTTCAACTGATCCACCTGCCGCCTTGTATATCTGTTCTGGAGTAAGGGTGTCACCTACGTTGACATCCATTATATCTGTGTTGTTTTCGGGCATCTTATTTATTCCATAAATAGGTTTTGAAATGTTATGAATCTATTTATATGAAAACTTACAAAGGAAAGTATAAAATTAAGAATCCAGACAAATATCTGGGGGATCCAAAGAACGTAGTATATCGTTCTGGTTGGGAACTCGCAGTTATGAACTGGGCAGATACTTCTCCGCAAGTTAAAAAGTGGGGCAGTGAAGAGACTGTTATACCTTATATATGTGAAACTGACAAGAGAATACATAGATACTTTATGGATTTTTCTATACAGTATGATAATGGTAAGATTGTATTGGTTGAAGTAAAACCGCATCAACAGACATTACCACCCAAGACTGGCAAGGGGGTGTCTCGTAGAAAGATATTAAGTGAGGGTATGACTTATATTAAAAACCAGAGTAAGTGGAAGGCGGCACAAGAATATGCCCTAGATAATGGGTGGCATTTCGAAATCTGGACTGAAAATGAATTGAGACATATGGGACTATTACCTAAACCTATGGGTAAGAAACCCTTTAAACCATTAAAGAAATTGAAACCATACAAGAGAAAAAAATGAGCAAAGTATTTTTTATAGGAATGAACAGAACAGGGACAAAGTCCTTTCACCATTTGTTTACACAGTCGGGATACGAGTCGGTGCATTATAGTACATATAATCCAGAAGGTGGGCCACCACTCGTCATTGGTGAAATGATAAGTGATCGAGCAGAAATACCACGTCATAATAGAAAAAAACTCCTACATGGTGCTGAAAGGTTTATTGCATACAGTGATATGTTTTTTCATAGACAACATAAATGGTGCGATGGGGTTAAACTCTTCAAACAACTAGAGGCAGAGTATCCCGATTCATATTTTGTTTTACAAACAAGAGAGATGGAAGGATGGTTGCGTAGTAAAAAAAACCATAAAGACGGAGAATACCTTCATCGATCAATGATATATCATAGAAACAAATCGAGTAACAAAATGATGGAATGGTTTAGAAATGATCGTGATGAGCACCATAAAGCAGTAAGAGATCATTTCAAGGATAGTGAAAGGTTCATCGAGTTTGATATTGAAGAGGATAATATAGAAAAATTTATTAACTTCATGCGTCAAGCAGATATAACTTTATTGAAAGGACATTGGAAACATCTTGGTAAAAGTGTATAAATAAGAGTATGGATTTTAGAGAGACTATAAATGTCTGATATTTTTAACAGATTAGAACGTAATGCGTTCCGTGCAGGGATAACACCCCGTACAGCAGAGTCACGTAAGTGGTTTATGAAGAAAGCAATGAACATGCGTTCTATTAACCGTGAAGCATTGATGAAGGAAGATCCGATCAAGTCACGTAGTAAACAGATCATTGGTGGCATGTATATGTTCACATATGATCCGAAGCATAAAGAAACCTTGCCTTACTACGACATCTTTCCTCTTGTTATTGTTATCGGCCCTGCAAAGGGTGGGTTCCTTGGATTGAACCTACACTACTTACCACCTAAGTTACGTATGCAATTCTTTGCAAACCTAATGGATATACAGGGTAGTAAGAAATCAGATGATGAGAAATTCTCTCTTACATACAGAACATTAAAGAAAGCATCCAACTTGAGATACTTTAAACCTTGTATAAAGCATTATTTAAATTCTCAAGTAACAAGTAAGTTTGCAGAAGTGGAAGCACCAGAGTGGGAAGTGGCAATCTTCTTACCAACTGCACAGTTCCGTAAGGCAAATAGTTATAAAGTACATTACGACAGTAGGCAAATGATATGAGTTTTTCAGTAGAAGATCTTCAAGGGCAGATATCCCAGTCTGGTGGATTAGCACAGAAGCATCAATTTTTAGTGCAACTTCCACAACTAACTGGGTTTACAGCAGATGCTCAAGAGTTGAATCTATTCTGTACGGTTGCCGCCATACCGGGCCGACAGATCATGTCGTTGGATCATGTTATCGGAACTACTTCAAGAAAGATGGCAAACGGATACGCAACAACAGATATGACAATGACTTTCCTTGTCGCAAACAATCATGCAGTACGTGATTACTTTGAGCATTGGCAGTCATTAGCACACAACCCAGTAACTAAAGAGATTGGATACTTCGAAGACTATACTCGAAATATTAAAATCAAGTTACTCGAAAGAGGTTTAAGGATGTCTTTAATTAAAAAGCAATTAGGGTTCACAGATAAGATCCCTAGTTTCATTAGGGGGAGACTCCCGAAAGTTGGGCCTATCGATCTATCACAAGGTGAATTAGATATAGGTGCATCGTTTAGAGATAAAGAGACATATTCTGTAACACTTTTAGAATGTTTCCCTACTACGTTGGTTGACCAACCATTGGGTAATGCTGAAGAAGGAGTAATGGAGTTGAGTGTACAGTTATCATTTACTGATTATGAATCAGAACTTGGTGACTTTACTAAACAAGGTGAAAGTATTGCACGTGGCGGATTAGGTGCCCTTGCAGGTTTCATTAGTGGTAAAATATAATTTTATATAATAGGAGAAAAAAATATGGCATTGCCTAAGTTAAATAACAACCCAAAGTATAAGTGTACGGTACCCTCTAGTAAAGAGGTAGTAACATACAGACCATACTTGGTGAAAGAAGAAAAGGTTTTGATGATAGCATTTGAAACTGGTGATCAGAAACAAGCATTGGGAGCAATCGTAGATACTCTAGATGCATGTATTGACGGTGATCAGAACGTAGGTGACTTGACTACATTTGATGTGGAGTATTTGTTTACTCAGATCAGATCTAAGTCAGTCGGTGAAACATCTAAGATACTAGTACCATGTGGTGCATGTAATCATAAGAATGAAGTATCAGTAAATCTGGCAGATATCGAAGTCAAGTTTAAAGAAGACTTCACTGATAGAGTTCAGATTACGGATGAAATCTCTATTGAGATGAAGTATCCGACATACAGTCAAGTAATCAATATGGATTTTGAAGGTGACCAGACTGCTATGGGTATGGACATTCTTTGTAATTCTATCAGTGCGATTATGACTGAAGAAGAACGAACAGATTGTAAAGATATTAAACAGGAAGAGATTCAAGAGTTCTTAGACTCTATGACATCTGAACAGTTTGGTAAACTATCTGCTTTTGTAGAGACACTTCCTTCTCTAGAAAAGGATCTCAAGGTTCCGTGTGAATCTTGTGGAGAAACTATTGAAAGAACATTAAAAGGTATATCAGATTTTTTATCATAAACCTTTCTCACGATAATTTGGTCAATCATTATAAGACCAATTTTTCGTTGATGCAACATCATCATTATAGTCTAAGTGAAATGGATATGATGATGCCGTGGGAAAGGGAGATATACGTAAGCATGTTATTAGATTATATTAAGGAAGAAAACGACAGAATTAAACAGGAAAACATGAGAAGGCAGTAAAATGGCAGACAACATATCACTACAAAAGTCAATCGATATGCTCCGTGTCGAGAATGCGAAGGATGCTGAAAATAAGCAGTCCAGAGATTTAAGGCAAGAAAAGGAACTAGTCAACTTGAACAAAAACTTCAAGAAGTTCCTTGACGGTGTTGCGGGCGGAAAGAAAGACGAAGAGGAAGAGAGACGGGATAAGAAGAAGAAGAAACCATCTTCGGCAGGATCCCCTATCGGTGATATGGCATCAGAACTAAAAGGTGCAAACCTTGGTATCGGTTCAATGATCGGTGTGTTGACTGCGGCGGTTGCCGGTCTTGCTGTAGGTATTGCTGAGACAATAGGTCGTTTTGTAAAGAACATTCTACCCAAGTCTTTTCTAAATGCCTTGAGCAATATGAAGAATGCTTTCATAGCAGGAACCAATGGTGTCAAGAGTGTATCCAAAACTACTAATGGTGCATTCAAAAAGATGGGATTCATTAGTAGTGCAATCAATAAAGTAGGTAAGACATTCTTCCTTATAGGAAAGGGTTTTGAAAAAGTAGGTAAAATTGCATCTAACATACGTGCCACTGTAAGTGGTAATATATCGAAAGGTGTCACTACAATGCAATCCGCATTTAAAACTCTGACTAAACCATTCACTGCAATTAGTAAGGCACTGGGTGCTACTACTAAGTCTACTGGATTAGTTACCACAGTATTTGGTAAAATAAGTGGGTTCTTTAGTAATTTAGGTAAGGGTATTAAGTTACCCAATATGAATTTATTCTCTAAGGTCTTTAGTGCATTCCGTGTTATTGGTGGAAAGATTCCAGTCATAGGACAGATCATTGCAGTCTTCATTGGTATCTTCGATGGTATCAAAGATGCTTTCGCACAGACAGGTGATCTTGGTGATAAGATCATTCGTGGTATATACTCTGCGATTGGTGCGGGACTAGGATTCTTCTTCGGTGGTCTACTAGATCTTGTAAAGAATGGATTGAGTTGGATACTATCTAAGTTCGACTTCACCAAAGGAGTGAGTGCATGGTTAGATAGTTTCAGTTTTGAAGAGATGATCATTAGTTGGTTCGATTTCCTTGGTGATACGTTAATTAATATAAAGAGAAGTATTGGAGAGTTCGTATCCAACTTCAGTATCGGTGAATTCATCGATAATCTTTCTGAGTCATTCTTTGGCATGGTTGATTCTATCGGAAAAGCAATCAGTGGTGGTATTACATCGATAAAGGATAGGATTGCTAACTTCTCTATTGGTGATGCACTTGCCGGTGCTTTGGATTGGGCACATGAGATGAAAGAATCACTTAAAGCATTTATCCGTGGTACACTTCCAGATCCGGATTCATGGAAAGGTATGCTGATCCCAGATAAGATATATGATTGGGTTGGTGAGGCAAAACCAGAACCAAAGGTAGTGAAGGAAGAATCTGGTGGTGAACTAGATCCTGTGGATGTTGTTCCAGAAGACGCACTTACTCAAAAAGATGTTATTGGTATTACCGCAGAAGAACAAGCAAGTAATATGGCATCAATGCAGGCGGCAAGAGACGCACTATCTAGTGACGGCCCAGTAGAAGAAGAAGACTTCCATATGCAGAATGATGATGGAGATGATGATCTTGATTCAATCTCTGCCGAAGACGTGGAATCAAATGTAGTCGCAATAGATCCAGAAACAGCGGCATTCTTGAAAGAACTAGAAAGTCCAGAGTTTATTGCTGAAGCAAAAGCAAAACGTGAAAAACGTGAAGCAGATATGTTGAAGATGCAGGAAGAGGCGGCAATACGTAGAGAAGAATTCCGAAAGGCAGATGAAGAAAAGTATAGGTTGAGTCTTCTAAGGAGAGAAGAAGACTACAAAATGATGCTCGAAACTGGTGTCGATCATCGTAGTGGTAAAGAGTTAACAGATGCTCAGAGAGCAATGGCAGAAAAAGGACTAGTAAGGATTGATAAGATACAAGCACGTAAGGGTTATGATATCGATCAAATGTCTAAAGAGAATGCACAAAATTCTGGACAAACCAATGTGAATGTGGTAGCACCACAAACCTCTACTCAGAATGTAAATAACACTGCACAGACTACAGCAGTTATGGATGCAAACCATTCAACTGTAGATCCAAACGACAGACAAGCAAGTTTTGGGTAAGTACTTAGTCACATATAGAACCCTACTCGTACTATGGTGCAGTCTTGGACTGAACGTAGGGTTTCTTATCGCACTTCTGTTCCTATAAAAAAAGGGGTGTTACCACCCCTTGCTAATTCGTGTATCAAAGTAATATTGTTTACACTCCTTAACCGTTTTGGAAGTACCTTCCTTAACTTCCTTATCACATAGATCATTTAATTTCATCGAACCGTCTACGGCACCAATGGTACCCATGACAACGATAACCCAAAAAACTATAGTCATACATTACTCCTTTCTATAAACAAAAAAAGGGAACCCGAAGGTTCCCATAAAGTGGTAGGTTTCACTCACTCCCCGTGAGTTTACCTATTTTCTTTTTATTATTCTGCTTGTGCCATCTGTGCAAAGTATGACAATGTGTCATCCTCTTCAGCAGATGCGGATGCAGTTTCCGGTGCAGAAACAATCTCTGGTTCTGGGGCAGATTTTCCAACCTGTTGTTCCGCAGTCTCAGTGAGTGCTTCATTCTTTTGAGTCACGTTTGCACCTACAGCAGTACCAAGTACTAACTCTAGACGTGATTCGAGATCTTGATAAGACTTGAAGTTCTCTGGATCAACAAACTCACCTAAGTCAAATTGTTGATTGTAAGTTGCTTCGAGTTTAGTCTCATCCGCATCAAATAATGCAGTACTTGATTTAAACTCTGACTTATCATAGTTACGATATCCTGCAACGTTTCTGATCTTCAATTCGAAGTCAGCACCCGACCAGAAGTCGAATGGGTTGACAGGTTCTTCGCCTGGGAATTGAGGTTGCATCAAATCCATTACTTTATCAAAGATCTTCTTACCATATTCATAGTAAAATACTTTACCATTATTAATAGGGTTAGATGGATCATTAACGACCAAGATGTTAGACACGTAGTGCAATCTACGTTTCTGCTTACGAGCAGTATCTTTATCATCTTCAATACCCGAATTCCATAGGCGTGAATTCAGTTCGGATACAGGATCCTTAGAACCAAGGGTAGTCAACGATTTCTCGATGTACCATTGACCTTGAGGGCCTTTAAATCCGTGATCCCAATAACGTACCCAAGGCATATCTTGACCTTCCATAGCAGGAAGGAAACGAATGACTGCGTAACCATTTCCGTTATCATCAACGGTTGGTTTCCACTGACGTTCGTCTGTGTATTTATTGGTTTTGGTTCCACCACCAGATGCTTCTTGGGCAGCGGTGACGAGTTTTGAAATGTCGGAAGTCCGACTCTTTAGGTTTGCAAAAGACATATATTTTCTCCAGTATGTGCATTGTATGCAGTTTATATTACAATTGTTTTCAGCGTATTTTCACTTCAACATAATCAGTATAACCTATTTATACGCATAAGTCAAGCGTTTTTTCAAACATTTAAAGAATTTCCTTTCTCTAAAAAGTTTAAATTCTGTGCTTCGGTGGTTAGGTTTTCTATGATAGATGGTGTTAAAAACTTTTTAACATCCTCAACTTCCATATTATTCTTATCACACATGTGGACTATCGAGTCCATATAGTTAAGACCAGAGGTCTTCACCGTCTGTTCCACCATCTTCGAGAACTTCTTCTTCGTCATAAAGTTCTCTTGGTTTTTTTGGTTTTCGGTAGTGGTCGGTACCGTAAATTCTATCGTCAACTTCTTTCATCTCCTCGGTGTATTCACCTACATCTTTATAAAAATGACCAATGGTTCTTTTAGGTCTGCCACTTGGATAGTATGCCATAGCAAATACTACTGTACGCATCTTACCCTCCATGTGTCTACCATACCTATGGTCATGCCATTCTCCAGAGGTTAAGTATCTCTTCAGATTACCTAAGTAAACTTGAAGTGTTTGATACTGTTGCCTCTCAGAAGAGACTTTAGAATCACGTAATGCTTTCTTGGCACTCAGTTCACCTGTAATCTCCTTTACCCATTCTCTCACCTTTTTCCAATGAATAGGACTATCTTCTGGATATAACTCTAGATCCAGAAGACTGGGATGTACTGACTTTGATCCGTCATGCCCACGTGCTTCTCTTGCTTTAGCAAGTCTTTCAGACGCCGCCTTCTTCTGGGCATCTGTCATAGTACGTTTCTTTCTGGTCTTAGTCACTTTATATCCCATTATCTAATCCTATATTCAACTAGGTTTTCAGTTCTAAATGATCTCCATCCTTGAACTTCTGTATCAAAGAGTACCACAAGATTTTCATTCTCTGGTCTCTCTTTCCCTTTCTCTGGAATCTCTGATTCCGGAATAAAATCTTCACACAAGGTGCCGATCATAATACGTAGATCTCCGTTAACTTTCTTAAATGAAAGATTAACTAGACCTTTTCGCAATTCATCAACTATTCCTTGCTTCTTCGATTCTAGCAACTTCGGACTCACTTTCGGATCCTTCTTCGTCTGCACCATCTTTTTCTCCTTTCGCTTCTGCATGTAAATTTTTAACCCACTCATCGGACTGTAAGAAGTACACTATAAGTTTTTCGGTTGAGATAATAATATCCTCAATCCTCTTTAGTTCGTCTTCCTCTGCCTTTGCTTCGATACGTTCTTGGACGTATACGATATTATGGATATACGTATCTTTAAGAACATCGACACAGGTTTCCACTGCGACATCAAATTCTTTTTGCGTTTTTGCCATTCTTTTCTCCTTCTTTCATTTCTAAGTTAAACAAAACATCAACACGTTTCTTGCGTTTCTGCATTTGTATTTTTTCGTGAGCACTTCTTAGTTTAAGATATCTCATTGTTTTACCCATTATAACAGATCCTTTAGTATTTGTCAAGCGTTAATTATAACACGGCATTCTTTCATTCTACGAATACTACTTAGTACTCCGTATAAGTCATCCTCAGATGACTGACTAAACGACAACCATATGATTAGCACTAAACGTGCTATATTCATTCTCACTCAGAAAACCAATACGGTTCTTCACGAGTAGTCCACTTTGCGAAGTACTTCTTCTCTTCACGATAGTAGTTACGGTATCCTTCTTGTACGTCATCACGTTTGCAATGGTCTGGCATACACTGTGGTATCTCAGTCGCACGTAAAGTTTGATTGATACTCTTAGGTGCGAACCATAGGTATCCATTTAGTTTGTCATAGGTAGCATGAACACGTCCGTAACGGTACTCGTACTCTTTTGCGGTTGCAACAAAGTGTTTGTACATCCAACGGTAGTTCTTATCGTTTTCACGTACCCATATGTTTGATGGGTGATTGACGTGCGATGCTTTGTACAGATCTCTCTGCTGTGCATCACCTTTCAGTTTCCAACGTTTGATCTTGGCACCAGACTTAGTCTTGTCGTACCACAACTCACCGTCTAATACACGATGGGCAGTACTTAGCAATTGTCCGTATTCGGTAACCATCTTGACCACGTGTTTATCGCACATCATCTGTGCAGATATAACGGGATCTTTATCTAATGCGAATATGTTCATCACTGTCTCCATAATATGATTTGGGGTTCTTCTTCTCTTCTTTCTTGCGGTCTATATGCACGTGTGCTTTATTAAACTTACGTGCATGTTTCGCAACAGGATTATTCGTCTTGGTCTTCTTCATCATTCAAACCTTTTATCTCGAACCATGCAACCATAAGTATAACACCTAACAGTAGCATTGTCAAGTCTATGAATAAATTATTCGTCATCATAGGAATCACTACTTCTCTTCTTTCCGTAATAAGTCTTACGCCAGATTCTATAGGCACTCTTTTCTTTACACACATAGACTTCTTTGAGTCCACCGTTGAAACCTATCTGAACCTTAGAGTCCATAGTGATGACCTTATCATCCAACATGATGTTAAGGATCAAGTCGTACTTGAGTCCCTCATCAGAGGACATTAGATCACTTACTAGGTATTTCTTTTTGGATCGGTTGACTTCTTTGTCAACTATCGGAGTTTCACCTAAACCACATTCGGTCTTTAGGTTAGCAAGATCTAAACCATTCCATAGTGAGAATGAACCAGTGATGCCCGTAGTTGCTTGTGCTGTGTACTTATTAAACATAATATATTTCCTTTATCGTTTCAATTACAAGTGTAATTATACACGAGGGTGATTCAAATGTCAAGCGTTATTTTTAACTATTTTGAGATAAGTTTCTTTTTGGATGTTTAACTAGTTGTTGATGATGGATATCCGCAAACTCTTCATTCCAATACCCTTCCATGTTCATAGGGGCATCTGTAAACACACATGCATACAACACACGATTAGTATCACTAGTATTGTATCCAGAAGCGTGCATTATATCACCACGAACTGCAACTACAGATCCTGCCGATGGTGTGAGTTCTCTCCAACCCAAGTGGTCTTGTACTGCCAAACCACCATTTTCTTCGGTAATGTCATCTAGTATCCACATGATGTTTACGGTATGTATACTGTGATCAGTATTAGTACCGAATTGATTATCACAATGTGGGGCAAATGCCATTTCAACATCACCTGCATTCTTTACTACACATTGATCATTGAAACAATATACAGTGTCTGTGCCTAGTAACATGTGAGATAGATCCCAGTTTTCAACACTCAAATATAAACTTTGAAGAATATCAGAATGTGCACTTACACACGAGATGCCTTTCCAATCAGAAAGTTCATGTCTTTTTAGATTCATTAGTTCTAACCATTTACGACATCTTTCCATCTTCGTTCTTCGAAGATAATTTGTTATCTCTACCCAACCACGTTGATTATAATGATTGACTGCTTCTGTCAAATCATTTAAATCTTTTTGTTTATATTCCACCTAATAACCCCCACCCATGATTTGCGATAGCATTTAGTATAATAAAGATACATGTTGCCATATGGGTTAACCACCATACAGTCCTTATAACCGCAATGCTATCTGCTTGTTGATCTGTTTCTCCTACCTTTTCTCCTAGACTCTTTGCCCAGAGTCTCCACAATTTGCTCATATCCAATCCTTAACAATGTTAACTATAATGATCCAACCACATAGTAGATTGGTAAACACGATAAAAGTCCTAATCAATGAAATTCTATTTTCATTAACAGGATCGTACCCGTCTTCCTCATCAAAGGATCCGAGTGCGTGTTTCCATATTTTCCACCATTTATCCATTGAGTTGCATTCGTTGTGCAATAGTCTGCTCAAAGATCTCTGCAAGGTAAAAGTAGTTTGGATCTTGACTGTACATTTGAGCAAACTCTGCTCTTAGTGCACTATAGTCATATTTATACCTAAGATCCACAAACTCTCTAACTGTTTCGGTTAATTCGTTTTTTGCGTTCATAAAACCCCCGTTAATGTCTTAATATATATAAATAGAATAAGAAGAAACAAACCATATAGGTATAAATATGAGTGAAGAACTATTTGATTTTGGATTTACTATTGTAGATGCAGATGAACTGGACGTTGTGCAAGAAGCACAATCTAAAGTAACAGAAGCATCCTCTTCAGTAGATTCGACTACAGAACGATTGGATAAGTTGTATAATGCTATACAACCACTGCTTAATAATTTAAAGCAGAATCCAGAAAAAGATTACATATTGTGGCCCAAACGTCTTGATAAGATCGAGCAGTTTGAGACTCACATACAAAAGATTTACAAGGGATAAGAAATGCATTATCGAGCAGTTAATGAATTAGTTACAAGCACCTATCGAAGTACGGCAGGCGAATCTAGAAGTCGTTACGTTCATGCTGAACATAAAAAATCTCAGTGGGGCAAACTGAACTATTTAATAACTGGTGAAATGAACAAAAACTCATTTGACATTCGTTGGAAAGATAGATGGTCACACACAGTAAATGACGTATTTAATTACTGTCCTATGCTATTGAACTATCTAACTCTAAGCAACCCCCCTGTAACATGGGATCATAAGAAATACGGTGATGCTCCTAACATATTATTTGTAGGTCACTTCAACTCTGCTGTCCAATCTTGGACTTTTCCTCGTGGATCTGATCGTCAATTACATGCGACACCATCTAATAAGTCCATGGATGATACCATGGTAGATCCTAATCTATGGTTGCAGTTCTTACCTATTGTTAAGATGGCATGGAAATACAATACATTCAACATGCACACATTAGTTCCTACACAAGCAGAAGGTCGTTTTCGTGGTATCATGCATTCCTTATATAAAAGATATGAGATTGATTTGATAAACTGCGACCATCAATATAAACATGGACGCACAAGATTAAACATTGACATGCTACCAGATACTCTATATGATGCTGTAGTATTTGCCGGAGTTCCTAAACAGAACGATGATGATCAAATCAATCACCATGATATACGAGGTGTATTTCAACCTTATTGTAAGCCTGGGTTTGATATTATTGATATGAACTATCAGAATACAGATCCTACTAAACATATTGGTGGACACCAACAGGATAATACTGATTATTTAAATGAAGTTTATTCTTGTCGTGCTATCTGGGATCAGAGATTTAGAGAACTAACATCTGAAGATAAAGCATTAGAGTATGCGGTATTAAACGATATCGTTAAATGTTATAAAGTTTAATCCCAGTCTACGTTCTTAGGCACGTAACCTTTAATCTTACGTCTGATATCCTTATCTAACTGATCAATAGAAGTAGGTGCTTTGCCCTGCTTCTTGACGTAGAAGTAATTCGCATCTTTAACATACGAACCACCCTTACCAGATGTTGCAAGGTTAGCATCAACACCAACTTTGTTGAATGCGAATACGATA
>Ga0206682_10002940_pt1 | contig 14978 bp, 3 predicted proteins | sample M240m12015metaG_FD_155444 | JGI IMG/M metagenome (GOLD analysis project Ga0206682, IMG submission 155444) | Ammonia-oxidizing marine archaeal communities from Monterey Bay, California, United States - M2 40m 12015 | ecosystem: Environmental > Aquatic > Marine > Intertidal zone | place: USA... | reverse complement strand
TATCTAATGATAGAATGTTTTTATTCTTAACAGATTATGCAGATTCATCTAATGACAGATTAAGTAATTTTGCACCTGGAGACATTAGTACTGGTTCTCCTACTACAGAGTTTGTGGCTAAAGGCGCTGCTTGCTACATAGTACAATATAATGTTTCAAATAACGTATATAGAGTACTTCTTGGCGGTAACTTTCTTAATTTTTCTAAAACGCATCCAATAGTAAATATTAACATGATAGAAAACATGTTATTTTGGACAGATAACAGAAACCAGCCAAGAAAAATAAATGTAGATTTTGCTAATAATAATTCTTACGAGCTGTCAGGAAATTTAAATCCTTACTATTATAACGAGGATCACATATCAGTTGCTAAATTTGCTCCATTTGAAGCTCCTAGTTTTTTAGATACTTCTAACGAATCTGGTTTATTGAACGTTTCTACAGAGTTTTTAGCTAGTCATATAATAAATACTTTATCTCAAAACACACCTAGTGGAAATATTAATTTTAATCTAAATGGAGGTCTTTATACTTCAAACGTTAGTAATCCAGATTTAAAAGTTGGAGATCAAATAGTTTTTCCTGTTCAAGAAGACTTGTCAACCCCTATAAATTCAGAATTAAAATTCACTATAAGCAGCGTAGGAACCAGCCCTAGCACCAGTAGCGTTCAAGTATCTGTGGCTCCGACTCAGAATATAATAGCTAATGCTGTATTTGAAATACAAAGAGCTAATCCTATATACGATATTAATTATGAAGGAGATGAAAACTTATTAAAAGACAAATTTGCTAGATTTAGTTATAGATTTAAGTATGACGATGGTGAATATTCTTTAATGGCACCGTTTACACAAGCTGCTTTTATACCTGATCAATTTGGTTATTTCACAAATGGAGACGAAGACGTGGCACTACAATCAGGTAATGTTAAGTTTATGGAAAACGCTGTAACTAAAGTTAAGCTTAATATAAAATTACCAGAAAATGCAAATACAATTAAGTCTAAGTTAAAAATACAGGAAATACAAATATTAACTAAAAATTCTGACGAACAAGCAGTAAGAGTAGTTGAAGATGTTCCAGTTTCTAAATTGTCATCTAGTTCGGTAAACTATATTTATGAGTATTTATCTTCAAAACCTATTAAAGTTTTACCAGAAGCTGATCTAATTAGGGTTTCAGATAAAATACCTATAAGAGCATTAACTCAAGAAGTTTCAGGAAATAGATTAATATACGGTAATTTCATAGACAAGCATGCTACCCCTGACTATTTAGAATATGATTTAAAATACAAGCAAAAAACTAACGATAACTTCACTGTAGAGTTTCCAAGCCATACTGTAAAGCAAAATAGAAGTTACCAAGTAGGAGTTGTTTTATATGATAGATATGGAAGAGCTTCTAATGTAATACTATCAGATCCTGAAACAGTTAGCGCAAACTTTTCTAATTCTACTATATATACTAAATATAGTAATTTTGGATTAAATTCTGTAGATTATTGGGGTGATTACTTGGAATTTGCGTTAAGAAATCCAATACCTAATTCAGGTAAACAAGGTTATCCAGGCTTATATTCATCAACAAATCCTCTAGGATACTACAGCTATAGAATTGTTATTAAACAGCAAGATCAAGAATATTATAACGTGTATACCCCAGGTGCTTTAGCAGGTGAATTAATATGGGATGTAGCAGTTGACTGGAAAAATAGCGGTTCACCACTAGACTTTGAAACTGATATTGTAGGTAGAATAGACGAATACTTACCCTCTTTTCATAGTAAAAATAGGATAACTCTGTTAAACTTATTTGGTGACAATATAAATAAAATACCAAGAGAACTTAAAGAAGTTAATGGCAACGACACTACTTTCGATAGCAGGGTATTGTTATATAATAGAGTTAATCCGCTATATTCAATCGCTAATGGGTCTTACAATACGCAGTCTAATGTTAGTAAACAAGGAGAAAAAGTTGTTTCTATAGAACCTTTTAAAGAGCTAGGAGCTTGGACAACTACTAAAGGTAGGCAAAACCCAGGTGCAAATAGTACAACTAGTAATGAAGTTCCACAACCTTTTTATCCTTATTTTGCTACTGAGCCAGCATCTAATGAATATATAACTAATTTTCATGATATATTTTTTAATGCTCAATCAAATCCATTTATAGCTAAAATAGAAACGGACTTTAAGATAGGAGCAACTCCAGCTTATACAGATACAGTTATAAATACTAATAATAATCAAGATACAACTCAATACAAGCTTAAAATAGAAAGAGCTTGGCAAGACTTAGGTGTTTTTGAAACTGAACCTACAAAATCTGTTTTAGACATTTATTATGAAACGTCTAGCTCTGGTTTAATATCTGATTTAAATACAGATGTAGGAACAGATGGTCCTTTTAGTTTAAGAGATGCCTCTGGAAACGATAGTGCTACAGGTTCTTTACAATTTATTCTTTCAGAAAACGATAGTGTTAGCTCTCCTGCTACGCTATATTTTGAAGCTTTTGACTCATCTGGTTCTTCATGTGCTGATAACGGTAATACGATGTCTATTGTTAGTGTAGTTGACGGATCTACGCCTACAAATAATAGAACTTCTGATTTTTCTATTGAGCAACACCCTACTAATCCTAGATTGTTTAGAATAAAAAGCAACGCTTTGTTTATGTATGGTGAAAACGCTAACACATTAGAAAGTTATACTTTTGTAATTAGCGTTACTGCTAATACTATAACCAACGATATAACCTTAAACAATTGTAGATTAGTCAATGATCCACCTGTTATATCTGATATATACTTACACGGATCTAATATTTCTTATGACTACTTAACAGACTTGCCAATACTACCTGCGCAAACCCTACTTTATAATGGACCAATATCTACAACTAATCTTCAAACTATTGAAATACTTAGATTTACTACTAAAAACGGAAGTGCAGATACGAGTAAAGACACGGATCAACTTTTAGTTGAAGTTGTAGATTTAAACAATCTACCACATCCCTACTTAACAGTAGACAATATAAGAGTTGGTGGAGTTGCATTACCAAGTAATCAATTCGTTATACACCCAAATACAAATGCTATAAATCAGCAATTAACTCAAGTAGGACAGCAGCTTACTACATATTTCAGAGTTAAAGTGTACGATAGCAATAAAACAAGTGTTCCGGCTGGTCTAACTGACTTTAATAGAACTATAACTTTTGAAAAATAGTAATATAATTATAAAATAAGTGATAATATAATATGGCTATTCAAGTAAAATATTTTAACTCTTTTGTTTTAAAGAAGAATGTTAATGACGTTACATCAGGTAACGCAGCTTATCAACCTGTTTTTTCTGGTTTACCAAGCAATCCTGCTGACTACCCTACTTTTGGAGCGAACGCTAGTAATGACACTGTTAATGTAATAGGTATTGGTGGTAGAAACTGGATAATAGAAGAAGCTAGAATAAGAGGTGGTTATAATAATACTTCAACTAGCTACGGCCCAAGAGCTTATTTAGTAGAAAATTCTAATGAACAATCAGTTAGAATAAATGCTTTAATATATTCAGGTGTTTATAATTCAAGAACTGATTTAAATGAAACAAATGTATTTTCAGCTGGAGAAGAAATAACAAAAGCTGTAGATCCTAACTATGGTTCAATACAAAAGCTTCATGCTTTAGATAGTAATTTAGCTATATTCCAAGAAAACAAAGTAAGTAACGCTTTAATAGATAAAGATGCTATTTACTCTGCTGAAGGAGCAGGATCTGTAACATCGACCAATTTAGTTATAGGACAAATAACTCCTTATGTTGGTGAGTATGGTATAAGCACAAACCCTGAAAGCTTTGCTTATTATGGATACAGAAGGTATTTTACAGATAAGTATAGAAATGCTGTAATGAGATTATCAAGAGATGGTTTAACTGAAATATCTCAATATGGTATGTCTACTTTTTTTAGAGAAGAATTTGCTAAAATAAATAGCAATTTTAAAGAATTTACATTTACAGCTATTATATCAACATCGGGAACTCAAGGTGGTGTAGGTTACATAACATTAAATCCTTCTAATGTTTTGACTAACTTAGAAAAAGGTATGTTAGTTTCTATACCTCAAACATCTGGTTCACCAATAACAGCTACAGTGGTAGGTGTAGTTAGTGCAAATATAGTATATTTAAGTAATGATCCTGGAACTCCAAGTATTGGGCAAAACGCTACTTTTACTAAGTTTATAAAAGATAGGTTGTTAGGTGGTTGGGATATTCATAATAAGAACTATGTAGTATCTATACAAGATAAAAGCGAAGATACTGTAACGCCTGACACTTATAGCACTTTATCGTTTGAGGACGATATAAATGGTTGGACTAGCTTTTTTACTTACGAACCTAATTTTGTTGGAAGTTTAAAAAGTAAATATTATAGCTTTTACGATGCTGAAATATACGAGCATTACGATCAAACACCTGGTCACATTAGAAGTACTTTTTATGGTGTTACCTCTAACTCTAGCGTAGAGTTTATATTTAATGCTAATCCAAGTATAATAAAGAATTTTAAAACTGTTAACTACGAAGGTAGTAATGGTTGGCAAGTTGAATCATTTTTATCAGATGCAGAAGGTTTTGACCTGCAATCAAATGCTCAACAGCAATACAATGACTCTGCTAAACTAGTAAGAAGTTACGAAGAAGGATTATACAACGAAGGTGGAGTACCTTATAGAGCAGGTTTTAATAGGAAAGAAAATAAATACTTTGCTAACTTAATAAATAATAGTGTAGCTAGGCCAAATGAAGTGTTCTTTGGTGATGCTACAACAGGTATTAAAGGTTATCTAGCAACAGTAAAAGTATCGACAGACGCAACTACAGATCCAGGTGGAACTAAAGAGTTGTTTGCTGTCTCAACAGAATTTGTAGTATCATCAAGATAAAATTATAATTATGGCATTAGATAAAATATTAGGATTTTTTGCGGATAACAAGGAAGTGACTCAATTAATAGCGAAGTCAGTTCCAGCTATAATGGGGTTTCACCAAGCTAATAAATCTAAAAAAGCAATAGAAGATTATCAAACAGCGTTAGATGATATTGAAAAAAGCAGACAGCAAATAGTTAATCCATACGCTAATGTAACAAATCCTTTTGCCAACATGCAAGTAGCTACAAAAGCTGCTGAAATGCAAGCTGAGCAAGCAGATATTTCTTTAGCTAATACTTTAGACAACTTAAGACAAACTGGAGCTGGTGGAGCAACTGCTTTAGCTCAAGCTGCTTTAAGATCTAAACAAGGTATCACAGCAAACATACAGCAGCAAGAAGCTCAAAATCAAAAATTAGCAGCACAAGGCCAGCAACAAATGGAAATGGCTAAAGCACAGGGAGAACAAGCTAGATTTAACATGCAAGAAAATAGAGATGTTAGAGACACTTATAGATTACAAATGCAAATGGATATGGCACAACAACAAAGAGCAGCTGGATTAGCCACAGGTGCAGCGTCTTTAGCTTCTGGAATAGGTGGTTTATCTACTTTTATAAATCCTGAAGCTAGAAATACTGGAAACGCATTTAACGCTGACGGCTCTGTAGCTGGAATAGATTATAGTAACAGTCAATATTTAAATGCTGTAAATCCTTTTTCTCAAAGCTTGCCTATTTATTCTAATGTTCAAACAGGTGGTCAAACGAATAGTGTTATACAAGTAGATCAAAGCCAAAACACGTCTCAAACTCCTTTTGGCGTAAGTAATATTCCTGCTGGATTACCCGCTGGTTTTGATATGAATACAAGGCTTTTAGATCCCAACGATGAAGCAGCACTAGGTTTAACTTGGGATGCAGCTCAAAATAAATATATTTAAATAAGTTATGGAAGATTTTAGCAAACCAGTAAGTCCTTATAGAGGCCGCGGAAGAGGTAATTATGTACCTAGAACAATTTTTAATCCTGCAGCTGATGTTTTAGCTGGTATTGAATATGTAGAAGGAACTTTTAAAGAAAGAAGAGATAAAGTAAACTTATTCCAACAGCAAGCTGAACAAAGACGTATAGACATGCAGAAGATGGTTAATGATACTCAAAGAATTGACCAAACTGATACTATGGCAAAAATGACTGATCAGTTTTCAAATATGGTTACTGACATATATAAAGCAGATATAGCTAGTTTTGATGGTGACAGAAGTGATTACTTAGTTAAAGCTAATAATGCTCAAAAAGTAATTGGTAATTTTGGTAAAGTAATTGGTACTGTAAATGAACTATCTAATAAGTATTTAGATATGAATCCAGCCGAGCAAAAGAAAATGGTTTTAAGAAGTCAATTTATAGGTAAGGACGGAGATAAAAGAAAAGCTTATATGGAGTTTTTAAATGATCCATCTAAAATGAATATTAGAATACAAGGTGAAGATATTGTAATAACTAATAATGGTCAAGATTTATTTAACGGTACTCAGCTTTTAAACTCTGTTAAAGATGGAAACAATTTAATAGAATATGCTAATGATTACGAAAAAGAATTAACACAAGCTTCCAATGAAGCTTCATCTGGTCTACAAAGCTTAGTTAAAGCTAGTACTATAGAAAAAGCAGCTGCTGGAGGGACGGTAATAACTACAGAAGCTAAAAATGATTATAAAGATGCTGTTAATGCATATATTAATAATCTAGAAAAAAGTGATAAAATAGAGGCTTTAATAAATGAATCTAATTTCCAGAGATTTACTGATGTTTCTGACGTTTATGATAACAAAAAACATGGAAAATTAACTAAAGAAAAAATGATTCAGTATTTAGTTAATAAAAAGTTTCCCATGTATGATGAAGTTACTGGAGAAGCTATTGGTGATGTAAAAATTACTAAGGATGTAGGAACCCCAATGAGTTTAGGTGAAAAAGCTAGATTAAATTTTCAAAAAATGAAATTTACTGTAGATCAAATACAAACAGCTAAAACGGAGCAAGATTTACAAAAGTCAGTTGATTTTTACTTAAATAGAAACTTAGAGCATGCTGCTAAAGTTAGTAAAATGCCTAAAAATAGCAAGCAAAGAACAGATGAAACAGTTAAGCTACTTAATGAAGCTAGAGGTATAGAAGAGTTAGGTTTTAAAACAGCACAAGGTGTAATAAATGAAAGTGGAGAATTTGAAGAAAATTCTAAATCTGGAAAATATTACATTATAGATGCTGATAACGCTTTAGTTCAAGGTGTAGGCGATAATATTGGATTAGTTGATGCTTTAAATCAAGAAACTGTATACAAAAACCTTAACATGGATACACAAAGCGAAATAAAGCCTTATGTAACAAATAGAATGGCTAATTTTTCTAAACAAATTAATGCTATCGAGAATAAACAACCAGTTAAAGCAGTAGAAAAAGTTAAAGGTGAAGACATTACTATTCCTACAGATTTTAATGAGCTTAATAAATATGTTGATAATACTTTAAAAACAAAATTAAAAAATATAAACTTACAAGAATACAACAAGTATAGGAAAAAACAAGGATTAGAAGAGGTAACTCAAAGTGATTTTGACAATAAATATAAACCAACTTTAATAAATGACGCTACTGAAATAGTAGTAGGCGGAACAGCAAAAGATAATATTTCCTTGATTATATATAACGAAATAGATGATTACGCTAGAAAAAATAAAGGTAAAAAATCAGATCCTAAAAGTATTTTATGATTATTGAAGGAGATCCAGAAAAATTTTTAACTGACTTTTATTCTAAGAAAAACAACGAAGAAATAAGTCAAGAAAAGCTAGACTCTATATTGTCTACTTATGGAGATAATTACGACAGGTTAATATCAGATTTATACTCTAAGTATGATCCTGAAGGACTAGACGACTCTAAATTAGCTACTATTAAAGAGTCTTACAAGTTAGCTCCTGAAGAAAGTCTTGAACAAAAGTATTTAGTTGATGGAATAGAAGTTGACAAAGCTGGGATGATGAAAAGACTTTACAACGATGAGTTTGTGGAAAGATTTCAAAAAGGTGAAATAACAGTAGATATACAAAATGATTCAAAATTAAAAGCTATAGCTAATCAACAAAAAAATTCTGGAGATGCTTGGAGTGATGCTTATGAATCTTTAGAAAGTGGAGCTTCTCTTTTAATACAAGGTTTAATAAGTGCCGAAACTTACTTATCAGATGGACTAGAGCTTCTTACAGGTGTAGAAAATATACCTGTAACGGGAGGTCTTATTAGCAACATACCAAAAGACGCTAGAAACAGTGTAGTAAAAAATTTAGCAGATAGAGTTGAAGAAAATGAGTTAAAAAAAAGAGCTACAGAAGGTGATTTTATAAGTGAGTTAAGTAATTTAAATTTTTCAAGAGCTGCTAAAATGGGTTTAAACACCACATTACAGTCAGCTCCATTAATGCTTGCTTCAATGGGAGCTGCTTACGCTACTGGAGGCTCTTCAGTTATAGCTCAAGCTTTAGCTGGTGCTGGTACTATGACAGCTTTATTAACTCCGGCAGAATATGTTCAAACTTTAGTTTCAGAAGATCCTAATATACAAAAGCTTTCCAAAGGTGAAAAATTTTTTAGAGGAACAGCTAGAGGTTTAGCTGAAGGTATACCTGAAGGTATAATGGGGCCTGTAGGTTTACGTGGCGGAAAAATATTACTTCAAGGATTAAAAGGTTTAGTTAAGAAAACTGGTATAGAAGCAGGTGAAACAGCTGCTAAAGGATTAGCTAAGGAGCTAGGTAAAGAAACATCGCTGGAAATAGCTCAAGCTTTTTTATTAGGAACAGGAGCTGAAGGAGTTACTGAATTTACAACTTCTTTAGCTCAAGATTTAACAGACGATTTTCTTGGTGTTCAAAATTTAGGTTTTGAAGAATATTTAAGAAGAGGTTATAATGCTGGCGCATTAGGTGTTTTTATGGGTGGTGTGGTTCAAGGTAGTGGTATTACATTAAATTCTGGTAAAAATATTTTACTAAGAAACAATAGCGTTAAGCAGGGTGCTGTATCACAAATAAGAAAAGAACAAGAATTAGGTAACATTTCTAAACAACAAGGAGATGAGATTATAAGCCAAATAGATGAACTACAGCAAGCAGTTGATCAAACAGATTCAGATCTTTCAAATGAACAGCAGGAAAAAATAACTAATTTAATTTATAGAAAAAATGAATTAAATAATAGAATAAAAGGCTTAGATCCTAGCCAAGCTTCTGTTAAGAAAGCAAAAGAAGAGATAGAAGCTATTGACAAAGAAATATCTGAAACAAGCGCTAGTGAAGCTGACATAGATATAGCTACTAAAACAGCAAGCGTAGGTGAAGCTATTATAGACTTAAGATTAAATAAAACTATAAAGTTTTTAGAAACTCAAGGCAAGAAACTTGGTAAAAGAACTTATACAGTTGAAGATGAGTTTGATGATAATGGAAATTTAATTAAGTCAGCTGGTGAAAAAGCCCAAGAAATATATGATGAGTATGTTAAAGAAAATCCAGGAACAAAACCCATGGATGTTTCTGGAGGCGACGGTTTTAGAATAGGAAATATAGCTGTTATAAACAAAACTTTAGCTAGACAAACAGGAGCTGTATCTGTTGGCTCTCATGAAACTTTTCATTTCCTTGTAGACGATTATTTTGAGGGTATAGATATAGAAGATAGAAGAACGTTAATTAAAGATTTTAAAAACTTATTAAGTAAAGAACAACTAGATGCTGTAAACAAAAGGATACAAAGCAGTTATACGGGAATCGAAGGTTTTGATCCAGAAACTTCTATTGAGTGGTTTACTGCTTTTTCCGATGCTATAGAGTTAGATCAAATAACTTTTAATGAAAACATAGGTAATAAGATATTAAATTTTGTTCAAGAAATATTAAGGAAAGTAGGTATTAAAAAAGAGTTTAGCAACGCCAGACAAGCTTACAACTTTATGAAAGATTATTCTAAAAGTGTTTCAAAAGGACAAGCAAGTAAAAGAGCTTTAAAATTATCAGAAACAAAACAAGAAAAAACTATTAATAAACAGAAAACTATTAAAGACTCGCAAATTCCAGTTGAAAAAGAAACTTTTGAAATAGATAGAGATGGGCGGGATTCTTTTGTAGAAGTTATTACTTATAAAGATGGTAGTAGAAGATTTACAGAAAAAGACTCTGACGGAGATGTTGCTAGTAGTCAACGTGTAAGTAAAGATAATACTTTAACTAATAAAGATTTTGTAGAAGGATCTTACGCGGACGTTGTTGGAGATTCTGTTAAAATAAAAGGTACTGAAAATATAAGTACAATAATAGCTGAAAAAACAAAAGACTCAAAAGAAACAGTTAGCTTCTCTAAAACAGAAGATCAAGTTGTAGATTTGAAAAATGTTAAAAATCAAAACATATTAAATGGTTTGGTTGGTGAAACAGATGCAGAAGGTTTTTATAAAATGAAAAAACAAGACTTTGCTAATAGCGAAGCCAAGAAAACAGTTGATATATTATTAAATAACAAAGCTTTTGACAGGTTAATTGGTGCTAAAATAAAAGTTACAGATTTTGCTAAAAGACAAGAGATACTAGAAAGATCAAGAGAAGAGGTTGAAAAACATATAGCTAGATTTGATCCGCAAGAGAGTAAAAACTTGTTTGGCTATATAAATAGTTATATACAGAATAAGGTTGGTACAGCTGCTAAAACAGTTTTAAGAGCGCCTAAAACAGTTTCTACTGACAAGAAAATAGGTGGTGAAGAAAGCAGAGCTACAGTTGGAGAAACATTAGTATCAGATGAAATTAGTCCTGAAGAATACGCAGATATAAAACTAGCTCAAGATAAGATAAAGAAAATTAAACCTCAACAATCTAAAATAGCTAAAAAAATAGATTTAACTGACAATGAAATTAACTTAGTAAAAAGAGATATAACAAATTTCTTAAGAAAAACAGATAGACCAGCTATGACTGATCCTAAGAAGTTTTTTAAAGCTTTTGTTGATTATATATCAACAGCAACAGGAAATAGGTTATATGACAAGCTAAGCGCACCCAAAAACGGTTTATTGTCTACTAAAAATAGAAAAGCTTTTATTGAAAGCATTGCTGAAGATTTAATAGCTTTAAACAAAGTAGATCCATCTGTTATGAGAAGATCTAATTGGACACCTTTCTATGAGTTAGAGATAAAAAATATGAACCCTACTCAAACGCAAAAAGCAATTGACGAAGGTCGTATACCATCTACAACTAATTTAAAAGCTGGAAATGACTTATTTAAAATACTAGATCCATCTGTAGATCAAGTAGTAGATTATTTAATTAATATTCGTCCAGATGTTTTTAAAAGAAAAATGCCTAAGTTCTTAGCTGAAGTTATAGCTAAAAATGAATTTAACGAAATAGTAGATAATTCTAAACAACCTATTTACGATACTAAAGGAAACAAAACTGATAGAACTATAGATTTATCTGAAAGTGTCACAGAAGAAGAAGTTACAAGAGGTGCTCCTCAAGTTAGAGAAAAAATAGCTAGACCTGAAGGTATTAAGTTTAGTAAAAGTCAAAAAAATAAAATAGATGACTTAGACTTAAGTACAAAGCAAGAAAAAACATTTGTAAAAAGAGTTGGACAAATAGTAGATAATAACCCTGGGATAACACTTCAAGAGGCTATAAATCTTGAATACAACAAGATAGGTACAAATAAAGGATTTGCTTATGAAAATGTGATTATAGAAAGATTAAAAGCTTTAAAAATAAAAGGTTTTAATGTTTCAGGTCAAGCTGGGGGTAATAAAAAAGGAATATCAGATTTTGCAGCTACAATATTTGACAATGCTCTTAATGTAGAAGTTAAATTAGCAGTTGCTCAATACGGGGATGTTGGTATAAGATTTAGAAATGGTTTAATAGATTTTAACGATAATGTTAAAAAGAAAAACTATAGTTTTAAAGAAAGAATAAGAAAAGAATTATTTGAAAAAGCTGATAAGGCTTTAAAAGCTTATAGAAAAAGAGCAGGTGAATTAGGTGCTGATTTAAATGTATATGATAAAACAGGTAAACTTCCTACAGATATATATATAAAACTAGGTGAAGGGTTAGACGCTGAAGGCGTTGCTAATTTAAAACCTAAATATGCCGCAATAAAAGAAAAATATCCAGATGGAATAAAAGGAGAAGGACTTCAAAAAGCAATAACTCAAATAGCTGAATTTGATATAACTCCAGTAAGGGAGATTTATGAAAATAAAGTACCTCCAACTAGCTATATACAATTACAAAATAGTGGATTATTTTTTATGGGTAAAAACCCTTTAGGATTACCTTTAACAGAATTGACAGGTAATGTTGATCTTACTTTAAGAGTAAGTAAAGGTGAATCTAAAGTGAATAAAGATGGCGTGCTGATGACAACTGTTAATTTAAGAGTATTACCAAGTAAATTAAGAAATATTCCTAAAAGTGACTACACTTTAGACAGTGCATCAAGTGTTTCTTCTTTAATGAAAACAGAGGCTGTTAAAATGTTAGAGGCTCAAGTTCCAGCTAAAAACTCAAATATAAAAGAATTATCAAACTCTGTAATTAAATTTAGCAAAACTGAAACAAACAGTGAAATCATTGGTTATGCTAAAACAATTGACGAAGCTTTAAAAACAGCAAGAGATCCAAATGCTCCTATTAAAAAAATTAGGGTATTTGATTTTGATGATACATTAGCAACAACCAAGTCAAACGTTTTATTTTCGGCACCTAACGGAACTGAAGGTAGTTTAACTGCTGAAAAGTTTGCTATAGATGGAGCTAGGTTGTTAGAAGAAGGTTATGTATTTGATTTTTCTGAGTTTAACAAAGTTACTAAAGGTAAGCCTGGTCCACTATTAGATATAGCTAAAAAGATACAAGCAGCAAGAGGAACTGAAGATGTATTTGTATTAACTGCTAGAGCTCCCGAAGCTCAAGTAGCTATTAAAGAATTTTTAGATAGTGTAGGATTAAATATACCATTAGAAAATATAACTGGTTTAGGTAACTCTACAGGTGAAGCTAAAGCTAACTGGATGGTTGAAAAAGCGGCGGAAGGATATAATGATTTTTATTTTGCTGATGACGCATTACAAAACGTTGAAGCTGTTAGAAAGTCAATGGACATGTTAGACGTTAAGTCTAAAACTCAATTAGTAAGAAAAAACGAAATTAAATTTAGTAAAACAAGTAGCAAAAAACTAAATTTTAAAACAGATGAGGCTGGTAATATTAAAGCTGGTTTTACTATAAATAATAAAAAATACAACATTAATTTAGATTCAAGAGACAATAAAGGAAGTTTTGATGTAGAGTTTGATCTTGATGGTAGAATAGACATTACGGGTACAGGAGATGCTGTTAAAGTAGTTAGAACTGTTTATAACGGCTTGTTAGATGCAATTAATCAAAATAAAAAAATAAAGAAAATTGAATTTTCTTCTCTTAAATCAGAACCAAGTAGAGTTAGGTTATATACTACATTAATGAATAATGTTGCTAAAAAACTAGGTTGGGAAACAGATGTATGGGAAAGCAACAATTTTATTGCGCCAGAAAAAAGTAGTTATGATTTTGAAATAACTAAACCTAGAACAAAGCAGGTAGCTCCAGTTGAAAAAGTATTAGACGTTGTAGATGTTAAATCTGAAGTTCAACAAGATAAAATTAAATTTAGTAAATCTGTTAACGAAGACTTTAACAAAATAATAGAACAAACTACAGGAATAGCATCGGAAAAAGTATATTCAGAAGCTAAAGCAAAAGTAAGAGGAGCTAATAAAGGTAATAAAAAATTCTTTATACCTTATTCAGCTGAAGACTTTATGGGATTAATATACCCATTGTTAAGTAAAGGTAAACTAGGTGATAGCCAAATGGCTTGGTTTAAAAAGAACTTACTTGATCCATACGCTATGGCAAATGAAAACATAGCAGCTGATAGAATACAATTAATGGAAGATTTTAAAGCTCTTAAAAAAGCATTAGAAGTTCCTAAAGATCTTAGAAAGAAAACTGATTCAGGTTTCACTAAAGAGCAAGCTGTAAGAGTTTATTTATTTAACAAAGCAGGCTTTGATGTTCCTGGTATATCTAAAACAGATTTAAAAGAGTTATTAGATTTAGTTAATTCAGATGGTGTTTTAAAAGCATTTGGCGATCAAATATTTAGTATAACTAAAGGTGATGGTTACGCTAAGCCAGGTGAAAATTGGTTAGTTGGAACAATAACAACTGATTTAATTGATGTATTGAATACTGTTAAAAGAGCTAAGTACTTAGAACAATCTGGATATACAGCAAATGCTGAGTTGATATTTAGCAAAGAAAACTTAAATAAATTAGAAGCAGCTTACGGTACTAAGTATAGAGAAGCCATGGAAAATGTGCTAGGTAGAATGAAGTCTGGTAAAAATAGAATATTTAGTGGTAATAGACTTAGTAATAGAGTTTTAGATTATATAAATAATTCTACTGGTGCTATAATGTTCTTTAACACTAGATCAGCAGTTCTTCAAACTATATCTGCTATAAACTTCTTAAACTGGAGTTTTAATAACCCTATAAAAGCAGGTGCTGCATTTGCTAATCAAACTCAATACTGGAAAGACTTTGTAGAGTTAATAAATTCTGATTACTTAATGGATAGACGAAATGGTCTTAAATTAAATATAAACGAAAGTGAAATAGCTGATGCTGCTGCTACTAGCAAAAACAAAGCTAAAGCTGCTATTAACTACATACTACAAAAAGGATTTTTACCTACGCAATTTGCTGATAGCTTTGCTATAGCTGCTGGTGGAGCTACTTTTTACCGTAATAGAATAAAAGATTTAATAAGAAACGAAGGCATGTCTGAAGCTGATGCTAAAAAAAGAGCTATGCTAGAGTGGAGAGAAACAGCTGAAGTTTCACAACAATCATCTGAC
>Ga0206682_10002937_pt1 | contig 14988 bp, 14 predicted proteins | sample M240m12015metaG_FD_155444 | JGI IMG/M metagenome (GOLD analysis project Ga0206682, IMG submission 155444) | Ammonia-oxidizing marine archaeal communities from Monterey Bay, California, United States - M2 40m 12015 | ecosystem: Environmental > Aquatic > Marine > Intertidal zone | place: USA... | reverse complement strand
CGTTAACCTGTTTTAGCCGACAAGCTGCAGCCAGGCCCGATGGGCCGGCGCCAACGATGACGACATCGTAATCCATATATTCTCGTTCCACACTTATTCTCCCTAAAGCATTAAATTTGACAGACGATATGTTACAACCATCATATGGGCATAGCTATAGTGATTATTGATAACCATAATTTATAACAATGACCGGCCGTCCGAGCTGACTCGCCGGTCGCGTAAGGCCTTGCGCCAGCTTGATTTATAAGGCCTAGCTAGGCAATATGACTGACTCGAAATTTGACCTCCGCAGGCCTAGGATGCGGTGCTTCAAATCACCCAATTTATTCAGCCATGTGGAAGGAAAACCATGAAAATACTGGTCGCTGTAAAGCGCGTTGTAGACTACAACGTCAAAGTAAGACCCAAGTCCGACGGCTCAGATGTTGATCTAGCCAATGTCAAAATGTCGATTAACCCTTTCTGTGAGATCGCTGTTGAAGAAGCAGTACGTCTAGCGGAGAAAGGGTTAGCGACTGAAGTGGTTGCTGTGTCGGTGGGTCCCAAGCAAGCACAAGAACAGTTGCGCACAGCGCTAGCGCTGGGTGCAGATCGTGCCGTTCTGGTTGAAACCGATGAATCTCTCGAGCCACTGGCGATTGCCAAGTGCCTGAAAGCTGTCTGCGATGCCGAATCACCCGATATTATTTTGATGGGTAAGCAAGCCATTGACGGTGATAACAATCAGACGGGTCAAATGCTCTCCGCTCTTTTGGATTGCTCTCAGGCGACTTTTGCCTCTGAGTTAACCTTGGACGGTGGCAAAGCAGTGGTTATTCGTGAGGTTGACGGTGGTCTGCAGACTTTAGAGTTGAGCTTGCCCGCGATTGTCACCTCTGATTTGCGATTGAATGAGCCGCGCTATGCCTCTCTGCCAAATATTATGAAAGCCAAGCGCAAGCCACTAGATGTTAAGACACCGGATGACTTGGGTGTGAGCATTGCGCCTCGTGTCACCTTGCTGGGCGTTGAATTGCCCGCCGAGCGTCAAGCTGGTATCAAGGTTGATGATGTAGCCATGTTAGTAGACAAACTTAAAAATGAAGCGAAGGTGATCTCATGAGTATTTTAGTTATCGCTGAACACGACAACAGCAGCCTAAAGCCTGCTACTTTGAATTCAGTTACCGCAGCGCAAGCCATAGGTGGCGATATCGATATCCTAGTTGTTGGCAGTGACTGCCAAGGGGCTGCTGAACAGGCCGCCAATGTAGCGGGTATCAGCAAGGTATTGGTTGCAGACAATGCAGCTCACGCCCACCAGCTGGCTGAAAATGTTGCACCACTGATCGCTGAGGTCGGCGCTGCTTATAGCCACGTGCTGGCGACAGCGACTACTACCGCTAAAAATATCCTACCTCGTGCCGCGGCGCTGATGGATGTCCAGGCAATCTCTGAAATCAGCGCTGTGGTTAGCCCTGATACGTTTAAGCGTCCAATCTATGCAGGCAATGTGATTGCCACAGTACAGAGCAGTGATGCGATTAAAGTTCTGACGGTTCGTGGTACAGCCTTTGACGCAGCAGCTGCCGAAGGCGGCTCTGCTACTATTGAGGCGGTTGCCTCAGCTCAGGATGCCGGCAAGTCAGCCTTTAAAGCTGAAGAAGTTGCCAAGTCAGATCGTCCAGAATTGACTGCGGCAAAAATTGTTGTTTCTGGCGGCCGCGGCATGGGCAACGGTGACAACTTCAGCATGATTTACAGTGTTGCCGACAAGCTCGGCGCTGGCGTTGGTGCGTCCCGCGCGGCTGTCGATGCAGGCTTTGTACCGAACGATATGCAGGTGGGTCAAACGGGTAAGATCGTTGCTCCTGATCTCTACGTTGCTGTGGGTATCTCCGGTGCGATTCAGCATTTGGCAGGTATGAAGGACAGCAAGGTGATTGTTGCGATCAACAAAGACGAAGAGGCACCGATATTTTCGGTTGCTGATTACGGCCTGGTTGCGGATCTATTTACAGCACTGCCTGAGCTTGATGGGGCGCTTTAATCTAACTGATTATGCGTTGAGTTAAGCAGCAACAAAAAAGACCCCGCTGGGGTCTTTTTTTTGCCTTAGGATTTTTAATCTTTACTTTTTTTGTTCGATTTGTCTGATTTGAGACGTTTAAGCTTATCTAACTTAGCGCGACGCTCTTCTGGGGGTAAGGCGTGCAATTCTTCAAGCAGTCGGTGCCGCTGCTTGGGTGGATACTGATTGAGTATCCGGCGTGCTTTAGCGGCTGCTTGGCGATCCTCCTCCGACATATTTTGCCAACGTTGCCGGAGTGCCTTACGTTTTTCGGGCGGCAGTTGTTCAAATCGCCCGCGAGTCTGCTTAATCCGCTTGCGTTCCTCGGGTGAGAGCTGCTTCCAGCGATTGGTAGCCTGTTTAAATTTTTTGCTGTCAATCTTGCGCAGTAGGCGCTGTTGCTGCTTGGGTTTAAGTTGCTCCCAGCGTTCAGCCATGGGTGCTAGCGCGCTCTGTGCATCGGCCGGCAGATCCTTCCACGGGATCGCCTTGTCACTGAGTTGATCAGCCGCGACGGGCAGGGCGAAGCAGGCCAGTAGCGCCAGCAGTGCGAATGTCGTTAGTCGCTTATATTTCATCATCCGTCTCTTTATCAAATCTTCTTTATCTAATTTTCTTTAACTAATCTTTTTTATTTAAAGCTCTTTGTTAATAGTTCTGCAGTCGAGACCACAATTAGCTCTCCAGATCCGCTAACCAGTCATAAAATTCTAAGTCATAGTAAAATTCGAGGTTTTCATCCTCTAAATCAGTGTAAAAGTCCTCAGTAACGATCTCACTTTTTGGGGACAGTACTGAACCTGCGGGAGTATAAAGTACAGCGATCAACAGTGCTGAGCCCAGTGAAGTAGCCATCGCAGGCCAGAATATCGGCTTAGTCTTTCTGGGCTTTTGCTGCAGGGCTTGGTTGCGCCCCTGGGTGAGACGGAAAAGGTCTTCGTTAGCGGTATCTTGCTCCAGTGCTTCAAGGCGCTTGCGCAAGCTTTGCTCTGTAGAGTTATTCATTATGGTAATCCTCCAGTGAGGCCCTCAGGGAATGTATGGCTCGGGAGTAGTGGGTTTTGACGCTACCCTGGCTGCAGCCCATGGTTTCAGCGGTTATGGCAGTACTCATGCCGTCCCAGCAACGCAGCATAAAGGCTTGGCGCTGACGTCCGGGCAACTGTGAAACTGCCTTTGAGAGTATTTCCATCTGTAGCGCCCGAGCAACCGTTCGATCTGGGGCGTCGCTTTCGCGACCTTCAGCGCGGTCGATTAGGTCGGCACCTTCATCGCTGGCCTTCATGCCGAAACTCGCGAGGCTAAAGAGCCGATTTTTTACTGCATTGCGACGATAGTGATCGGTAATTTTACGGTTTAGAATACGATAAAACAGTGGCCGCCATTCATCCGCGCTCTTGTCTGCGTATTTTTGTACCAACTTGAACATGGCGTCTTGAACTATGTCGAGTGCGTCATCGCGACTACCTGTAGCCATTCTTGCCATATGAAAGGCGCGGCGCTCGATACTCTGGAGAAATTCGTCCATGGACATCTCTGTTAACTCAGGCATCGTTTTATTAGTATCAGTTTGCTCAATCCTAACGTCCTCGGCAATGGCGCTATTATTTTTACTGCGGCGCTTGTCAGTGAAGTCGACCTCAGTATAACTGCCCTTGTTGTTTGCCCGCGCGGTCTGCGGTTCTGGTAATAAGAGGTCCAGTTCGAGTTCCGCAGCTGTTGATTCAGGGTTACGGATAGCGATAGCCATGATCCAAAAGTTCATTCAGCAAGAGCATGGTGGTTACCCATTCTTGGTAATTATCGTCGTGCTGGTGGTGGCTGCGTTTATGACCTCGGTGATAGCGCAGATAATGGGTCCTGTAGCTGAGGTGCTTTTGGTACTCGCGACGCTCGCGCCAGTGTTTATAATTATTGCCGCCAAAATGCCTATAGGTGGCGATCCTATGCTGATGCTTTGCTGCCAGCTTGCGCTGCTTAATGGTCTCGGCGCGATGCTTTTTGTGTTGGTGTTTTTTATGCTGGTATTGTTCATGTAGGTACTGTTCATGTAGGTACTTTCTATCAACATGTTGGTTAGCATTATGCTGTCTGTCGCGGTAGTTATCTTTCCCGTGATCACCATAGCTATGTCGCGTTGCAGCTCTATCTTTATCCCGGTCGGCCATTGCTGTTCCTGGAAAAGTCAGCAAGCCAACACTCAGCGTCAATATGGTTAGAATTCTTCGCATGTCCATCTCCTTATTTGACTGTCGCTCTGTTGAACGGTGGCCGGGGAGATTGGTTGACTGGCGAAGTAACTAAACTAGCCGTTCTAAGAAAGCTTAGAGCCTCAAGTCAGCCCAAATAGGGCAGTGGTCAGAGGGTTTTTCAAAGCCTCTGGCTGCGGTGTCTATACCGGTTTCTGTGACCAGCTTCATCAGTGAGGGCGAAGCCAGAATAAGGTCAATGCGCAGACCGCGCTTTGGCTCCAATTCAAAACCTTTGCTGCGATAGTCAAACCAGCTGTAGCTATCATCGGCGGCATTTTGCTCTCTAAAGCTATCCTGTAAGCCCCAGTCGAGCAAGTTTTGCAGCCATTGCCGCTCCTCGGGCAGAAAGGCGCACTTGCCAGTCTTGATCCAGCGCTTGGCATTTTCCGGCTTAATACCTACGTCTATGTCGTTGGCTGCGACATTCATATCGCCCATCACTGACACCAGATCATCGGCGTTAAAGTTGCTATCTAAATAGGCTAGTAGATCTGCATAAAACTTTTCTTTGGCGGGAAATTTGGTTGGGTGAGCACGGCTCTCGCCCTGGGGAAAATAGCCATTGATGACATGCACTGTTTGGCCGTTAATAGAGTACTGGCCGTGAATCATGCGCCGCTGGGCATCTTCGCCATCTGAGGGATAGCCCCGAGTAATATTAATGGCGGGAGCCTTACTCAGCAGGGCAACGCCATAATGGCCTTTTTGACCATGAAAGTTCACCTCATAGCCCAGATCCGCAATCGCCTGATGGGGAAACTCCTCATCGCTGACCTTGGTTTCCTGAAGGCCGATAATATCGGGCGAGTGCTGATTAATCATCGCTTCTAGCTGATGCAGGCGGGAACGCAAACCGTTGACGTTAAATGAAACAATCCGTGCTGCCATAATTATTTCTCTACCTTTTCGGCGCGGACTATCATTTGCTTGCTAGCGGGCTTTGCTTGAAGGCGTATTTGGTCGGCGAGAATATAGCCAGCTTCCTGAAGCATAGGGTCAGTTTCGGCTATATTTTCATCGTCAGCCAGGCCTTCCTCATCGCCTTCAGTCTTGGTTCCTTGTTTGCTCTCAGTGACTAAGCTGTCGTTAGAGCGTGTTGGCGCGACGGCAGTGTCGGTCTTTGCGTGATCTTGGGCTTCAGATTCAGTACCGGCGTCGTCTGACGTCTTGTTATCGCTCTCAGCGTCTGTCGCATCATCGTCGCTGTCTTTATTGTCGTTTTTCCAGGCTTTCTGGTCGGCATAGAGCTCAAGGCCTTTTAACTTTCGGCGCTTATTTTCAAGTAAAAATCGCTGGGTATCCCAGTCGCTACTGCGGGCACGGCGCTTTTCAATATTCAATGACACCGCTTTGTCAGCGTCCCAACTGTTACTTAGTTCCAGTGTGTTCACAAGGTGTAAAAAGTCAGGGTCCTGAGAAATGCGCAGCTTATGTTCGGCGTCTAAAAGCGGCACAAATTGCTTTACACCGGCCAACGGCTTGAACGGTACGCTGTGAATATTGTCCCAGGGCAGGGCATTGTCCTGCTGACTTTCACCCACTTCCTGTTTGTCATAGAGAGAGGGGAACTCGATATCCGGCACCACGCCTCGATGCTGAGTGCTGTCGCCGGAGACACGATAGAACTTCGAAACGGTGAGCTTCAATTGACCACTGCTGAGGCCGGTAACATCTTGCACGGTTCCCTTGCCAAAGCTTTGGCTACCAACCACAACCGCTCTTCCATAGTCCTGCAGTGCGCCGGCAAAAATCTCAGAGGCCGAGGCGCTTAGGCGATTGATCATTACTAACAGCGGGCCATTGTAGGCGGCACGCATCATTGCCCGCTGATCACGGGAAACCTGTTGGTAGGCATTGCGAATTTGTACCACAGGACCTGTACCGATAAATAAGTCCGTCAGCATGGTGGCTTCATGGAGCGAGCCGCCACCGTTGTTACGCAGATCTAGGACAATACCATCAACCTGTTCTTCGCGAAGTTCGCTGAGTAGTTTATACACGTCTCTAGTGGTACTTTTATACTCTGGATCGCGCTTGCGATAGGCCTCAAAGTCCATATAAAAAGCGGGAATATCAATCACGCCTAGCTTTAAATCGGTGCCATTTTGATTGATATTAATGATTTTGCTCTGGGCGGATTTTTCTTCCAGCTTCACCTTGTCTCGAACTATAGCAATGACCTTGGTGCTGTCCGCAGAGTCGCTGCCACCCTCGATAAGCTCTAGTCTGACGGTGGAATCTTTAGCGCCACGTATCAGCTCCACTACATCATCAATACGCCAGCCAATAACATCCACAAGCTCTTCGTCGCCCTGAGCCACAGCAATAATTTTGTCGGAGGCTTTTAAGATGCCTTGTAAATCGGCTGGTCCACCGGGAATAACCCGTGCAACCTTGGTGTATTCGTCCTCAGTGCGCAATTCGGCGCCAATGCCTTCCAGAGACAGCGACATATTGATTTGAAAATTCTCGGTGGTACGTGGCGAAAAATAGGATGTGTGGGGGTCGTATAGGGAGGCTAGGGCGTTGGCATAGAGCTGAAAGACATCTTGGCTGTCGCGCTGTTCCATCTGAGTGATCTGGTTGCTAAAGCGCTTTACTAAAAGCTCACGCGCTTTAACCGGCTCCTTATCATTGAGCAATAGCCGGATCATTGAATCTTTGATGCGCTTGCGCCAGTAGTCCCGTTGCTCTGACTCAGTCAGCATCCACTGACGTTCTTCACCGTCGAGAACTAGAGTCTCATCGACGCTGTAATCGAATTCATAGTCGCTTTCCAGTAGCGCTATATTGGCCTGTAACTGCTCAAGCAATCGATCACGGAGGCGATTGAACATTACAAAACCTGGTGCCACATCACCGCGGCGTGCTAAATCGTCCAGTTTGGTGGACCACTGATTAAACTCTTCAATATCAGACTGCAGGAAATAACTCTTTAGTGGATCTAGCATCTCTATGTAGGTGGAGAGGTAGCGCTGAGAGAGGTCATCGTTAATATCTTGGCCACGGTAATGGCGAGTTGCCAAGCGATCGAGAATTTCGCGAAAGAGTGCTGTTTGTTCAGTCTGCTTCTCGATAGGTGCAATGGCTACCGCGGATAGCGAAACCGAAATCGTGAGTAGGAAGGCAAGTAAAGCGCGCGACATAATGTTTGTCCTTATCATTGTGAAGCTAGTTTAGCAGAAGTCGATTTAACTGCTATAGACATCTGGTTCGTTAATTTGCTCGTTAAGCGCATAATAAAGATTCTTGTTAGCTGTTGCTGCAGATAGGGCAATGCCTACCTTTCCGCTATGTCCTCTAATCTCAATTAGTGGACTTTAGTAGACAGTCTTGCTAGAGGCTGATAAAGTCCCATACAAGCTAATACTTGAGAAATCACCTTAATGTCCAAAGCCTTCAATGCCTGCCCACTGTTTGATGCTCATAAGTCTTTTGTACGTCTGCCAATGGCCATTAAGATGCTTGACGGCTACCCAGACTCGAAATTATTTCTCGATAAGATCTGTAAGCAAAACCCTGATGCTCGTGAAGACTTTCTCTACACGCAATCCTTTCTAAAAAGTTACAGTCGTAAAAGTGAAGCTACGTTTCGCGGTTACCGCAATGAAGTTGAGCGCCTGTTGCTCTGGGCCTGGACGGTAGCTGGCAAAAGCGTTATCCAGCTCAAGCGTCCAGATTTAGAGGGTTATTTCGACTTTGTTCACAACCCTCCCGTGGCCTGGGTCGGTGATTCTGTGCAGGATCGCTTTAAAACAATCGGCGGAGAGTGCCGTCAAAACAAAAATTGGCGGCCATTTGTCGGCAAACTGGCCAAGGAAGACCGCAAGCAAGTAATGGTGGAGGGCGCTGATATCAAAGTCTCAAAGGACGGGCATAGCCTAAGTCACGAGGCTATGAAAATCTGCTACTCGGCCGTGTCCGCTTATTACGACTATTTGACCGACGAAGGTTATGCCTTTGGCAACCCTATTCCGGCGGTTCGCAAACAGTCGCCCTATTTGATTAAAGGTGCAACTCAGAAGACTATTAAACGGCTGTCGGATCTTCAGTGGGATTTCGTGCTGGAGTGCGCCGAGCAAGCCGCTGATAAAGATCCTATGCATGAGCGTACATTGTTTGTGATCGCGACCCTTAAAACCTTGTATCTAAGAGTATCTGAGCTCTCTGATCGATCAAACTGGCAGCCGGTGTGGAAGCATTATTGGCAGGACAGCGACGGCAATAACTGGCTTAAAGTGCTAGGGAAAGGCAATAAGCTGCGAGATGTTTCAGTGCCGAGTGCCCTTTCACCCTATATTGAGCGCTATCAGCGTTACCGTTCATCACTAAACGCATCCTTTGGCATTAACTCCGCCATGGTGGCTAAAAATCGTGGTTCAGGGGGTATGACGTCTAGGCAACTGCGGCGTATTGTTCAGGACGCTTTTGATCTGGCTTACGAAAAGATGGTCGCTGAGGGCTTTGGTGGCGAAGCTAAGGCGTTGCGTGAGGCTACGACACACTGGTTGAGACATACTGGCGCGTCACAGGATATTGCCACCAGACCTTTAAAACATATGTCGGATGATCTTGGTCATGCCAGTATGGGCACCACGGATCAGGTTTATATACAGTCAGATATGAAAGAACGTGCCAAGTCTGGAAAAGGACGGGATGTTTAATTACGCCAATAAGTATATTTATATCATATATTTATAGGATTATTGTTATCTAATTTATTAATATAGAACATCCCCCAATTAAGGCGGATGTGCCCTGCTGGAGAACAGTTCTTTGACGATTAAAATTGGTATTTTACGGGCGGACGACGTCTCTCTCGAGTTAGCTCCAGACTTTGGTGAGTATCCACAGATGGTCGAAGAGTTAATCGTTGCTGCCAATCTTGCTCGTGGCGCTGATGCGAAACGCTTGCAATTTACTACCTACGCAGTCAATCGGCAGCAGTACCCCGATCATATAGACGAGGTCGACGCCTATATTATTACAGGCAGTAAAAGTAGCGTATACGATCAGGAGCCCTGGATTGCGGACCTGCACCGCTTCGTTGAGGCGTTGCACAGCAATAATAAGAAGACTGTAGGCATCTGTTTTGGTCATCAAATCATTGCGTCAGCGCTGGGCGGCAAAGTAGAGAAGGCTGCTGTAGGCTGGGGTGTGGGAGTCAAAGCCACAAGTCTCACGAAAGCGGCTACTGATGTGGGTCTCAAGTTAGATGCCGGCAATAGGAGTCTTTACTTGCTTTACAGTCATCAGGATCAGGTAACTCTGCCCGCCCCCGGCAGCACCCTGCTGGCCTCAACTGATATCTGCCCTGTGGCAATGACCGCAATTGGAGAACATATACTTAGCTTTCAGGGTCATCCTGAGTTCTCTCATGATTATGCTGAGGCGCTTTATAGGTTGCGGGAAAAGAACTATCCGCCGGCCATATACAAAAACGCCATGGTCTCGCTGGAACAGCAGGAGCATGGCGCATTGGTAGCAGGCTGGATTATCGACTTTATAACGGACTAATTAAATAGCGGACTAATCGACTTGTTAAGGGACCGCTAAACCGTCAGCAGCAGGAATTCTCGCTCCCAAGAGGAAATCACCCGATTAAACTCCTCAAACTCTACCAGCTTTATAGAGGTGTAGAGCTGAATAAACTCGCTGCCAAATATCTCCACAATATCCTTGTCTTCCTGGAGCCCGCGCAACGCCTCCTCAAGGGTTCGCGGCATTTGCATCTCTTCGTTATAGGCATTGCCATGGAATGGCTCTGAGGGTTTGATGCCCTTCTTGAGGCCGAGATAGCCGCAGGCCAGCGTGGCGGCAATCGACAGGTAAGGGTTAACATCAGCGCCGGGAAAACGATTCTCGATACGATAATCTTTGGGTGCTGCATCTGGTACGCGCAGTCCAGTGGTTCGGTTATCGAAGCCCCAGTGCAAGTTGATGGGCGCAGCAACCTCGCGAGTAAATCGGCGGTAAGAGTTTACATTGGGCGCAAAAAAGCTCATTACAAAGGGCGTATAGGTCTGCAGGCCGCCTAAATAATGATAAAACGCGTCACTGTACTCGCCATCCGCGGTGGCAAAGATATTGGAGCCATCTTCTAGCGACAATACACTTTGATGGATATGTTTCGCCGAGCCGGGCTCTGAAGCCATAGGCTTGGCCATAAATGTCGCGTAAATATTGTGTTTTAAGGCTGCCTCACGAGCCAGGCGCTTAAAGGTAAACACTTGGTCGGCCAGATCGAGTGGGTCACCGTGGATAAAGTTGACCTCTAGCTGAGCAGCACCAGATTCATGGATTAGTGTATCTAGATCGAGTCCCATGGCGCCACCATAGCTGTACATGGTCTCAACAAAGTCCTCAAACTCGTTGGCCGCATCAATACTGTAAGACTGACGCGCTGTCTCATGTCGCCCGGAGCGCCCGATTGGCGGCTTGAGGGCGGAGTCTGGGTCGATGTTTTTTTCAATCAGATAGAACTCAACTTCTGGTGCTATGACGGGTTTCAGCCCTTCCGCTTCGTAGAGCGCAAGAATACGTTTCAATACATTGCGTGATGAAAATGGATGGGGCTTACCGTCCTTGGTAAAGCAGTCGTGAATAATTTGTACGGTGGCCTCATTAGCCCAGGGGACTTCGCGCATAGTCGAAGGGTCAGGCTCAAGCAGCATGTCGCCATCAACCGTACCCAGTAATTCCCAAAAATCATCAGAGTACTCACCGGTAACCGTCTGCGCCAAGATGCCCTCGGGCAAGCGGCTGTCCTCTTTGACAAACTTATTCGCTGGAATAAATTTACCTCGAGCGTTACCGGTAATGTCCGGAACCAGGCATTCCACCTCGCTGATTAGATTTTCTTTGAGAAACTCTTCTACCGATTCTTCCGACTGCATAAAGCACCTATCCACAGGTTGTATATAAGTATTAAATTTACTGCCTATTTCGAATTATTATTCAATTAATGTTGAATTATTATTCGAAAAGATGGTAATGTCAATTTTTAATAAGCTCGAGCCGTTCTTTTTATGCAAGAAGTAAACTCTTACTACGCCGATAGCGCTGGCCCGCAGCCCGCTCACGTTCCCTTACAGGGTGAGCAGCGGGCTGATATCTGCATAGTTGGTGCCGGTTATACGGGTCTATCCTCTGCCCTTCATTTAGCTGAACGCGGTTATTCTGTGATTGTTCTGGAAGCCGAAAGCGTTGGTTTTGGCGCCTCTGGGCGCAATGGTGGTCATGTGGGGATCGGTCAGCGAAAAGACCAGTACTATCTTGAAGAGCAGTTTGGCAGGGAAATAGCCCGAGGCCTCTGGGATATGGGGTTAGAGGCTGTAGAGACGGTTAAACAGCTTATCGCCAAACATCAGATTCAGTGCGATGTAAAGCAGGGTATTTTGCATCTAGCTCACCGCAGCAAATACTGCAGAGAGCTCGAAGACGAGGTGGATCACCTTCGGAATCATTATCAGTTTGAGCAAATGGAGTATGTAGATAGGAGCGCCCTACCCAACTTTCTAGATAGTCAGGCCTATTTCGGTGCGCAGTGGGATAAGGCATCACTGCATCTGCATCCCTTTAAGTACACTCAGGGCTTGGCCAGGGCCGCCATAGAGGCTGGCGTCACCATTTGTGAGCAATCAAAGGTGCTGAGTTACACCGAGGGCGCCTCTATTGTTGTGCGCACCGCCAGTGGCACTGTTACCGCTAGCGAGCTGATTTTGGCGTGCAATGGCTATATCGAAAAGCTCGAGCCGCGTATCAATGGCTATATTATGCCGATCAATAACTTTGTTCTGGCAACCGAACCCCTTTCGGATAAGTTAGCACAGGCTGTCAGCGCTCAGGACACGGCCATGCAGGACACGCGCTTTGTCATTAACTACTGGAAGCTCTCCGCTGACAATAGGCTTATATTCGGTGGTGGCGAGAACTACCGTCGCGGGTTTCCGGACGATATCAAAGGCTTTGTGCGCAAATATATGCTGCAGATCTATCCCCAACTTGAAAACACAAAAATTGATTATGGCTGGGGCGGCACCCTGGCTATTACTCTTAACCGCATGCCGCACTTTGGCCGTATAGGGTCGAATATATGGCACCTTCAGGGCTATTCCGGTCATGGCGTACCCACTGCAACCTTTGCTGGCAAGCTTGTCGCTGAAGCCATTAGCGGTAAGCTTGAGCGCTTTGATTTAATAGCCAACTTGCCGACTCGTAAATTCCCCGGCGGCACCCTACTGCGCTGGCCTGGGATGGTCGCTGGTATGCTTTACTTCGCGCTTCGCGACAGGATTTAACGATGACTAATATTCGCACATTGACCCCACGCAACGCCCCAGTCCAGAAGCGGGCCCTGGAGCGTCGAGCTAAGATACTTGAGGTGACAGCGGTATTGCTTGAGGAAGTGGGTCAGGATGATTTGACGACTATCTTGGTGGCTAAGCGCGCAGAGATGTCTGTGGGCACTCTGTACCATTACTTTCCGAATAAATACGCCATTCTCTATGCGTTGGCGGAGCAGTGGCTTGGGGAGATCGATACGGTATTGCGGGAGTTAGAGGCCGAGCGCCTGGAGACAATGAGCCTAAAGAAGTTTGTGGACAAAACCGTAGAGCGCTTACTGCTGGCTTATACCAATCAGCGCGGTCTTTTACCCCTGGTGCAGGCAATGTTTGGAGTGCCGGAGTTAAAGGATTTGGACACGGCTCACGACGAGCTGATTATTACATCGTTGGCGCGTATGTTTGCTCGCTTAGAGGTCGCTGAGCGCCCTGCTGAGCTCTCGCGCCTGGGTCGAGGTTTTCTCGAGATCAATCATGCATTGCTGCTAGTGGTGGTTAATCAGGGCAAAGCCGACAGCCTCAAAACGCTGAATGACTTGAAATATGTCAGCCTTTGTTTGCTTGAGAGAGCGAAAAGCCAGTTTTAAATCCTGAGAATTAAAGTTAATAAAACTGTTTAAGTCATTGTTTATAGTGCAAAGGTTTAGCGTGATTTCTCTCTCATAGTGACAAACTCTTCAGCGGCCGAGGGATGAATGCCCACAGTGGCATCAAAATGCGCCTTGGTAGCACCCGCCTTTAGTGCAATTCCCAAGCCCTGAATAATCTCTGCCGCATGTTCACCGACCATATGACAACCGACTACGCGGTCAGATGCACTGTCGACGACTAATTTCATCGTAATGCGATCACTGCCACCGCCCAATGTTTGCAACATTGGCTTAAAGTCTGAGACATACACGTCTACCTCAGTATATTCGGCTCTGGCTTGCTCTTCCCCAAGGCCCACTGTGCCCAGTTCAGGCTGACAGAAGACCGCGGTTGGGATATCCGCGTAATCAATTTTCGCAACACCGTGGCCGTAGAGATGATCGACTAGCACCATGGCTTCCTGAATCGCTACCGGCGTTAGCTGAACTCGGTCGATCACATCGCCCAAGGCATAGATACTGGGATCAGCGGTGGCAAAATTATCATCCACCACAATGGAGCCATTGGGGCGCAATACAGTATTGGTATGCTCTAGCCCTAGCCCAGCTGTATTGGCCTGACGGCCTGTGGCATAGAGCGCCAATCCCGCATCCAAACTGCTGCCATTATTCAGTACTACTGAGAGACCGCTGTCAGTCTTAATAATTTCATTGATCTCAGTGCTGAGGTGCATATGCACACCTTTGGCGACCATACCCTCTGTCACTTTATCGCTCATTTCGCGATCAAAAGACTTCAGCAGATTCGCTCCCCGATAGACCAGATGGGTTTCCACACCCAGGCCATTTAAAATGCCGGCAAACTCAACGGCAATATAGCCGCCACCCACGACTACGGCGGTTTTCGGCAGATCATCGAGAAAGAACATTTCATTGGAGCTAATCGCCAGATCGCTGCCGGGGAATTCTGGAATGTAGGGCCAGCCGCCAGTGGCAATCAAAATAACCTTGGCGCTATAGCCTTTGCCATTCACTTCAACTTGATGAGGTCCAGTGACAGTAGCGCGGCCATCAAACAGATCGGCGCCACCGTTATTGATCATATTGCTGTAAATACTGTTTAAGCGCTCGATCTCAGCGGTTTTATTATCCCGCAATAACCTCCAGTCTAATGTGGGTGCTTCAACGCCAGACCAGCCAAAGCCTTTGCTGGCGTGAAATAGCTCCGGGAACTGCGAAGCATAGACAAACAGCTTCTTCGGTACACAGCCCGCATTAACGCAGGTGCCACCGAGATAACGCTCTTCAGCAACAGCAACCTTCTTACCCTTAGAGGCCGCCATACGCGCTGCGCGAACGCCGCCGGAACCGGCCCCAATTACAAAAAGGTCGTAGTCAAATTCCATTGTCATTGAGTCGTCTCCGTCACATTAAACCAGGCTAGTTTGTCATGCAGGCTCACCACATGACCAACAATTATTAGGGTCGGTGCCTTGGCACCAGCGCTGCGCACAATCTCGGGCAGGCTATTGAGATCGCCTATAAAGACCTGCTGACGGTCAGTGGTGCCCTTCTCGATCAGCGCTGCCGGTGTCTGGGCATCCAAGCCATGTTGTTTGAGCTGCTCGCAGATTGTCTCCATGCCATTCAAACCCATGTAAAACACCAATGTTTGGTTGGGCTGCACCAGTTCTGGCCAGTTCAAGTCCATCTTGCCTGAGCGCAAATGGCCAGCGATAAAGCGCACTG
>Ga0206682_10002936_pt1 | contig 14989 bp, 7 predicted proteins | sample M240m12015metaG_FD_155444 | JGI IMG/M metagenome (GOLD analysis project Ga0206682, IMG submission 155444) | Ammonia-oxidizing marine archaeal communities from Monterey Bay, California, United States - M2 40m 12015 | ecosystem: Environmental > Aquatic > Marine > Intertidal zone | place: USA... | reverse complement strand
TAGATATGTTGTAAATCTTCGCTCGCATGTGCGTAATGTTTCTCTCCAATAAACACAAAAGTGAAAGGGTGATGGGCTGTATTACGAATTCTTTTTACACAGACTGATAGAACTTTTTAAAATTGATTCGTCATTTACGCGAATCAAAATAAACTGCGAATAACAAAACCTGACACATGGTCTTGATTTGTATAGTAAAGAAAACAGTAACAGAAAAAAGAAGAAGAAAGTTTTTTCGGATTACTTGTAGTAAATTTTTCAAAAACAAATCCCATCAAAAAGTATTTTTAGTTAAAGCATAATCGAGAAGAAGTTTTTGTTAGCATTCTTAACAAAATTAAAAAAAAATCTTCCGAATATAGCCAATTACATAGTTTAATTTAGGTACTAATAAATGAAATCTCTAATCGAATTAACATTATTGAAAATTCTAAATTTTTACAAACGGTATGATAACTCGGTAGATATTGAAGTTCCAAGATATCAATAAATAATGGGAATGTGGTAGATAATTACTTGAAAATGGTGGGCCCTGTCGGGCTCGAACCGACGACCTGGCGATTATGAGTCGCATGCTCTAACCAACTGAGCTAAGGGCCCTTGTATATTCACTCAAACATGTTCAACGAAATTGTTCAAGCATCATATGATTTATCAATTGTTAAAATAATGTCTATTATTTCTTTTACACTTACTGATAGACTATTTTCGTAATTCCATTATAAGGTGGTTAAAATTCACACATTTTAGTACAAAAATTAATTTAGGCATGAGGCATTCTTGATTGTATAATTTATTATAATTTAAACAATGAAACCCGTAGATTTTAAATCCATACAAACAGCATTGGGAATTGATACAAGCTACTCAGAATGTTCAGATGAATATGAAGAGCTTGTTAACTACGCCAATCTAAAACTCGCAACCTTAGCACTTCCTACCGTAGGTGATCAAAGCCACAACCGAGCACTTCGTCTAAGTAAATCACTTATTAAGGAATATAGAGAAAAAGTTCGGTTATTGCGCGGTCACTTGTGCCCAACGGACACCCGTATTCAAAATTTTCTAGATAAATCTCTTGGTAATGATAGACCAAGCCTTCCAACTGAATCTTTTGTTCTCGATCGACACGGTCTGGCAAGAATAGCATCACTGCCCTTAAATGGTAAAAGCTTCACATCAAAAATAATCAAATCTCAAAGAATAGCACAAGGAGTTCTTCATAACCCAACTAGGGACAGGCGGACAACTTCTGGGGTTTTTCATGTTGCAGATTTAGGACTTCCTGCTCCTGACGATAAAAAGGTTGTTCCCCTTAATGCTGCAAAAGAATTATTACGTATTGCCCTCAATCCTCCCTCTGATGATATGATATTTCCATTTTCTTCTAAAGAAGACAGACCGGCAAAATGTTGGGTTTCATTATTACTACGCCCAGTAGTCTGTCCTGCTGTAGAAGGCTTCATCCGAGAGAAATCAATGGAAGTCCGTTTCTTTGCACCCGGAGGATGTGTTGCAAACTTGGATTTTGTTGAAAGTATTTTTGGAAATGCAGGAGATCCGTTTCTAGCAGAAAATGATGCTGGGTTGGATATTGAAAGCTGGACTGGACATACAGGATGCGTAATTGTTGCACCACATTTAGCGGGAACACCAAAGAAATTGCTAAGATTGCCAAATAAAAAAGATGCAACCCCTAGGCAAATTGAAGATGGCATGTATTACGATGATCCTGAAGAACCCTACAACGGAGGTGATCCATTTAAACTTACTTTTAGAGATGCATCTGGAACAATTGTTACTGTATTAGCTGATAATTACTTCGGTTATTGTAAAAAGGAGGTAAAAACTCAGATAAGTTTCTCAGCTAATTTATCAGGACTGAGTGAAGAAGAGCATGCAGGTGGTGCGATTGTATTTCCTAGTTACGATTTGGGAGAAGAATTTAACCCAATCGCAATATTGCCTAAGACACATCAAACTTTTAAGGACACATTAGAGGTTTTGGGCCGTACTTCTAGTGATTTAAATAACGGATACCTTGTTGATCAATCCTTTAAATCTATTATTTATCTTCCAGAGAATGCTCTTTTTAGCCTTCGAAATCAGTCCATTTCTTGGAAAGTGGAAGACAAGCGGGAACATAAGATTATTATGGAACCAGATCTCACTTATATCCTACCATCCGGATACAAGGTAGAAATGAAAAAAACTGAACACAATGGTCCATGGAAACTTGTTGGAACTGTTGGTGAAGGATTTTTATGCCACAAACCAAGTACCGTTTCTGGCGGAGGAAAGTCTGAGATTTCAAAGCCACTTAACGATGCAATTGTAAGTGGCCCAGTATTCGTTGCAGACTGGGAAGAGGATCTAAAAATGGCAAAAAGTGTCTTAAACAAAGACTTTTCAAATCGGTTTATTGAACCTGAAAAACATAATCTCAAAAATCGTTCTATTTTAAGTCCCTCTCGATCACTAGGTTCCGTTATTAAGTTATTAACTCCATCTAATAATCTATATACTGATGAATTTAACCGTTGGTTGAATACGATTCCTCAGCGTGTAAAAGACTTAATTCTTATCATAAAGCGAAGGCACAACAATGAATGGACAGACAATTGGGAGACAGAATTCAGTGTTGATTCAATCAATGGTCAACCTGCCAACGAATTAAGATATAAAGGTAATAAACTGATAACTAGGCATTTAAGAATAGGGTTTGACCAAAGAAATTCCTGGCGACTCTTTGCTTTGAGAAAAGATTTTGTTCCTGCTTTTAAAATTTTAGCGGAAGATGATATAACCGTTTCAACATTGGCTCCACTTAAGCTTTTGGAAAATATTGGTGTGGGTAATTTTAAACAAGCTGCCAAATTTGTCCATAACTGCGAATATCGTTTATTCCAAAGACCAGACGATGCAATTATACGGGGATTTGATAAACAAACGGAAACTGATTTAGCCAAACCCGGAAATTTCATTAGTAATTTTCAAGCCCTTTCGAAACAAGATGCAAAAGAGCAAAAGAGTCATACATTATCTTTTGAAAAATATACAGAACCCATGCGTCAACTTATTGAAAATGTTTGTGCAAATGAAGATTCAAATATCTCTTTTGTTTCCTCTGCGAACCCAAGAATTGTTGATGGTAAGCCTACGAAAAACCCTCGATATTTACAAACCCGACCAGATCTTTTTGATCCACGTTCGGTTTATTTAGCTTTAGCTGGAACAAGGCTTAAAAGAAATATACCAAAACAAAAATCTGTACTTTACCCAGTCCGTGCAGTTTTACCCGGTAGACGAAATAATCCTTCCAATAAGAAAGAGGGCATTCGACCATTATGCTGTTTCGCACCAATTCACTATTTAGAATTACCAGAACTATTTATGGATTTTATTGTCAGTGTGACTGGAAAATCTCCATCTACGACAGGTGCGGGTTCAGAGGGTGCGCTAACCAAAAGCCCCTTCAATGCAATTCTGCCCATTCATGACCTGAATGCCGCTCTTATATCCTACGCATCAACTGGGCAGGGTGCATTTATAACATCTGCTGGATATGTTGGTCCCAAATATAAAGTTAATCATGATATAAGCCTACTTATACCTGAAATATGGAGTCGATTGAGAGACTTTGAAAATGACCCCAAAGAAATGATTGAAAAAGGGTTTCTCGAAAAAGTGCCCGACTTTTCGTTCCAAGGGGAAAAACTTAATACATCCTATTTAGGTTACAGGATTACTCGAAGATTTACACATGAATTTTTAGGAAGAATATTTACGGACCCCGTTTCTGTTTTCCCTGAAGACATGCTCAAACCAGAATTACAAGATGAAGCTGAATATGCAGATAGTATTAAAAACCTAGTAGAAGCGGGTAAACTAATTGCAAAAAGATATTTCGATGATAATTCAATCGAAAAAGCATGCCCACCCCTTAAAGCTCTCCTTACAATTATGGTTGAGGGTAACTGGAAAGGAAATGGAATTAATGACCAGGAGTTCAGGTCATTATTTGATCCTTCAAAAATTCTACAAAGTGACTGGTACACAGATCGCCTCAAGACAAGAATTAATGTTACTCAAAATTATTGGGAATCAAGAATTGATTACTTAAATAATTTCATGAAAGACCCTATAAATAGAATTTCTTGTGAAAAACTTTCAGTTAAACAAAGGCATGAATTCTGTATCAATGCTCTTGCTAAACTCGAAGATAAATCAGTTGCTATGGAAAGAATTCGCGGCTGCTTGGGTACAGACCCTTCGCTTTACGAAAATTAATTTAAGCTAAATTAATATAACTGTAGTCTTTCTTCTACTTAAATTTAGAGAAGTTATATTCTGCAAATTGGATAAATTTATCCCAATCCCAAGAAGTAACATCATGTTTTCCTTTCCTTAAATGATAACCAATTTTACCTGTATATGAAGTGCCAGGGACAACCTTATATCCGGCATCTTTGCTCCAATATTTATCAAATTTATAACCATACAATTCGTAAACTTTGATCGTTTCTTTAATGGCTAAATACTCTCCATGCGGATCAGCCCACAAGTCATCAGATGCAGATGCTACATACAAAGGACGAGGTGCTATCATACTTAATAATGAATGTTGATCGATAATACATTTATTCTCATTGTTATTATATTTGTAGTAATTTTTACAGAACCAATGGGGAAAAGTGGTATTTATTCTCTTTACTGTCTCTCCAAAGTGCCTACGACTGATAGCTGCTCCACCACATCCCGAATTATTTGATATAACCAATGCAATTCTTTGGTCTTTTGCACCTGCCCAAAGTGCAGCCTTCCCTAATCTTGAATGCCCAAATACTATAATTCGATTTTTATCAAATTCTGGCTCCGCATGTATAAAGTCGACTAATCTACTCAATCCCCATGCCCATGCATCAATTGAACTGCCACTACTTGGCTTTTGTTGCCGGGCAGCGTTAAGTAAACCATGAATACCATTTTGAAAACCATCGTCAAAATCTGGATCTATTTCCCCGTAATATGCGGTAATTAAACCGTAACCATTAGACAAAATTTGTTTTAAATCCCAACGAGACGATGCGATACCTCTTCCGCCTTGAGTCGATCTATTATTTTTAACTCCTTTCCCTGGACGAATCCATTCATGAGTTATAATAATTTCTTTATCCATACTTATAGTATGGTTTCCTCTAAAGTTAAGACCCAAGAAAACTGGTACGGGCTTCTCCATCTTACTCGGTAAAAAAATTAGAACATTTAATGTAAGTTCTTTTTCCCTACGATTAAAGGTTATACTATATTGTTTACGATTTCCAAATTCTGATTTCCCAGATTCAACCAAGCTTGTTTGAACTTTAAATTCCCCTAGTGGAATTTCATTTTTTCCATAAATTTCTTGCTCCAAGTGATGAAGAATTTCTGGTCTTCGAATGGATACCCATTCTTTCGATGAATTTATTCTTTTTCCAGAGTCAGCCTGTAGAAGCAAAGGTAATTGATAATCAGGAACTTTTGATTCGTCATAATTATAACCTTTGGGTTGGGCCTCAACACTACGGTAAAGATTCGGAAAAATAATTAAACAAAAAAGATAAAGTATAATCCAAATTCGAAAAAAACATTTCACCCTTTTCAGACTTACTATTCATTTATTACTGGCAAGAACTATATTACAGAAAGGAAATTAATTTACTAAGCAGCCAGCTCAGGTACCTTATTTAAAATCTGATAAAAATGCTCATCTCTTCTCAATCTCGCTACTACTACATCTTTTGTTTTGAGGGAATACCTTTTTCTTTCTACAGTTACCGTTGATGGATAAACCGTGTAATGTATCCACCAAGTTCCATTATTATTCCAAAGGTGGTGATTCAGGTTGTCTTGATCTATTCGAAGAGCTAACTCTTCTAATTCATTGCATGTACTTATTTTCATTGAGCGTTTTCCTTTCGGTTAACGCACTATCCCAAGCAAGCGAGGGGAGTGCTAATTTTCGGTTGTGCCAAAACCGCGCATCCCGGTAAAATCGACCTTGTACCACCGTAGCAGCTCTCGTGCTCGGTTGGTAACCTAAATTAGGTTGTCTGTGGATACGGTAAATGGCTAAATTTTAAAGAACAATTCTTTACAATGTAAGTATGATCAGTTTTTAGCAAACATTTCTTGTGTCATAATAAGAAATCTTGTCACCAAGTATTTTCCAGAGAGATTTTTCCAATAACTCTTCCCGCTTCCCAACATTTATGAGCTTTTCCTACATCCTCAAAGGAAAATGTCTCTTTATGCAATAAGGGCAGAATTTTTCCATCTTCTACCAAACTACTAATCTTACTCAGGATTTCTCCATGTTTTTCTCGTAATTTATTTTTCAAAATTGGTAAAAGCATAAAAACGACATCTAAACTTAAACTTTTAACATGGACATGGGTAAGGTCGTGATTAGCTCGGGCCGCGATGGATACTACCTTTCCATATTCCTTGGCTGCCTCAAAGGATTGATCGAGGCAAATTCCTCCAACTGTATCAAAAACAAGATCATACCCCATACCTTCGGTAAATTCCTGAACATATTGTTCAGGTGTAACCTGTGAGTAATTGATCGCTTGGTCAGCCCCCATCTGCAAGGCCAAATCTTCTTTTACAGGGCTGGAAATCGTGGTATGGACTTGGACTCCCATTGCCTTTGCCAATTGCAGTGCGATATGTCCGACACCTCCTGCTCCTGCATGAACCAAAACTCTTTGCCCTTCAGACAATTGACCCCGATCTATTAACGCATTCCACGCTGTAATTCCAATTAGTGGTAAAACGGCCGCTTCCTTCATTGAAAGGGATGACGGCTTTTTAGAGAGTAGTTTTGAATCAGCTAAAGCATATTCGGAAAGGACACCAGGCATTCCTTTGAATCCTCCTACACACCCATACACTTCGTCTCCCTCCTCAAAACCTTCAACACCTTCCCCAACTTCCGAAATAATTCCAGCAACATCTCCATGGAGAACGCCAGGCAATTCCGGTCCGATGCCAGCAAGCATACCATTACGGATTTTACAATCTACTGGATTAACACTGGATGCACAGACTTTTAATACTACATGCCCTGGAAGAACAATTGGAGTTGGAATTTCAGCTAATTTAAATCCATCGATACCCCCGTGCTCGTCTAATATTACTGCTTTCACAAAGGTTTACGAAAAAAGATCATGAACAACGCGACCCGCAACATCCGTTAACCGAAAATCTCGACCCGAATAACGATAGGTCAGTTCTTCATGATCAAGCCCCAACGCATGTAGAATAGTGGCATGTAAATCATGCATATGCACCCGATTATCAACCGCAATTCCGCCAATTTCATCTGTTGCCCCGTATGAAATTCCAGGCTTAATTCCACCACCTGCGAGAAATACCGTAAATCCTCTGGGGTTGTGATCTCTCCCATCCTTTCCTTGAGAAAAGGGAGTTCGTCCGAATTCGCCTCCCCACCAAACTAAAGTATCTTCCAATAAACCTCTGGCTTTTAAATCCTGAAGTAAACCGGCAACCGGTTTATCAGTGGCCCGTGCATGATCTGCATGTTTGGGCATATTACCATGCTGATCCCATCTGGGGTTTGCTGATTCATCCGAGTAATTCACGCTTACAAACCTGACTCCTCTTTCTACCATTCTTCGGGCAAGCAAGCATTGTTTACCAAAATCATCCGTATGTTTCTCCTCTATTCCGTAAATACTCTTAGTCGCTTTAGATTCCCTAGATAAATCGGTTAATTCGGGTGCTTCCATCTGCATGCGCCAGGCCAACTCATAATTTTCAATCGTTGCCTCCAATTCATCATCATTGGAGTAAGCACTAGATTGCACATTGTTTAGCTCCTGCAGGAAATCAAATCGATTTTTTCTTTGAGAATCACTCAGCATTGCGTTCTCTACATTACTTATCTTCGCCCCGTTCACATTACCCGCTCTTCCTAAGGCTGTTCCTTGATGAATCGATGGTAAAAAAGCATTTCCATAATTTCTTGGACCACCCTTGCTTGCAGATGGAGATATCGTAACGAAGGCAGGTAAATTTTGGTTTTCAGTTCCTAGCCCGTAAGAAATCCAACTACCCATGGAGGGTCGAACTAAGTTCGTCGCCCCTGTATGCATAAACAGGGTCGAGGGCCCATGTGCGACTCCTTCAGTATGCATCGAATGAACAAAGGCAATATCATCAACATGCTTAGCGATATGTGGAAATAAAGTAGATACATGCTTCCCGCATTGGCCATGTTGCTTAAAGTCCCACAAGGGTTTCATTAATTCTCGCTTGCTTGCTTTTCCAAAAGTGTTAGTCCGCACACCTACGAAATCGATTGCCTTGTTATCCTTGGCAAAGAGTTCAGGTTTATAATCAAAAGTGTCCACATGACTCGGACCACCAGCCATAAAAATAAAAATTACCCGTTTTGCCCGCTGAGGAAATAGAGAAGGCTTCGCAAATAGCGAGCTTGTTTGTGCTCTAGTCTGCTGTAAACCAGCCAACGCTAGTGAACCAAACCCACATGCTACTGACTTCAGCAAACTTCTTCGGGATAATTCATGAGGACAGGTAATCATAGCTTTTTCAATGCAGATAACGAAAATCTAAACATGCAAAGAGAGAATGCACAAGTCCTTCCATCTCTTTTTCGTTGAGTTCCCCTTTCTGTTCATCTCCCAAAAACTGATTTATTAGTTTCTTTTCTTCATGAGTCGGTTCCCGTGCTAGACAGGTTAAAAAAGCTAATTTTATCTTTTGGTCATTCATTAAATATTTTCGGGTAAAGATATTTTTCGAAGCAAGGGACGCTTGTTTGATTACAAAGTCATTATTCATCATAAATAATGCTTGAGTGGGAACCGTACTGGCATTGCGGTTTCCCGAAACCAATCCAGGATTGGGATAATCAAAGACTTCAAAAATTTCAGGTATTTTATTTCTGTTAATCTCTACAAATACAGACCTGTTCTCGTTTCGCGGGGAATATTCAAATGATATCTCTCCACTTGCCAATAGCATAGCGTCCCGAATCGCTTCCGCATTCAATCTTCGTCGGTTCTGCCGCGAAAAAAGTTGATTGTCCGGATCTGTTTTTAAAATTAAAAGAGATGGAGACGAAGACATTTGATATGTTTTCGTAAGGACAATTTGTCGGATAAGCGTTTTAGTGGACCACCCGTTATTAATAAAAAACCGGGCTAAATAATCCAAGAGCTCAGGATGAGTGGGCCGACTACCCATTTCCCCAAAATTATCCGTACTACCTACGATTCCCCGACCGAAAAGATGGTGCCAGACTCGATTTACAAATACGCGTGCAGTCAATGGGTTTTTGGGCGAGGCTATCCAACGAGCAAACGCAAGTCGCCCACTCGAAGCTTCGGGTATTTGAGGATTTGGCGAAAGATCATGTGGTGTGGCTACCACTAAAAAGCCTCTTGGGACGACTGGTCCAAGGTTACGAATTTCCCCTCGTAAATGAATATGCCAATCTCCCGTTTCATCTTGTTCCCTGATCGACATCACTTTTCGAACCTTAGGAGGTACTTTTTCATTGTGCTCTTGGAGCGATTTTTTCAACCCAGCAACTCGCTTTTGTTGAATTTCAATCAATCCTTTAGCCGCTTCCTTTTCCCTTAAGTCAATTGGTGTAGAATCAGTAATTATACCGGTAACAAAATCCTTTTTTATCGGAACCAATCGAATCGCATCCACAATCACATGCTGAGAAGTTCCTTCCGTTGTAATTTGGACGACATCTTTTTCTCTCTTATCGAACATAAAAACTCCTAAAGATGTAAATGATCCCAAGATGGATGGAGGTAAGGTTTGATCTATAAAAATCTTTTGCTCTCCATTTGCATGCATAACAGTTATTGGAGTTTTCTTAGATCGGTTCGGTCCGTCGGTGTAAGAAACTTGAACTTCATATTTTCCACGGCGTGGAACATTCGCGGTGAATGTAAAAGATTTATTTCCCTTACCCTGATTGTCATCATGTAAATACTGCTCGCCAACAAAACCAGTTGTATGAGTTGAAGAGATCCATTTTCCTGTTTTTTTAGCTTCTGTATCATCCACAACAATTCCATCTAGCGAAAGTGGGTCCAAAGATCGTCCTTTAAGTTTAGAATTTTCCGGTGCCCCTCCCAGTAACTTTAGTTTCGCATTCGCCTCCTTTAATTTTTTTTCTAGGGAAGCTTTTTTATGAGCATGATTTTTCCTTGCTAGTCCATAGTCATCTTTAAGTTCTCGTTCATGGAAGCTGGCAACATTTCCCGGAACCAGGCTGTTTGTGCTTCGAAAAATTCCCGCCATAGAATAATAATCTTTTGTCGGGATCGGGTCGAACGGATGATCATGACATCGGGCACACCCCAAAGTAACCCCCATAAATGCCCGACCAATTGAGCTTAATTGTTCATCCACTACTTCCATGCGGAGGAGTTCTTTATCCTGTAATTCATAATTATGCGGTCCCAAAGCCAAGAAGCCTGTTCCAGTAAGATTTTCATTATACTCAGAATCAGAAGAGGCCGGCATCAAATCCCCAGCAATCTGCTCCAAAATGAAGCGATTGAATGGTTTATCCTTATTGAAACTATTGATCACATAGTCCCGATATCGCTTGGCATTTGGAAATGGATTGTTCCGTCCACCTCCCGTCGTGTCTGCATAGCGTGCGACATCTAACCAATGTCTTCCCCAATGCTCACCGAAACGTGAAGAAGCTAAAAGACTATTTACTACTTTTTTGAATGGATCTACTGAAGAATCATTCAGAAAATCCTCAATTTGTCCTGGAGATGGAGGCATCCCGACTAAGTCAAAATAGACTCTGCGAAGGAGTACCAATTTTTTTGCCTTCACGGAAGGCTTCAGTCCTGAATTTTCAATTTTTTTCAACACTAACCGATCAATCACATCTTTTTCAGAAGTCCGCGAATTAACAAAATTAGAAGACTCCATTCGAATCGGCTTGAAAGACCAAAACTTTCTCCCCTCTTCGAGGCTTTTGGATTTCAAGCCCCCTATATCTGAAAAATCACTCATAGGAACATCTCGTGGATCCGGAGCACCCATTAAAATCCATTTCTCAAAATCTTTCACCACGGAATCAGGTAGTTTTTTAGAAGGCGGCATTTGCAAATCAAGATTTTTGTACCGTATTGCAGATAATAATAAACTTTTCCTTGGATTGCTCGGGATAATCGCCTGCCCGCTCTTACCACCTCTTAACCAACCTGCTTTACGGTCGAGGAATAATCCGGCTTTTAACTTTTCTGATTTTGCTGAATGACATTCATAACAATTCTTGACAAGAACGGGACGGATTTTCTTTTCGAAAAAATTATTACTAAAGTCTAAGTCTCTTCCGTACATAGTGGATGCATAGAATAAGGCCAAAAAATTAATAACTCTATTGATCGAAATCATAATAAATAAATCCTGAATAATCCTACCGTGAAAGCACGGGGCTGAATGTAAAACATTAAAATCAGTCATTTTTGCATTTGATTTCGAAGGTCAATCTGTGAAAACATCCGACCATGAGTCAAATTAATCTAAATCGCCGACAATTTCTTAATCACTCCGCCAAAGGAGCAACCGCTGGAATTCTTGCTACTTCCACTTTTCCATTCATCACCTCTGCAGATGAAAAATCACCCAATGAACGCCTCCAATTTGCAGCTATTGGGGTAGGGGGACGGGGAGCAGGCATTGCCAACAGCGCACGCAGACTTGCCAATATTGTTGCCGTCTGCGACCTGGATACGCAGCGAATTGACCGCGTAAATAAATCCTTGGCTCAGGGAAAAGCGAAGGGCTATCAAGACTATCGAAAAATTTTAGATCGTAAAGATATTGATTTTGTAACCATTGGCACTACAGACCATTGGCACTCTCGAATCGCTATTCATGCGATGCAGGCGGGAAAAGATGTTTATTGTGAAAAACCACTCACTCTTACCATTGAAGAAGGTAAGCAAATTTGTAAAGTTACCAAGGAAACAGGACGAGTATTTCAAGTTGGAACTCAACAACGAAGTGAAATGGGCCAAAAATTTCTCACCGCTATTGGTATTATCCGCGAAGGCAGAATCGGAAAAATCAAAAAAGTAACCTGTAATATTGGGGGTGGGCCTAAAGGTGGACCTTTCAAAAAATCAGATCCGCCATCTAATATCGATTGGAACATGTGGCTCGGACAAGCCCCTCTTGTTGATTACATTAAGGAACGCTGCCACTACCAATTCCGTTGGTGGTATGAATACTCCGGAGGAAAAATGACTGACTGGGGTGCTCACCATGTGGATATTGCCCAGTGGGCTATGCAACAGGACGGAGTAGGGCAGGGGGTTCTTTCCCTCGAACCCATCATTGGAGAACATCCCATTCCTCTCAAAAATGGAATGCCTACCAAAGACGATCATTATAACACTTCTCACAACTTTCACATTAAGTGTATGTTTCCAAAAAAGATGGAGATGAATATCGTCAGCCAATCCAAGGAAGGAAATGGTATTTTATTTGAAGGAACTAAAGGAAACTTATTTGTTTCCCGTGGAAAGCTAACTGGACCTTCGGTCGACGAACTTAAGGAAAAACCACTTTCGGCCCAAACCGTCTTGGATGTCTACAAAGGCAAGAAGACCACCAATCATATGGAAAATTTCTTCGAGTGCATGAAAGATCGTTCTGATCCTATATCTGATGTGTATACTCACCACAATGCAATGACCACTTGCCACTTGGCTAACATATCAATCCGGCTTGGAAGAAAACTCAAATGGAATCCGAAAAAGGAACAAATTGTAGGGGATGATGATGCGAATCAATGGCAGAAGCGCCAACAAAGAAAAGGATTCGAGACGAATACTTAATTTTTATTTAAATTTAAATAAATCCCAATTTCTTACATCTAAATACCTAACCCTAGATTGCTTACCCAACATAAAATATCCTCCTAACGTCAGAGGTCAGGCACGGAGCGGAGCGACGTTGCCTGCACCGCCTTGTTCGGTTTAGGTTTCCATTCACTGGCCGTTGTTTCCAAAGCTAAAGTCCAGCACCTGCTTAATCGAGCCAACGGTCACCGTTACTTTTTCGCTGCCAAACCGCCCATTAAGATAAGGACTTTGCCAGGTCACGGGGGGACGCAGGTCAATCGGCTTGCCGTTAACTTCCGGCAGCTTAAAGGCTTCCGCGTTCTCCACATCGAAAAGTGTGACTGCCAGCCGGGTCTTCGCCGGTCCATACTCGTAGTCCACCCTGTTCGGGGTAACTGTCAGGCGGCGGGACTGCACTTGTTTACGAAACTGCTCAAATGACGCATGCGAGCTCAGGTCTCCAGCATGCATGAGCACTCTAGACGTGCCGGTCGAGTGGTCGAACTTTACAGGCCCGGCCTCTTTTCCATACTCGATCCATTTATGGCCACCATCGAGGAACTTCACTGCGAGAAAGGCCTTACCATGGCTACTGAAGATCCATCCATTCTCTTCCACATGCTCCAGCACCGGTCCGTCATAACGGATGCTGATCGCGCCGGTGTTATAGGAGCCCATGCGCTTGCGTGTTTGCGGTGCGATTCGTTGAAGAATAAGGACGTTCTCGTGTTGGACACTCCAGAACGGGTGCTGTGGGCGGCCACCGCCAGTCTTTTCAATCACAGGGTAAACCTCACTAACGCTGTCACTGGCAGGATCATCAAACAACATGCCAAAGCTGCGGTTCTGCCTGGATATTCCCGAGTACTTCCAGTCCGCTCCCCTTTCGGATTTTGGATCAGGGTTGGTCAGGGACGGGTCCTGCAAGGTGCTACCCAGCAGGTAGTGCGGCGTCCGGTAGGCGTAATTCACCAGGGCAGAATCAGCGGCGAAGCGTTGACCTTCATTACCTCTCTTGAGCGCTGACAGTTCTCCAAGCACGCGATTGCGAATCACAAATGGCTCACGGGCAGGGAATTCTCTGAAGCGAAGCAAGATAGCTGCTGCAGGCAGCTGATAGCGGCTGGTCTCGACCACATTGGAATGGCTGCCGAGAGCAGGTTGGCCTTCGGGGGCGTAGAGTAGGTTCTTGTAGGATTCAAAGCCACGCTTACCCCCATATGCTCGGCTTCGACCGCCACCGCGAAGTCCCCGCACGGAGATCTGTGCCTCCTCGATAAAGGCCATATCCAGCAACATGCCAAAGCGTTTCCTGATCAGTGGGTCCGGTGCCAACTCGTGTAGGTTGAATAGTGCAGGCCAGGAATACTTCTGGTAGCCATTGGATCCGATCTCGATCCACAGTCCCGTTGCTACACGTTTACCTGCCCAACGCTGAAAGTAGCTGGTGTATGCCTTGGCATGCTCGGCGGCGGTATGACCGTCGTCAAAACGTCGGTCGCGAAACGCCGGATCATCCGCAAGGAGAGAAGCGATCAAGTAATAGTTTGGGCGTAGTGTTAGATCATGATTTTCAGTGCCAAGCGTAACAAGTAAATCATCCAAGGTGGCACCAGCCAGCGTGCTCTCGGATTTTACCCAGCACCACAGTGCTTCCTTCATGGCTGCTTCCGTCTCCTTATCCAGACGTCCCGGAAAGTGGGAACTCTTGGCGTGAAACAGGTGGAGAATCCTAACGTAGTCCGTGAGTGCAAAATAAGCCCATGGCGCATTGGCATCTTCAGGCAGGAACGCCGGATCCCCTTCTTGAGCTTCGCGCAGGACAATGTATTGCTTAGCCTGTTTCAGCAAGCGGGCATTTGCCTCATCTACCCGCTCGTCCAGATAAAGTGCGGCAAGTGACCAAAGCACATCACCCCAGTTGCCGTTTGGCCAACTACTGTCTCTGGCCACGGTCTTACGCAAGATCCGCTCCCTGGCCGCAAGTGAGTCCCGATGTGTTTTTTCAACCAGTGCCGCGATATCGGCTTGATCCATGGCCGAAGCACCTAACGGGAAAGGCGCCA
>Ga0206682_10002935_pt1 | contig 15000 bp, 14 predicted proteins | sample M240m12015metaG_FD_155444 | JGI IMG/M metagenome (GOLD analysis project Ga0206682, IMG submission 155444) | Ammonia-oxidizing marine archaeal communities from Monterey Bay, California, United States - M2 40m 12015 | ecosystem: Environmental > Aquatic > Marine > Intertidal zone | place: USA... | reverse complement strand
TTCAAATTTCATTTTTAAGCTTCCCGTAATTAACCATCAGGTAGCCCTCTGGCCCCTCAATTACCGTGTCAGGATGTGTCTTCTGAACTTCCTGTGCGATCACGCCCATGGTCGGATACTTGTCGTAGCCGATTTCCTTGGCTGTATCGTTCCAATTCCATGTATAGAACTGGACGCCGTTGAGTGTGTCATAGGGCTGAATGTTTTCTTTAAGTCGTACATCAGAGGCACCTGCATACGCTGCACCAATTTTGATAGCACCGCCCAGAAGCGTATCAAATAGACTAGCCTTCTGTGGTGTTGAAGCCTGTGCTTGCATCTCACCTAATAGAAGACGAAGCTCAAACTCTTCTTCACTAACCGCACCTTTAAACAAGTAATCTAAGGCGCTGTCCATGCGATCCCAAAGACGGTTGAGACCCTCTTGCGACAGGTCCAGAAGGTTCTTGGTGTCTATAGCCGCTGCGTCAAATTTCATCTGCGTATCGGTGGTTGCAACGGTCTGCCGCCACCGGGCGTTAGCTTCATCCACAGCATATTGCATCTTTGAGTAGAACTGTTGGCGCTCATTTTCCAAAGCCATACGGAACTCGGTGGCGTCATTAACCTCGCCTGCATTGAACCGCTTTATCTCAGAAAATAAGTTAGCATTAAATTGTTCAATCTGCGTACCAAGCTCAGTATAGAATTTAGTGAAGTCATTCTGACTTTCGGCTGTGAACCTGCGGTTAGCATTCTCTTGCTGGGTATCTTCCAGTAAGACCTGAACACGGGCTTGAGTGTTAATCACTTCTGCTTGTTGTTCATTAGTCAGGTTGGTCAGGTCCATTTCCAAGAAGGCTTGGGCGTTCTGCACCGCTGCAGCCTGCCGTGCGCCTAGATTAGAAATCTCAAACTGCGAAAGAACATTTGCCTTGTTAATGATTGCCTGTTGACGGTTATCTAGGTTCTTAACAGTCAGAGTTTGGAAGAAGGTTGCTTCTTTTTCGGCAATTCCCAAGGTAGCTTCCATAATAGCGTTGGACATAGCTGCAGTAGCTGCAGTACCCGTGATGCCAGTAAATGCCATTGTCCGACTTACTGACCGGGCAAGGCCTTGCGCCCATGCTGGTATAACAGGATCACCATTACTATTTTTAAATTCGGCAGAAATAATCTCCATCTGCCCTAGAATAGTAGCCTTGCTATCAGTGTAATTACCTTCACCTAACTTTTCGGCCAGAAGTTTACCTGACACAGTAGAGGTATCAATAATGGTTGTGATATTCTGTGTGGCGTAATCGTTTAGAGCTTCCCCGGTAAGGTTGGTTGTGCCATCCGAATTCACTCCGGTTGCTGCGCCTTGCATATCAATCTGGATATCGTTTGCATCAACCAAGTTTTCATCACGGATTTCGCCGGTAACAGGATCTACATTAAACTCTGGGTCATTCATGCGATCAGATGCAGTCGCTGTGTCGTAGGTGGCTGGGCCTTGCTCTGTAACTGCCGAAACCCCGGCAACATCAGTAACAGTCTCAGGTAGATACTTCTCAAGGTCGCTGAGAGCGTAGTTGGGATTGCTAGGGTCTAAAAGAGCGCCTTCAGTAGCAGGGTCTAGGTTAGGAATAATGTCAGAAAGGTTAATACCCTTTGCATCTAGAAATGCTTTAGGGTCTGCAAGCATTGCTTGGATCTCTTCGTTGGACGCAACCACACCAGAATCCACAAGCATTTTAGCGATACCCTCAGAGGACAAAGCACCGGGAGCATCCTCTTCACCCGCCTGATCTTCGTCTGCCGCAGTCTGCGCAGATGAACCGCCCTGCTTTTTATCGTTATCATCATCATGCTCAGTAGGGTTTGGATTTATAGTGGATGTGCTATTACCAAAAATGTCTTTAATGTCACCAACAGCATCAGAGAATTTATAGTCTTCTCCGTGTCCTGCAGACTTATCACCAACAGATTTATTTTTCTGGTTGGTATCGGTAGAATTCATTGCTCCACCAGAAACAATCTTATTGGTATCAGTGTTTACAAGACTACCACCCTGATATTCTGTATTATTGCCCGGAGTAGTTACATTAGCCAAGCTTTCAGAAAAGCTATTACCGCCTCCAAAGGTATCTGCCCATAAACCCATTAGATCTTATCCTTTTCTTCTTCACATCTGCGGATACGATCTCGCAAGTAGATGTAGTTTTTTACAGCCTCATCTATTGCCGTAGCATCGGCAGGAAGGCTCTCTAATTCATTGGCTAATTGGGCATTGAACCGGTCATCATACTGCTTGATTTGGGGACAGTATATTTCGAGTTGGGTTCTATAAACCGTTTGAGCGCAGCCGGTCAGTGATAGACTTGCGATCAGTAAGATTGTCGCTTTCATTTTCAGACATCGCCTTATAAAAATCAGCCGCCTTTTGTTGCGCCTGTAGTTCATCAGTCAGAACTTTATTCTTCTCTTTCGCCCGCCCTTTAATCTGCCCAAAGACGTAAATAATGGGCAGAGCGAGGGCCAAGGTGGCAATGATGTAAGTCTTCACTTTACCGAAGATACTAAACATCAACCCCGTCCTTTTGATCCTTCCACCGTGCGTATGCAGCCAGAGCGATACCGGCGATTGCACAGAGTAGGAAAACGGTCTTTAGGCTGTCAGCATACGCCACTAAGCCCTGTAGTTGTCCTGCAGTTTCGTTGAGTGCAGTAGCTGCACCAGCAATACCTACACCGGCCATCGTCTTAGATTTACCTAGAGGCTTCTTGTCTTGTGCTGCAGGCTTCTGTGCCATTGGTACATCTGCATCATCACTAGGAAGTTGTGCATCCAATGTGAACAACGCTGCCTCTGCCGCACGGCGGCGTGTGAGGCCAGTAAGAGGCTGAAGTTTGCCACCAACCCGTGCCTTGTTCCAGCGCATCAATTGTGCCGGTACTGCAGAATAATCACCTGCATTAAGCTTCTTTAGAAGTGTAGAGCCACCGAAGGCACCACTACCAAGGTTGAATACGAACGACACTAGAGAATCGAATTGGTACTGCGTTAGAGGTACATCGACCAGACGCTTAACATCGGCCTCGTAGATCTTAATGTCTTGCCGCAAAAGGTCTTCTGCCTCTTGCTTTGTAAGACGCATATTCTTCTTAACACCTTTAACGTGGCCGTATCCTACGGTGAGAATATTAGCCGGACAGCGATATGGGACTACCATACCGTCTGGTCCTACTTTGTGCAGACCTTCAAACTTTTTGATTAAGTTAAGGCCTTGGTCAGAGATTGATTTTGGATGCATAAAAAGTCCTTTATTGCGTTCTGCCAAAGGGCGACATGAAACCCCCGTTACCCGTCCCTAAATCTTGTAGTGGTTGTGATAGATTACCCATGCCTGCACTGCCCCCCGGCACCAGACCCAGCTGATTAATTTGGCCCATAACGTCATTGAGGTTCATAACCATCTGACCCATACCTGCGCCACTGGCGTCAAATTTGCGGATCATCATGTTACCTTGGTTATCCAAAGCACGGGTGATCGTATTACCCTGTTCGTCAATGCTGTTCTGGATCAGGTTACCCTGCTTATCAAAAGAGCCTCCAAGCTGATGGAATTGCTGACGCATCTGGTCAGGAAGACCACTAAGCTGTGATAGTGATTTCAACTGACCAGTGACTTGTTCAAACTGATTAGAGTAATCAACTTGCTCGTTACCCATGCTGTCTACGCTATTGGATACATTGCTCTGTAACTGTCCAAAGTCCTGACCTAGTGAGTTACCTAGTTTGTTCAAAGAACCTTGGCTTGTGTTGAAACCAGAAGAAATAGCACTTTGGATGTTACCTTGGCCCTGAGATAGACCTGAAATATCGCCTGCTAGACCGCTTACATTACTATCTACACCGCTGATATCGCCGCTCAAGGAGTTCAGACCACCTTGCAGGCTACCATCAAGTGAGCTGATGTTACCGCCTAGGTCGTTAAAACCGCCTTGCAGGATGCTTTCAATGTTGCCTGCCTGTACCTGATTCCCTGCCGCAGCCGCCGCCGCTGCTGCTGCCGCCGCTTGTGAGTTAGTACCTACTGCAGAACCCAGCCCTGCTAGGCTATTATTAATATCTCCAGCGAAACCAGTTAGACCGGTCTGAATGTTACCTAGGCTTTCATTCTGTAGTGCTGCATTGTCAGTGTATCGACTAATATAGTCATCAAAGTTAGTTTTAAACCCAGTTTGATTTTCGAGCATTGTATCCTGCGCATCTGTGCTAGCTACGTTATACGCATCACGCTCAGTCTTAGCTGTAGATAGGTCGGATAGAATAGTACCCTGCCCAGCTAGTGCTTCCGTTTGCAGTGCTGCAACATCATCCTGTGTTTGAGTAAAGCCTTTGGTCAGGGCTTCCCCAGCTTGGGTGAAGTTTTGATCCGTGGTGTCGAAGCGGGTGCCCATTTCTGTACCCATAGTTTCGATACCAGTATTTGCAGCATCAACACCCGTCTGTACATCACCGACAGACGTATCCAAAGTATCAAAGCGTGTAGTCTGATCCGCAAAGCCTTGAGTTACATCGCCACCTACATCGGTAACCTGTTGCCCCAGAGTATCGGCACGGCCTTGGTTCAGGTTATTCAGATCGACCATCCCCTTACCAAGTTGGGAAACAATATCGACACGTTGGTTACCTGCTTTTCCAAACTGGTCATTTAAGTACGAATTAAGGTCAGAAAACCCACCCGTTACATCTCCGCTAACACCAGAAATGCCTGTATTAATAGTACCCTGCCCTGTGTTAAGGGTGCCCAGACCGCTCATAACACCAGATAGGTCTACAGGGGCAGGAGCATTTGCTTTGGCAGCTGACTCAATCTGAGCACTTAGCGCACCCATCTGCTCGTCAGTGAGTGCATTAGTTGTTGTTTTATTAAAACTCATAGTTTTATCCTTTCACGGCTAGGAAACCGACATCCCTGTAGCCCATACGTTGTAGAAATTTTTTGTATCCAGTTCCGTAGGCTTCAGTAGACGCCCCGATTGAGATTTCTTCTGCGCCGTTTTCACGGCCCCACTGTTCAAACGCTGAAACAAATTGTCTTAAAATATTTGGTGCGTGTTTCCTGTATTCAGGTAAAATACATACCGCCCAATCACCTGCGTACTTCATGTCGCTGAAATAATGGTAATCAACGTACCCGTGGAAATACCCAAGTATCTTTCCGTCCTTTTCTGCCACGGATACAAAAAAGGAAGTATCCTCTAACAAACTACCTGCAATTAACCGCAGAACTTTTTGTTCGTCGAAGGTAAATACTTTGTAGCGGGAGTTCTGATGAAGCCATTTCGCTATCTCCATCACCTGAGCGAGGTCAGCAACTTCTAGTGGTCTAACGTGCATGGATATATGATTATGTGGGGAGGGGTTAGCAGGACAGTCCGAAACACTGAGGTTTTATCTGTCATATGTGCCTAAACTAATTGGTAATACTGTGCAAGATTGTAGCACTTAGTTAATGCATTAGCAATAGCTTAGTTAAGCGTTTTGAGAAGATACCCAAGCATCAAAATCAAGGATATCGCTCTCGCTAAATGCATTTATTTCGTCATTACTCAGATTGGAGGGCAAGTCTCGTAAGTACTGGCGATAACCCTCGTACTGCGTTTTAACCGCATCTGTAAGAGGTGTGTCAGGAAGAACTGTCCAGTCTGTGCTTTCTAAGATAGTAGTTCTAAAACCTCGGACTGCAGCGATAGCAATTTCAAGTGGTGTAGTTGTCATGGTAAAATCCTCTTATACTTAATTACCGGATGGGTCTATATCTGGCAGTTGATTAACTCTGGTACTTGGGAACGAACGATTTGCCCCCCAAACTAGTCGGGCACCACCCATACCGCCTTGGTAGCCTCCACTATGGTTAGTGTTTGAAGTACCGCCGCCACCGCCGCCACCTCCAAAGTGACCTCCTTGCTGTGCAACTGTGCGTTTTGACCCTAGGCTTCTAACTGTACCATCCGTAGACATATCAGGGAATGATTTAGTTCCGTTATCCCACTCACCAAAATACCCATACCCATCAGAATGGCTTGTGGATGGGCTATGTATGACACCTGAATTGTTGTGATTTCGGGAACCTGCTTCACCACCGGAACCGGGTCTACCAGAGTGACGCATATCACTACTATGGTTGTTATTTATAACTGATAGCGCCGGACCGGACGGGCCTTCGCCGTACAGGCCTACACCACCACCACCAGCAAACCCGTAGGTTGATGAGTGGTAGCCTATACCACCACCCGCTGCGCCACCAGTACCGCCATTACCACTATTGAAAGTGTTGCTGGGATTAAATGTGGTGCCGTAGCCGCCGTTACCGCCATTACCAGTATAGCCACCAGCACCTCCACCGGCACCATAGTTTGTGGAAGAAAGACCACCACGACCAGAATCATTATTTCCTGGCGTAACTGTGCCAGCAATCGGCGCAGCGATTTCGCTTAGTACATTAGCTTGGGCTCGCCCACCTTGGGCACCAAAGATAATGGTATCGCCACGTTTAAGAAGAGTATCCCCTCCCGTGCTAAGAACGTTCGTACCCTCCGTACCGCCGTGTCCGATCTGAAGAGTTAACGTTTCGCCGGCTGTTACTGCAATATCATTTGCCCATGCTAAAGCACCACCGCCGCCACCGCCGTTGGCCCAAGCATAGCCACCGCCACCGCCACCGCCGACACAAACTGCGCAAAGTGAAGTAACAGTGTCAGGGACTACAAAGGTAGTTGTAAATGATGTGTAAGAATCGTCATTGTATCCTAGATAATTTTCATTTACGAATAATTGCTCCCCCTGCGCAATCCCGACAACATTTCCGTCAGTACCTTCCCATATATATTCGGTAGGTGTGACAGAGGTATTAACTGCTCTGCAGACGAAAAGAACTCCAGTGGTAGTATTTGCCCACACTGTTCCAAGAGTATATGTCCCTGTATTATACGGCGGGTTTGTAGCCGCCTTTAAGATGGTATCTCCGTTCACCCACTTTGATAGTGAACCATCATAAACGAGACCTTGCCCATCTAATAGATTTGTAAATTCTGAAGCAAATCCCAAATTGGAACGAGCTATAGAAGGACTAGCTAGACCCGAAAGGTTGTTTGCTTTTTCTAAATAGCTATTGCCCTGTGCAACCACAGCAGCAATAGATGTTACACCTTGAGCGGCCACAGCAGCTACCTGCGTATCACCTTCATCAATAACAGAAGATACCGTATCGGCTACGTTCAGTGCCTCAACAGCTTTACCTAAAAAGACCAAGTCCTTCGGATCAGTTGTAGAAGACGCTAATTGCTGCGCCTTTGTATCAATCGCTGTGATTAGCGTAGTAAAATTTGTGTTTGTTGTAGGCATTGGTTTAGACCCCTAAATTCAATAAGTTTTCGTCTTCAAGAGCCTCTACCTTGAGATTGAGGCTAATATCGGATGTTTGGTAATCGGATTGGTTTACGTTGAAATCTGATGCGGATGCTTCCCCAGAAACTTCCGCTAGGGAGATTTTGCTGTCTCGCATCAGGTCGGCTAATAATCTTGCTTTGCTCATTTCAAAATCTTCCTAAAGCGTGGTAAGTGTTTCGTTGCCGTCACTGTCTGCAAGGGAAACTGAGGTTGATGGAAATAAACGTTTTTTCACACCCCATATAATTCTAACAACCCCCATGCCACCTCTGGCACCGTTGTAATCGGTAGTGCTTAAATCATCATTTCCGCCGCCGCCGCCGCCGCCGTAGTCACCGCCTATACCGCCACTTGAACCAGTAGTACCGAGCGTGCCTCCAGAACCTGCGTATAATCCAGACTGATTAATACCTGACGTACCTTCGCCATATATACCTACACCACCGCCACCTCGACCACCTACGTTAGTGCCGCCACCCCAACCAGAACCACCTGTTAAAGAGTTACCCGCTCCAGAATAACCGCCAGCACCGCCACCGCCGCCCCCTGTACTAGAGGCACCAGAACCTGCTAGGCCACCTGCATTTATCACTTGGCCTATAGAGCTTGCTACTGAACCACCAATTCCCCGAGTAGTAACGTTTCCTATGCCTCCTTCTCCTCCGCCATTAGCCCTTAGTAAAATAGAATTATCAGACAAACGCTCAACACCTGCAGGATAAGCGGCTGCACCAGTTGAGCCGTCAGATGGATAATATCCAGACGGACCTACATAAATCCTAAGAGTCTCTCCCGGTATAACCGAAATATCATTAGAATACGCCAAGGCACCGCCGCCTCCACCGCCTCCAGAATATGTGCCGTTCCCACCACCGCCTCCACCGCCAGCACCAATCGCAAGCATGGATACGTTTTCCACCCCAGCTGGGACAACCCAATCATAGAAATCAGAGGTGGTATTTCTAAAATCCTCAAAGCCACTTTGCGCCCCATTTCTGGAAGTTCGTGTGGCGTTATTGTCTATTGCAATACCACCCGTGACGGAGTTCCAAGGCACCCCAGCACGACCAATAAAAAAGTTTGTAGGTAAACTCATTTACTTACCTCCCTTTAAACTGTGTAGCCAGAAGCCGAAGCCAAGATGATTGAGCCATCAAGACAGGTCATTGATACAATCCAGTAACGGCTGTCAGCCCATGTTGGTTCAGTTGCATCAGGCCACTTGATGTCGCTGCCCCATGTGGGGGTGTGTGGCGTTGCAGTAGTATCTAAAATCATCATACAGGTTCTGCCTGCCGCAATGTTTACGCCAGTAAACGAGGCCGCACCTGTCATGTCGAAATGGTGCATCGGCTTACTTACATCAAAAGTTGTAGCACCTGTGACCGCTGCATTTGTATTAATAACAGGCTGAAGGTTCGTGTACGTCCCTGTGATAGCCTTGTTAAAATCCCATGTATCCGTTGCACTGGTATAGAGCATCGTGGCAGACGCACCGTCTACTGTAATACCCGCACCGTTTGCCGCAGCCGCATCCGCAGCACCATCGGCAATCGTAATGTTTAGGTCGGCTACATCAAGCGTAGTGCTGTTCACCGTTGTGGTTGTACCGTTTACTGTAAGATTACCTGAGAGTGTAAGATCAGTGGCGTTAACGGAACCTGTAAAAGTAGCCCCAGAAAGAGGTGCATAATCAGCCCCCGCAGCCTGTACGTTAGCTACTTGAGTAGCACCTTCTGCAGTCACCAAGCCGACTTGAGTAGTACCTTCTGTAGTCACCAAGCCAACTTGCGTGGTGCCTTGTGTAGTGATGCTGTTCACCGTAACCGTAGGTGTAAGAGCCTCGACAGCCTTACCTAGCAGAAGGAACTCTTTGCCTTCAGTTGTGCCTGTTGTGGCGTTAAGTTTAGTTGTGAGGTTTGCCTCAATCTGGGTAGTGCTAATAGCCATATTATATACCTGCCAATGCTAAAGTTTCGACATCATCGATGAGCGCATCGACTGTTGTTTTGTTGTAGTGGTCTGCCAATTCAAAGGTGCCGAAGCTAACGATAGAAACGCTATCTCCCGCTGCCGCTGGTGAGGCCAAGACCACATTGGCTCCATCGGTTGCGGTAAAGTCTGAAGGTGCTAATTTGATGCCGTTCAAAAATACGTCTACGAAAGTTCCATCATATACCGCTGCGAATGATGATTGGTTGGCTGCCGCTGTATACTCTTGGCGTTCAACCGTACCGTTCACAGATGAACCCGCACTTTGCCATCCGCTAGATCCATAGACCTTCATTAGGTTGTTCGTTTGGTCAAACCAAAGATCACCTGTCGTAATATTGCTGCCTACAGGCTGTGAAACAGAGGTAAAGTAGGTATCTAAAAACTGCTGACTTGATGCAATTGCGGATAGGGCAGTAGCAGCGTGAGTAGCTGCGTTAGCCTCTGAAATACCTGCATTTGCCTCAGATGTGGCTGCAGCCGCTGCACTTGCAGAAGCCACCGTAGCCGATCCTAAGATGCTGTCTGCGTAGCCTTTTGAAACTGCGTGATCATTAGCAGTTGGTGCAAGTAATCCTGTGATGTTGTTTGCACCCATCGCCAACGGACCAGACATGCTATCACCAGAACGAGATACCTGCAGATTATCCTGTTGATCCGCATACTGCTTGCTAGCCGCCTCAGTGTTAGCTGTTGGTAGCGGTAGACCAGTAACCGTAGCACCTGACATAATCAGGTTGCCGGTCATCGTGTCGCCTGTGTCGTTGACCTTACCTGCTAAGGCAGTAGTCATAGTCCCTGCGAAGTCAGCATCATCTGCCAGTGAAGCCGCAATCTCATTCAGGGTGTCTAAGGCTGCGGGTGCCACATCAATCACATCAGCGATACGGGTTTCCACATAGTTGCGTGTGGCGGCGTCCTGCGGGTTAGTTGGGTCGGTCAGGTTCTGGATTGTAGCAGTTGTACCGCCATCCATATTCAGTGTGCCTGAAATTGTTACGTTGTTAAACGTAGACGTACCCGAAGAGGTTAAGTTACCAGAAACATCACCAGAGACTGCGCCAGTAATAGTTCCTGATGCACTAATGTTGTTGAAGGTCGATGTGCCTGCAGATGTTATGTTACCTGTTACATCGCCCGTCAGATCACCGCTAAAGCCGCCTGTGGAAGTAATAGTTGTGCCAGTAATAGGGCTGGCTGAATTACCGCCAATAATCGTGTTATCAATCGTACCACTGTTAACGTCTACCTGTGCTGCAGTGGTTAGACCGTTTAGGTTTGATCCTCCGTTAGCAGTCAACAGGCCTGTTAAAGCTGTGGTGCCTCCAACAGATATATTACCTTGTGCGCCAATCCCACCAGATAGCCACAAATCTTGAAAGCGGGTTGTTGTTGTACCTAGATCAGTTGTATCGTTAGTCTCTGGGATAATAGCCTGTGCTGTACCATCAACTTGAACCAGTTCACGCCAGACTGCAGAATTTTCTGTGTTACCTACACAAATAAATACTCGACCTGTAGTAGTGTTTTCCCAAAGAGAGCCTACCGCATATCCCTCTGTAGCATCGTTGCTAGTCGTTGGATTGGATGTAGAATCCCATGTATTCTTACCACCTGTACCGCCGTGAACTGCAGGTAGATACCCGCTCAGAGATGTAGCAAGGTTAATCTTTGGACCTTGGCCTGTAGTACCGTCATGGCTGTGGCCTGAAGAGCCGTCAAAAGTATCTTCTAATCTATTAAATTCAGCATTCAGCGGCGGTGCCGTAATATCCGCACCGTTATAAATCTGCGCTGCTGATTGGCGTGTGTAACCTGCCATTATCGTCTCCCTGAAACGGAATATTCAAAAACAAGGCCTTGAATTGAGTACGGGTCAAATTGACCAATCGATACGAACTCAGCACGGACAGAAAAGCCCGACCCTTGGATATTAGTGGACATAATTGGTTTTGAGTTACCCCCGTAAAGTACGTTTGCGCCTGCGTAATCAATGTTACGACCGGCGTACTCAACAGGACCACCTCTACTGTCTTGGGTGTAGGATGAAGGGCTGGGATTATTGTAATCGCCCCAATCAAAGCGTAGCGATAAACTTAGTTCAAATGGACCCTCTGCACGGACGAAGGTGTTAACTTGGCGCATTAATTTGCGGATATCCGTATCACCAAAATCCAGATACGGTGTGGCGTATACCGATAGGATATCATCCCCAGAAAAGTTATTACCCTGTTCCTGCTGATATACTTTACCGTCGAAGTCTCCATGCAGAATAACTTCGTTAGAACCTACATAATCTGATGTAGCAACATGCGCACGGATGCCCATAAGCTCACCGAAATTCCAAGTAATGCTACCGCCTGCTTCAGTAAGACCACCAATCAGACCGTAAGCGTCAGCTTTTTCTGTGTTATCGGCACCTACAAAGTAACGGATCTGAGACTTGGATCGGATAACCACACCACACAAAGTGTCTAGGTCGTAGTTAGCAATAATATCTACTAGCGCACCTTGGATACTACGAGATACGGATTCAATCTCAACATCACCAATACGAGATGTACCTGCAACGGGACGGAAGCCATCAGGTGCTAGGAACATCAAGTCCCCGCCAATCTCCAATACGCTGTCTGTAGCAACGCACCCCACGTTAGCTGTAACAGGATCAGTAACAAACCCATTATCTACATCTGCAGACGCTTTATTAATAGCGTTAGATCCGAAGATAAACAGGTTATCACGGAAGGGTTTGATCTGTACTACAGGGAAACCTGCCGATATCTGACCGCCGATAGCTGCCCCGAAGTTTAGATACCCGTGCGGGTCTGTCGTAGTAGTAGGCGCAGAAAAAGCCACAGTAGGCTTAGAGCCACGGTCACCTGCTAAGAATAAAGTATTCTTAAAGAAGTCTACAAGGGACGGTGCGCCCAAGGCCATTGCACCACCGGGACTTGTTGTACCGCCAGTGTTTGTGGTCAGGATTTCGTACCAAGTATTGCCATCAAATACGATTGCAGGATTAACGCCATCTACAAAACAGATTGCATCGCCACCGCCATAGTTAAACTGCACATGACGTAGACGGTTAACTGACCGCAACCCCGCAGACATATTGCGTGTAGTGCCTGTATTGATGACCTGCCAACCAACAAGCGGGACATACTTATAAAAGCTGTATGTAGCACCACCCAGATCTGCACGAGCAGCGATATAGAATGGGTTGTTGTACTGTGAGTTCTGATAGATAGCCAATCCAAGAACTGGCCCCTCAGATGTAGCGGATGTACCCACTTCGCCTAGACCGCCTGAACCTGCATAGCCAAGTTCTTTATAGCCGTTGATACGACGATAGCCGCCAAACAATGATGGCTCGTAGTTGATCAAACGTGTAGCAGCACCTGAAGCATTGTCCGATAAATCAAGGTGATTTTCGTTACTGTTCAGACCGCCTGCACATATGACCTTAAAACTTTCGATTTGGTCGGGCATCAGAAATTCACTCGTGTGTCACGCACATACTCAAAGTTATTGATGTACAGAGTCTGCAGATCTTTTATGCCGTTTTCAAAGCTCATAAATGCAGCCTGTGCCGCTTCAGTATTATCCTTGAACATGTACATGTGGTACAAAGCTCCATCGACCACAACGCTATCGAATGATGTCGGAATACGAGTTTGATCGTTAAATGCTGCTAGATCAGCATAGTTAAGATAATAGCGGAAACGGACGCTGTAGGCTGCGTCTGGAGAAGGAGAGACACCAAAACCATTACCATGGCTGGCAAAGACATAGTCAGGGACACCACGACCTTGATTGCCGCTGTCATAGTCGCCGTCACGATGACGGGCGTACCATTCATCACGATCAATTAGCTTTAGCGTTTTAAAGCCTGTATTCAGACCGGTATTCTTCTGGATTTGGAAGCTGTTCCAATCCGCTACCTTTAAAAATTCAGGCCATACATACTCTTCCTGTCCCTGAACCAGAAGCTGTGTATGTTCTGCGGCGTTAAAGGGCCATTCAAACTCAGCCTGATTGATCTTACTAACAGCAGTCTTAACGCTGTCTTTTGCAAGAGCCTGTACACCACGAACAGTGTCGAACTCAGAAGCAGCAATCTCGACCTCGTTTAGGCGGCGAAGCACCGTGTTACATAAATCTAGGTAAGTACTAGGCATGGATGATCCTTAAAGAAGGGTGTTGGGGGCAAGTTTCCCTGCCCCCTCTTAACCATTAGGCCAAGTTGTAGTTTGCTGTGATCAAGCCTTCTGGGCGCAAGATTTTGCGGCCATAGAGCTGCATGCCACGAACAATGTCTGCGAATGTATCTGGTGAGCGGAAGCTCTCAGTTTTCGCAATTTGGTCAGCTACTGCTACTGAGGAGTCATGGCCTGCGACCAGAACACCAAAGTTAGTTGCAGAACCGGAAGCCGCAGATGTACCAGCGCCTGTACCTTTGTAAGGAAGGTTGTTGGACTGATATACACGGAAGCCACGGATGGTGCCGGGAAGGCGACCATTGCGTACTTCTGCATCGCCACCGAAGTCGGCGTTAACCAGCTTCGCATCTTCGTCCATCAAGATCTCTTTAAAGACCGGATCGACTACGATCCAACGACCGTCTGTGTCTACGTTAGCTGCGTCCATAAGACGAGCCATGCGGTTCAGAACAGCCAATGGTGATGTCAAAGCACCAGCACCGCCACCTGCAGTTACAGGAATGGAGTTAGCTGCTGTGGAGCCACCGAAGACGCCTTGTGTCAGTTTGTTAGCTGCGAACAATTCGTCGTTGCCTGCGGCTGTGTCAGCTTTTGTGCCTGCTGCTGCAGTACGAGCCGCCCATGCAGAACCGCTCCATGAGTAGCCGGACATATAGCCCAGAACGTCTTGGTCGAATGAATCACGCAGTTTGAAACCTGCACGGTCTGTTGCCAGATCCATGAAAGAAACATGTGAGTGTGCTTCTTCGATGTCATCCAATGCGAACTGGAAGTAGTTAGCTTGGTCAACAACCATAGTGAAATCAGCATCTGCAATGTCTTGTGTCGCAAGCGTAGTGCCACGGGCATAAGAATTGATTGTGATTTCGGGTTCTTTGATAATTTTGCATTATGTTCAGGCAAAGTCGCTAGTTTTTGCCCCGCTCTTTCGAGCCGCTACATGTCGCCATGCAGATCAGACTATATCACCATCCGCTAGGGATGCTCTGCGCTTCGAGCCGCTTGGCTCTACTCCATTTCTGGATAGTCGTTGAACCTTCCTCTTGCGAGGCTTGGCTGCTGATTGTCTCGTAGAGATGTCCCAGCAATTCACAGAGTTATTCGATCAGGATCACTCCTGAAAGCCGCCAAAGTATTGAATTTAAACGGAATCTCCCATGTTGGCGATTTCGCCAGCATAGTCAGTGTTAGTAATATCTTCTACTACGGAAGAGTTACGGAAAGCCTTTTGGACTTTCTTAGAATAGATAACTGGTGAAAAGTTACCGTTTGGGAGGTTTGTGTACCCACCCGCTGATGGAAAAGCCATTGTAATATCTCCTTGTGAAATGGCAGGTCGGACTAGCCGACAGACAAGACAGAAGGGAA
>Ga0206682_10002927_pt1 | contig 15039 bp, 8 predicted proteins | sample M240m12015metaG_FD_155444 | JGI IMG/M metagenome (GOLD analysis project Ga0206682, IMG submission 155444) | Ammonia-oxidizing marine archaeal communities from Monterey Bay, California, United States - M2 40m 12015 | ecosystem: Environmental > Aquatic > Marine > Intertidal zone | place: USA... | reverse complement strand
TTCGGTTTTGACTCCTCCTCGGTCGTGTCACTCTAAATGTGTCGTGCTTTTTTACGTACACGAGCTTCGCGCCTTCGCGGCGGAGGCTTCACCGCTCTATCGCCCGTCCGCCGCCTTCTTCGGCGAGTCCCCCGGGGACTTCGCCGACCCCATCACCCCCGCCAGGCTCCTGGCGATCGCCGCGCCGACGCCTTCCGCGTGCTGCACGTCCGCGGGGGGGGGGTCCAGCGCGGCGACGTCCGCGCACCCGGGCATCACCGCCTCCCACGCCTCGGCCTGCGCGTTGGCGAGGTCTCGCAACGCGACGTTCGCCGCACGAAACGCCGCGTTCAGGACCGACTCCAGCTCGGCGTGCAGACGCGGGAGCTCCACGCGCATGGTGGCCTTAATCTCCTCGTACCGAACACGCGCGTGTTCCCGAGCGGAATCAGCCGCCTCCGCCTCCCTCTGCAGGTCCTCCACGGTCTCCGCCGGCCCGCGCGCCGCCGCGACAACCTTGGTCGTCGTCGACGCCAGCTTCTCGAACCAGCCGGAGCCCGTTTCGGACGCCGCGCCGGACCCAAGCGCGGTCGCGGCGGCGTCGGCGGTGCCGTCGGAGCCGGCGCCCGCGCGGATGGGTGCTTTCGCCGTGCCCGCCTCGACGGCAGCCTCCAGCTTGGCCCTCCGCTTCTCCGCCTGCGCGCGCGCCGTCTGCAGCCGGAGCAGCGCCTCGCTGCGCAGGTCCACCGCCTCCTTGCCCGCGTGCACGAGGTCCAGTGCGCGGCGCAGCGGCGCGCGGAACTCCGCCGCCAGCCTCTCTGCGGCCGTCTCTGTGGGCGCGCGCAGGGAAATGGCCGCGGCACCCACCTGCCTGAACGCCTGCCCCAGCCCCCCCGCGGTCTCGCCGAGGAGCATCTTCGCGCCCCGCTCCTCGCAGTCCCCGAGCAACGCCGCGTTGTCCCCAAAGTTCCCGAGGACCAGCCCGCCCGAGTTCACCGCGGAGACCACCTCGTCCGACGCGCGCGCCGCGCGCTTCAGCCGGTCCTCCACCGCGAGCAGGTATTCGCTCGCCTCGAGGTACTCGGGGTCCTCCTCCATCAGCACCGTGTCCGCGCCCGCGCCGTGCACGAACGACTCCGCCGCGATCGCCGCGCTCTTGAACCACCCGTCAACCGCGCTCAGCGCCGTTCCTGCCGCGCCGCGCTGGTACCAAGCCTCCGCCGAGGACGCCTTCTCGGCGTCCCTCGCGCCGCTCGACGCCGCCGAAACGGAAGCGCTCGCCTCCGACGCCGCCCCGCGCGTGTCGCGCGCGCTCGCGCCGCCGCCGGGGTCCTCCGAGGCGGGTTGGCCGCCGCCGGGATCCTCCAGGAACGCGCGCAGGTGCTCCGAGCGGCGCAGCGTGGGGTGCGCCGCGACGGCGCGCACGAAGGTGTCCAGGCCGATGCGCCTCTGCTCCAGGAACTCGGGGTGGAACGGCGAGGTGGTCACCGTCTTCTCGGGCAGGGGGTACACGATCACGCCCGGGTGCGCCGTCCGCAGCGCCTTGCGCAGCCTGGTGAAGTCCGAGAAGCGGCGCGAAACTGAGCTCGTCTCCGCGCGGAACGCGGGGGACGTCGTCGACGACGTCACCGGGTACGACGCGTACGCGCTCATGCCTTCGCCGACTTTGGTCGCCTTGCCCACCTCCACGGTGACGTCGCCGTCCGCGCCCAGAAACGCGGGAGGGGCGCTTTCCGTTTGCGGCGAGAATTCGCCGCGCGGATGGCTCTCGCGCTTCGGGTCATCGGGGACTTTCGCGTCATCCGCGGGTGGGGGTTCGTCCAGCACGACGCTCTCGTACGGGGGGGGAGGCGGCGTGCTCGCTTGCGTTGCCTCCGCCCCAGCCGGCTCAGCCGGTTTCGCGGGGTCGGTCTGCGGGCAAGGATGGACTCGGTCAGTCGAGGGGAGAGGTGGGTGTCCGTCGAGGCGAAAACGAAGGATGCCCGCGGCCTCGCGCGGAAACGAGGCGTTCCACGACGGGAAAGGACGGTGAGGCGGCGACAGCGAACGCTCGACTCGAGCCGATGCGATACGCGCGGTCTGCACGAAGTGTCACGGGGTCGCACGTGGCACGTACCTGTTCCATCGCTACTCAGACTGCGCGCGGGACGTCTGAAGAGGCTGCCCCGAGGATCTCGGATAAAAACATGTGCCAAAACTCTTTCAAACCGATTTGTTTGAACCGGTTGAAAGGAATCTCGGGTGAAGCGCGAGCGACTGATCGCCAGGTGAACCGGTCGATTTCGAAACGACAGGCGAATTTTCGTTCAAAAAAGCTCGGCTATATCGGCGTGATCTCTCACCTCGCCGCGCGTTTCGCGTCTCGCATCACACGCGACCGCCCGCCGCACACACCACCGAGCTCCACGCGCGCGGCCACCCGGACGTCTTCGCTAGACTCCAACGCGCGTCGCTTCCCTGAGCGCCCCGCAGACGCGTTCCGCGACCGAGACGCGCGGCGATCTCGAGTCAACTCTTGCAGACCGAGCGAAGAGACCGACGGCCACCATGGGGGACGCGGGCGGCAAGACCTCCGTGTCCAACTACGAGATGAACGGTGACTCGTTCAGGAACACGATGCACAGCTTGAACTATGGCAGCGTGATGGAGGCTGCCGCGCGCAACTACATGAAGGAGGCGGAGGCGGAGCAGGCGGCCGCGGGGAACATGGGCCCTGTTCAGTACGACCTGGAGGATCTGGAGGATGACCCCGAGTTGCACGCGCTGCACAAGGAGCGGATACAGCAGATGAAGGAGGAACAAGAGAAACGACGGGAGATGCAGAGCAAAGGCCACGGAACGTACGTCGACGTCAACGAGCAGGAGTTTCTCCCCGAGGTGACCTCCGCGTTCCAGGTGTGTTGCCACTTTTACCACCAGGAATTCGAGCGGTGTCGCATCGTGGACAAGCACATGAACATCCTGGCCCAGAAGTACTTCGACACCAAGTTCATCAAGATCCACGCGCCGGACGCGCCGTTCTTCGTGGACAAGCTGCAGATTCAAGTGCTGCCGTGCATCGTCTTCTTCCGCAACGGTGTCGCGTACGACCGCATCGTGGGCTTCGAGGAGCTCGGCGCGCGCGACGACTTCCCCACCGCCAAGCTCGAGGGGATGCTCCTGGCGGCGGGCATCATCGCGCCGCGCGAGCGCAAAGAGGACGATTCCGAGGACGAAGAGGAGGTGCTGGCGCGCGAGCGCGCGAAGCGCATCACCTACGGGTTCACGAAGTACGACTCGGAGGACGAGGACAGCGATTTCGAATAGCATAGCGCGTGAGCGCGCGCGCGTGAAGAACTATAATATGATACTGTGAAGGGTTCGTACCGGAGTCATGAGAACGCAACCGTCGTCTACGGTCGTCTACTACGCGCCGCGGAGGACCCTCTCGTCACAAAAAGACGTCCAGCTCGTGCCTTCGGTACGCGTTCTCGCCTTCGTCCTGCAGCGCCGGGTACGCCGGAACCAGCGCTTCCTGCCCCCCGATGTACGCGTTGTTGTACACCTTCCAGTACGTCTCGCGTACCTTGCGCGCGGGATGGAACAGGCCCTGCAGCAGGTACCCGAGCAGCACGCCGGAGCCGAGCGCCACGCGACATCCCTCCACGGCGTCCATCACCGCGTTGATGACGTGCGGCGACGTCTCGAAGATGTTCGGCCACACGAAGTTTAGCAGATGCACGACGGCGTCCTCGCACCCGAGCCCCACGCACCCGAGCGCGAGGTGCTTCACAGTGACGGCTGCGGTCTGCCTGTGCACCTGGTCGCGGTCCATCAGCGCGTCCTCCAGCAGGGGCGTCACCGCGTACGCGTAGTCCTTGCCCATCTCGCCGACGTACTCGAACAGGAAGGAGAGCGACTTGAGCACGCCGTTCTGAACGTTGAGCTCGGGCACGCGGTACTCGTTCATCAGCGCGGGCAGCACGGTGAACGGGCTGCACGTCTCCGCGACGATGGCGATCGCCACGGTCGTGCACACGCGGTTCTGCCGTTCCTGCACCTTCAGGTTGTTCAGCAGCGTCGCCAGGACGTCCTGCGGCCCGATGGCTTTCGCGATGTACCCAAACGTGTTCACCGTCGCGCGGCGGATGCTCTTGCGCGCGGCGCGCAGCATCTCGAGCAGCTCGAAGCAGATGCGCATCCACTCGCGCGCGGGCACGAACTCGGCGCCGCGGTCGGCGACGCGCCCCACCAGGTCGATGCAGTTCTCCTGCACCTTCTCGTGCCTGTTCTTCAGGATGGGCGTCAGGCGCGGGAGCAGGTCCTTCACGGGCGGGGTCATCTTGGACATGCCCACCACGTTCACAACCGCCTTGAGCGCGCCCAGGATGCTGCCCAGCACATCCGGGAACTCCTCGCCCAGGTACTCGTACAGCACCACGCCGAGGTGCCCCAGCAGCTGCTCCTCGTCGCACAGCTTCATGGTCGCGGCGACTCGCGCCACCAGGTCCGCGGCTTGCTGCCGCACCTCCGCGCTCTTGTTGTTCAGGCGCCACTTGATGGTCCCGCAGATCTGCGGCAGGTACGGCTTGGCGCGGCCGCCCAGCGCCGACACCGTCGTCCCGAACCCGTTCAGCATGACGTCGCCATCGTCCCCGGTTTGCTCCTGGAACGCGTAGAGCACGCCGTCGATGAGGAGCTCCTCTAAACGCGCGTCGATGTCCGCGGTGCTTAGTTTCTCGATCACCTTCGTGATGGTCTCCATGACCATCCGGCGGTACGGTTCGCTCTCGTCCTTCAGGTCCTCGACGATTTTCGAAATCACATCCGACGCGCCCGTCTTGAGCGCGAGCTCCAGGGTGGTCTCCACCAGCGCCTTGTAGTTGCGGCGGTCGAGCGCCATGCGGCGCACCCAGAAGTGCTTGAAGAATTCGGGCATCACCTCCTCGCGCACGTACGCCGCCTCGACGCCCTCCGTCGCGACGCACTGCTTGACCACCTTCAGCGTGATCTTCTTCATCTCCTCGTCGGCGGTGGCGAATTCGCGAATCAGAATCACCATCACCTCGCGGGTGTAGTAATTGGCGTACATCGCGTCCATGAGCGGGATGATGAACCCGATGGCCTTCAGGAACGCCGCCAGCGTTTTGCCCCTGTGCGCGCGGATGCCCTTCCACAGCGGCTTCAAGACGCTGTCGAAGGACTCGATGCCGTACGGCGCGGCGGCTTCCGCCAGCGCCGCCACGGACAACGCCGTGATGGTCCGCACCTTCTGGTTCTCATCCGCCAAGCCGTGCTCGATGATCTCCACCATGCTCCGCAGGTGCGGCAGCGTCGCGCAGCCCATCAGGATGGCGATCTGCTGCACGATCTTCACGCCGGTGTGCCTCGCCTGCCAGCTCTTCTTGCTCTGGCACACCGCCTTCAGGAACGGCAGGAGCGCGGGCACGCCCAGCGCCTGCGCGACGACGGCGAACGCGCGCGCCGTCGTGTTGCGCACGTACTCGTCCACGTTGTCGATGTCCGGGCGCATGGCGGCGATCATCGTCGCCAAGCCCGCGGCTTTCGCGAGGTTCCCGATGATCTCCCGGCCCTCGACGCGCGCGTAGTAGTCCTCGTCGATTAACAGAGGCTCGATGACCACCAGGATCTTGTGCACGTACGGCCGGACGAGCTCGTCCAGCTTGTACAGAACGCGGTCCACCACCTTCACCAGCAAGTGCCGCTCCTGGTCCTCCAGAGTGGGGGACATCAGAAGCGGCAGGATCTGGTTGAACAGAGGCCCCGCGCCTAAATCGCGGGCTTTGTCCGTCAGCTGGCGCAACGCCGATTTTCTTTGCTGCGGGGTGCCGTTCTTCACTTTCAACAGCAGACGCATGATCTTGCGCTCCACGCGCTGCTCCGCGGTGAGCGCGTCCTCGTCGCCCGGCTTGAGCAGCGGCGCAAAGTATTGGTAATCCTCCGGCTTCATCTCCGGCAGCCCCTCCGGGGTCTCGGGGACGTCGAACGCCTGCCCGCGGTCCTCGTCCGGCATCTGGTACAGACCCCCGGGGGTCTCGCCGCCGTGCGACGGCGTCGCCATGAGTTTCCGCGCCGGCGTGCGAATCGGCACGTACGTCTCCGGCTGGGGCAGAACCTTGTACCCGTCCGAGGGGAGCATCGCGTCCAAGTCCTCGTCCGACAGCGGCTTGTTGCGTTCCTCAACCTCGCGCTCCCAGCGGAGCGCGTTGTACTGCTCGGGGGTCATGGGTGCCGCGCCCGCCGCCGCCGCCGCCGCCGCGAGCGCGTGCGCGTCGGGGGTCATCATGCCGGCCAGTTGCCCCGGCCCGGGGGTCGCGCCGCCGTCGCCGGGCGCGATGAGCGGCGTCTCCGCGCCCGCGCCAAAACGCAGGGGCGTCGCGTCCACGGGCACGTCCCTCGGCGTCTCGTCCCAGCGACTGCGCGCGCGGCGGCCGGTGACGCCGCCCGCGGCGACGTCCGCGGGCGTCGCGTCCCATCGGTTGCGCCTCCGCGCGGGTTTCTCCGCCGCAGGCGCGGACGGGGGCTGATCCTCCCACTCGCCCTCCGTCTTCGCGCGCTTCCCCGCGTCGTCGTCCCACGTCTCCGTCACGCCCCGGTCGCGCTTCTTGGTTTCCGGCGGGCCCAGTCCCGAGAGAGAGACATCGCGGTCGCGTTGGGAGGGCTCGCCTGTCACCAGCGCGCGCACCGCGGACTCCTTCGCGGTCTTCGCCGCAAGTCGCGCCTCGCCCGCCGCCTTCTCCGCCTCCTCGCGCTGCTTCTGCGCAATCTGCCGCATGGTGTTGTCCCGCTCGCGATCCAGCTGCGCCTCGCGCACGCGCTCGGCGTACGTGGTCGTGCCCTCGTCCCGCGTCGGTGAGAGCGTGCGGTTGAACCTGCGCTTGCTGTAGTCGCTCTCCCTGTCGACGACGCGGCGGCTCCCGCCGAAGCGCTCCGCCACCGTGTCTTCCTCCTCGGCGGCGACGGGCAGATCGTCCGTGATCGCCTTGGGTGCCGTGAACGAAGCCAGCGGCGCTTTCCTGCGACGCGAAGAGCAGAGGCGGAGAGGCGATCGGGAGGTGAGTCTCCCGAGTCACTCGGGGCGGCGCTTCCGAAACGACGGCGACCGGACGCGTCGGGAGAGGGAGAGGGAGAGGGAGAGATTCGGGATTTCGTTTCGGCGCTTCGGGGCGCCCTCTTCGCGAGGATGACGATTGGAGGGCGAGGCCGATCGATCGACGGGGGCGGGGATCGGGTTCGCGGAGCGCGGACAGCCGACGCACCTCACGGGTTCATCTTCTTCGGGTTCCTCGTCCACGATTTCCCTGGCGTACCCCGCGTGCTTCTCCCCCCCAGGCTTGGACGGGCCCGCCTCCGCGGCAGCGGCCCTCTCCTTCTGCAGCCTCGCAATCTCGTCCTCTTCATCGGTCGCGGGCGGCGCGTCCCCGCTCAAGCGGCGGCTCCGCCTCCCGCCCGCCATGTCTCGCGTCGACGCCGATCACGCCACGCGTGAGGGAGTCGCGTCCGGACTGGGTGTCGTCCGCGCGGCGCCTGCGGAAGTGCCGCGCGCGTGACTCGAACGTCTAGGGTTAACTTTTGAGCGCCATTTTGACTTGCGCGTTTCTCAGCGACCTGGCCGACGATTGACGAGAGTTGCTCTCGCAGTTGCCGAAGAATCCGACACGTGCGGTCAAACAGCGTGGCGCCGAGTAGACGCAGTGGGCCGCACGGGAGCGCATCGCTCAGCGCCAGCCTTCACGTGACCGGTGAGAGTACGCGTCCTCCTTTGAAAGGCGCGCGGGGCCCAGCGCGGGCTGAGGCAGGGATCGGAGTCAGCATCCCGAACGCACATTCTTCGGTGCAATTCTTCAACCGTCGTCCGATAAGGAGCGCCGCGCCTCGTGAGCGGTGCGATGGCGCTGTACATCAAAGGCTTCAGCCTGGTTCTGAAGACGGTCTCTAAGCCGCTCGCGAAACAGCTAAAGCAGACGGCGATGAGCAACCCCACACTACGGAGCCTGGGGATCTCCGCGGCGTTGCGCGCGGACGCGCTGTACCAGAGCATCATGGCGCAGCCCTCCCCCGAGCCCGCGGTGTCGTCGAGCGGCCGCCGGATGAAGCTCGCGCCGAAATCGCGAACCACGGTGATGACCGAGGATCAGGCGCTGAGCGCGAGCGCCGAGTTCATAGGCGAGTTCTTCGTGTTCGGGGTCGCGGGGGGGCTGGTGTACTGGGAGCAGCAGAAGAGCGCGGAGAAGGACGCGAAGAAGACGCAAGCCGCGGACGATGAGCGCGCGGCGAACCTCGCCATGATCGCGACGCAGCAGCGGAGTCTCCGGGACCTCACCGAATTGATACGCGAGCTCGAGACGAGCAGAGCGAGGGACGCGGGGAGGTTGGAAGCGTTAGAAACGGCGATGAACGCCGGACAAACGCGTATTAGCTGGAGGAGAGGGGCGGCGGCGGCGTAGCGGTAGCGACGCGCGCTTCGTTACGTATCACATCGAATTTCTATTCTCGAACTTCATGTTTTCAAGCGAAGCACCCGCGTCGAAATCTTAACCTTTCACATCTTCACTCCCGCCCGCTCGGCACTGCGAGGCGCGCCGCGTCGGCTGTCCCTCATGGCGTCCGACGAGAAGAAGGCGCCGAACGAGAAGAAAGAGAAGAAAGAGAAGAAAGAGAAGAAGGGGAAGGGCTCGAGCGGCGATGGCGAGGCGAAGAGATCCCCCGGAAAAGGAAGCGGCGGCGGCGGCGGCACGTCCAGCCAGCCCGTCGGCAAAGCCAAACGCAAGGCCAACTTCGTGTCCTGGTTCAGCGACGCGCTGAAGAGCGACGAGGGCGGCGCTCGCGCGGCTTTCATCAAGGCAAGGGACTACGTCGCCGTGGCGAACGTGTTCCGCGCGCGCGTGCGCGACCCTTCCGTCGCGGGCGCGCACGACGAGGCGGTGAAACTCCTGGACTCCAAGGGCCACTTCATGAACATCGTGGACCAGTGCGCGTTGGCGCACGCCGAGGCGGCCAAGGCGTGGGAGGCGATCAAACGTCGGCAGCGCGCTAAATTCGAGAAGGCGGGTGGTGCGGACGGCATCGCGGAGAAGAAACGCGCCGCGCGCGAGGCGAAAGAACAGCACAAGCTGATGCTCGCCGCGAGGGACGAGCGCGAGTCGCGGGCAAAGGAGCTCAAGACGGCGAGGAAGGAGTACAAGGCGCAGATGAACGTTTTCCGGATGCGGGGCTCGTGTTTGGACTGGTGCAACCTCGGCAAGTGCTCGTTCGGGGGCGAGTGCCAGTTCAAGCACGACGAGGAGGACAAGGGCTCACTCGTGGCGCTCGCGGCGAAGATCAAGGCGGCGAACGTCGGCGGGCGTACCGGCAAGAAGGACGAGCGCCGCGTGACCAAAATACGCGAGGCGCGCGAAGCGAGGGAAGCCGCCGGCGACGCCGGCGACGCGGGCGACATCGGGGCGGGCTCGAGAAGCGCGAAGAAGACGTCCCTGTTGGGTGCGCTTTCGGACGACTCCGACGACGACTCCGACTCCGACTCCGACTCCGACGCAAAACCGAAGAAACCGAAGAAGAAGGTGCTCAGCGTGCTTCCCGGGGACGACGGGGGCGACGACTCGTCCGACGACGAGGCTGTCCCCAAAATCGTGCGCGCGCGCCTGGCGCAGCGGCGTGAAGACGAGCGCGACGCGAAGGCTTCGCGCGAGCGCAGGCGGGAGGAGAAGGCCAAGGCGATGAAGGCCAAGAACGGGGAGGAACGGGCGCAGACGAAACAGGCTCCGTCGGGCGGGTACGGCCGAGCGACCAACGTGGGTGGCGAAAAACGTCGTTTCGAGAAGCGGCCGGCGTCCTTCGGCGACGGCGGAAAAAAGAAGAAGAAGCCCCGGCACCCCGACGGGCGGCACGCGCTAAATGCCGCCGCCACGCTCGCGGGGAAGGGCAGACCGCGAACGAAGTTCGATTGACGCTTCGACGCAGCCCGCGGTATTAAAATATTTATGAAGGTCCGTGCGCGTGATACCGTTAAAACCCGTCGTAAAGAGAGACTTCGAGTCTGCATAGCTAGTCACTCAGTCCTCCTCGCGCCGCGCGCCTTCGTCTTCCTCGTCCTCGTCCTCGTCCTCTTCCTCTTCGTCGCCGCACACCTCGGCGACGAGGTCGTTGTGCCGCTTCCACTGCCCGAGGATCTCCTCGACGCGCGACCGATTGCGCTCGCGCTCCCAGACCCGCAGCTCTGCCATCACCGCGTCCAGGCGCTTGCGCTCCTCCGAGCCCAGCGCGTCCTCGCGTTGGTCGATCATGTTCACGTGGAAGTCGTGGTGCGCGCGCACGGCATTCATGAACGTGTCCTTGTCCGCGAGGACCACCTTCGCGTCCTCGTCGCACACGTCGTCCAGCTTGCCGGTGGAGAACTGCTCGAGCATCGCCGTCGACGCCTCGGACATCTCGGCGAAGTACGCTTCCTCGTGCGCGCGCATCTCGGTGAAGATGCCAGCGATGAGCTGCTTGCTCTTGTCCACGATCTCGGAGAAGTTGCGGTCGAACTCGAAGATCAGGTCCGCGGTGAAGTCCGCGCAGTGCAACTCGATGGCCAGGAGCTTCTCTTTCGTCTCGTCGCCGCGCTGCCGCAACCATCGGCCAGCGCTCTCGTGCACGTCAATCTCCGACTCCGACTGGAGCGAGCCCGCGTCGGAGTCGTACTCCGGCTCGGGGTCGGAGTCGGAGTCCGACTCGGACTCGGACTCGGACTCGGACGCCGACGAGTCATCCGCAACACCTCCCTCGCCCTCGTCGTCCGCCCCGGAGGCGCACCGCGCGCGCTCCGCGCGCGCCGCGGCGCGCGCCGCGCGAATAACAGCCTTGACGCGTTTCGCGTTGGCCTCGTTCTCCGCGCGCGTCGCCGCGCGCGTCTCCTCTGCGTGCTCCAAGTCCGGGTCCTCGGGGTGCCCGTACGCCTGCTCGTCCTTCTCCAGCGCCCGGAACGCGTGTTTCCGCTCGGTTTCCAGCCGCCGCATCAGCGCGCGCGCCTCGGCGTCCTTCTCGGCGAGCGCGCCGTCCAGCACGGAGCGCCACTCGCTCGTCTCCTCGTTCTTCGCCGCGAGCTGCCTCTCCATCGCCCTCGTGAACTCCTCCAGCAGACGCTCGAAGGTCTCGCGGAACACGAGCAGGCCTTTCGTGAGCGCACCCCCGTCCTTCTCGCTCGGCAGCTTCCGGAGCTTCGGGAACTCGGGGTCTTTGCTCAGCATGTCGTCGAAGAGATCGGCGACGCCGAGCAAGTTGGCCTCGCGCGCTTTAGCGTCCCGCGCCGACTTCTCCGCCGCTTTGCGCTTCGCGACGCGCGCCTCCTCCTCCTTCGCCTCGAGCTCGGCGAGCTCGTCCGCGTACTGGTCCCTGGCCTTCTCCACAGCCTCGCGCCGCACCAGCCGGTGGTCCAGGTACTTGAGCTCGCGTGTGCGCGTCAGGACGTACGGCGCGTAGTCCTCCTCGTCGCACACCGGGTTCCCGGCGAAGTTGGCGAGGCGCAGCGCGGTCAACGCGCGCAGCGGGTCGAACGACTCGAGGTGTTTGATTTTGTTCTCGCCCACGCTCAGCGACACGAGGGTGTCTTTACACGACTCCAGACCCTCGATGGTGTCGATCTGGTTGTGATACAGCGACAGATCCTCCAGCTTCACCAGGGCCTCGAGATTCTCCATCTTCGCGAGCGCGTTGAAGCTCAGGTCCAGCCAACGCAGATGCACCAGGTGATCCAGGCCCTCGATCTTCGTCAGCGCGTTGTTGTCCAGCTGGAGCTTGGTCAGGTCCCGGAACGGCGCGAGGTAGTCCACGCGCGACAGCTTCTTGTACGAGAAGGACACGGAGGTGGCCTCCGCGAACTCCATCGCGCGCCTCTTCTGCTCCGTGGACGCCTCGTCCAGGGACGAGACTTGGATGGCCATCAGCGCCATCCGGTCATCCACCACGTTCAGCTCGGAGTCCTCGAGGACCGTCATCGCGACCGAGCTTCGGTACGCGCGGGCTCCGCCTCGAGCCCGACGACCGGGAAACCGCGCGCCGACCGCACACGACCCCCGTGCGCGCGCGGGACTGAGAAGGAACCCCCACGGGCGGCCGGATTCGCGAAGCGCCCAAAATTGGATGCGGAGACGTTTTTGAGACCGTGTCGAAACAAGTCTTTTTCATCAATCGAGACATGCGAGACCCGAGCGTGGAAACTTGCTGGCGCGGGTCGAGCGGACGACGCGCCGTGTGAAGCGCGAAGCGCGAAAGGTGTACTTATAAGAGTCGTGCATTACAAACAAGCATTCCTACTCTATCCTCCGCGACCCTGCTGCTTACTCCGAGCGCGCGGCGTAGGAGGTGAAGTGCATCTCCTTGCAGTCGATCCCCACCATCGCCTCGCCGAGCCCCTGGGACACCTCGGCGAGGATCTTGGGGTCGTTGTAGTGCGTCACCGCCTGCACGATGGCGCGCGCGCGCTTGGCGGGCTCGCCGGATTTGAAGATGCCGGACCCGACGAAGACGCCGTCCATGCCGAGCTGCATCATGAGCGCCGCGTCCGCCGGCGTCGCCACGCCGCCCGCCGCGAAGTTGACCACGGGCAGACGGCCGAGGGTCTTGGTCTGGCGCACCAGCTCGAGCGGCGCGCGAATCTCCTTGGCGTAGACGTAGATTTCATCCTCGTCCATCGCCGCGAGGCGGCGGATGTCGCCCATGACGGCGCGGCAGTGGCGCACCGCCTCGACCACGTTCCCGGTCCCCGCCTCGCCCTTGGTGCGGATCATGGACGAGCCCTCGGCGATGCGGCGGAGCGCCTCGCCCAGGTCGCGGCAGCCGCACAGCACGGGCACCTTGAAGTTGTGCTTGTTGATGTGGTTGATCTCGTCGGCGGGCGTGAGCACCTCGGACTCGTCGATGTAGTCGATGCCGACGGACTCGAGGATCTGCGCCTCGACGAAGTGCCCGATGCGCGCCTTGGCCATCACGGGGATGGTCACAGCCTCCTTGATGGCCTTGATCATGGTGGGGTCCGACATGCGCGCCACGCCGCCGTCCTTGCGGATGTCCGCGGGAACGCGCTCGAGCGCCATCACCGCGACGGCGCCCGCCTCCTCGGCGATGCGCGCCTGCTCGACGTTCACCACGTCCATGATCACGCCGCCCTTGAGCATCTGCCGATACGGAAGCGTTTCGAAACGAGAGGTGGGTCAGTCAGTCGTCGACGCTCGCGTCTCGTCTCGTCTCGTCGTCTGGAGGAAAAACCGCGTCGACGCGAAAAATCTCCGTTCCTCTCGTCTCGCGATGCCACGCGGCACCGCCGACGCGTCGACGTCATGCCGGTGCCGTCGCGGCGCCCGGCGCGGGGCGTCGGAGACGCGCGCGACGTTGTCCCCGGGCTTCGCAGGAGGCGGAAACCTCATTCGAAGCCTCGTGAAGCTTCTGGGCCGCAATCCGTACGCCGAGAGCGCGCGTGGTGGCCCGGCGGCGCACGCGCCGGCCCGGCGGTGACGCATCACCACCAACAGCCGCTTTTCCGAAACGCGCGATCGTCGCGGGAGGGCTTTCGGCCGGCGCACGGCGATGGAACGCGACGCGAGCGCGGGAAGAGCGACGCACCTGCGCAAGGCCGACCTTCACGGCGAAGGTGCCCTTCTGCTGTTCGGTGGCCATGGTGTCTGGTCTGTGACTGGAGGTATCGAGTGCTTGCGCGCTCGAGAGTGACGACCGAGATCGAGCAATCGCGAATACGCTCGCCGTACGTGGTTTTACGTCTGAAAATTGCACGTAGATCAGTGCGCTCGCAGTTTGACAAAAATGAAAAGTCGCGCGAAAACGACGCTTCGGTATCTTCTCCGCGCACCTCATCCTTGTGCACTTTTTCGGAGTTGTCGCGAGCGACGCGTTCATCGTCGCCGGCGCGATTGTTCCGATGACGCGGCGACGCGCGGTGGCGGCCGCCGGCGCGGTCCTGCGCCGGCTGCGCGGCGGGTACGGGTGCGCGGCGATCGAAGCACCCTGGGTGATGACGCGGACGACGCGCCCGCCCCCCCCGTGCCACGCGCCGTGGACCCGACGCGGCGTCGCCTCGTCGCCCTCTGCGCTGTCGCCCGACCCCGCGCCCGCGGCGGAGGCGGAGACGCGCTCGCCGAGCGCGGCGACGGGCGCGGAGGGCGGAGACTCGGCGCGTTTCGCGCGGTGGATGCGGAGACGCGCGCGCGCGTTGCGCGTCTCCCCCGCCAAACGCTGGCGCCTCACCGCCGAGGAGCAGGCGGAGGACCGCGTCATCGCGACATCGATTTTGCGCGAGGCGCGCGCCCGCGGCGCATACGACCCCTCGCGGCGCGCGCGTCCGCGCGACGCCGCGGCGGACGTCGCGCGCGCGTTCGTCGCGCTCACCACGCTGGCGTCGCACCCGGACGCGGGCTGGCGCTGCGAAACGAAGGAGGACGCGCACGCCGTCGCGGCGCTCTTCCGCGACGTCGCGCGCGTCGTGCCGCGCCACCTCGAGCGCGACGTCCACCTCGTGCGGTGCGTGGACGCCTTTCGCCGCGCGGGGGTCTGGGACGTCGCGAGCGACGCGAAGAAAGCGCTGCGCGCACACGCGGAAGACGCGGACGACGCGGGAGATGCGTCGCGACATGACGAGCACCGTTATGAACGCCTGGAACGCGGGTTGGACCCGGCGCGCGCGCTGGAGGCGCTCGGCGCGGACGGCGGCGCCGCGTACGCGCGCGTGCGCGCGGCGCGCGGGCTGGGTGGCGCGAGCCGCGCGCACAACTGGGGCACGGGCGCCGGCGACCCCGCGGCGCGTCTGTACGACGCGGAGACATGGCGCGGGTCCAAGGGCAGGGAGACGCCGATGCGCACGAAGATGAGTGATGCGTCCATCGCGAGCGCGGAGCGAGACGCGCGCGGAGAATCGGGACGAAACACTAAAAAAAAAAAAAGCGCGCGGGTCGGCGACGGCGTCCCCGCGGCTTCCCCGTTCGCGCCCGAGGAGCGCCTGCGCCGCGCGACGATGTGGACCAAGACGTTGTCGGAGTTCGTCAAGCGCGATGGCGTCGGTCACGCGCGCTT
>Ga0206682_10002926_pt1 | contig 15039 bp, 16 predicted proteins | sample M240m12015metaG_FD_155444 | JGI IMG/M metagenome (GOLD analysis project Ga0206682, IMG submission 155444) | Ammonia-oxidizing marine archaeal communities from Monterey Bay, California, United States - M2 40m 12015 | ecosystem: Environmental > Aquatic > Marine > Intertidal zone | place: USA... | reverse complement strand
ATTTATAGAGAAGTTAGAGATGATGCAATGCATATCAGACTTCCACGTAACAAAGGACGAGATAATAAATAAGAAGTCAGGTAGTAAGATAATCTTTAGGGGTATCAAGACAAGCTCAGGAGATCAAACTGCAAACCTTAAATCGCTTACAGGTATTACTACGTGGGTAGTAGATGAAGCAGAGGAACTAACAGACGAACAAAAGTTTGACACCATTGATCTATCTGTAAGACAACAAGGCAAGCCTAATAGGGTAATACTTATACTTAACCCCACAACCAAAGAACATTTTGTATATACACGCTTCTTTGAAGATAAGGGTGTACAGGAGGGGAGTAATACAAACAAAGGTAACACCACATACATACACACCACTTACTTAGATAACCTAAAGAACCTATCACAAAGCTACATAGAGCAGATTGAACAAATGAAACAGCGCAGACCTGAAAAGTACAAACAACAAATGTTAGGTGCTTGGATGAGTAAAGCTGAGGGTGTGATATTTGATAATTGGACTATTGGCGAGTTTAAGAAAAGGGGTGTAAGTGTATGGGGTCAAGACATAGGATTTGCTTCTGACGAAAGTACCCTTGTGGAAACCAACATAGACACAGACAACAAAACAATCTATTTAAGGGAGTGTTTTTACCTACCACGACTAACTACATCACAGATAGCACAACTTAACCTTAAACACGCTGTAAGTGGTCTTATAGTAGTTGATAGTGCAGAGCCAAGACTTATACACGAACTCAAAGCAAAAGGATGTAGTGTAAAGCCATCAATAAAAGGACAGGGTAGTGTGAACTATGGGATATCTCTATTACAAGACTATGACCTTGTTGTAAGCCCTGATAGTACAAACCTAATTAAAGAGCTGAATAATTACAGATGGTTAGAGCGTAAGTCAAACACGCCTGTTGATGCGTATAACCACCTTATTGATGCTATTAGATATGCAGTAGGTTATCAACTACAAAACCCTAATAGGGGTCAGTATGCAATTCGCTAAAATTTAATTTTTTTACGTTATATAAGTATGAAAGTAGATATCGAAATCCCCGAATCGCTTAATGAGGTTACTTTAGATCAATATCAAAGGTATCTAAAGATACAAGAGAACAATGATGACGAGAAGTTTTTAGCAGTCAAGATGATAGAAATCTTCTGTGGGATACGTGGGGATCACGTTCTACTTATGAGAGCTACGGACATTAATAGCATAGTGCAGATATTGACAGAGATGCTAAACGATAAACCAAAACTTGTACACAACTTTAAAATGAAAGGTACACAGTATGGGTTTATACCTAAGTTAGATGATATGTCTTTTGGGGAGTACATCGACTTAGATACGTTTATAGGGGATTGGGAAAATATGCATAGAGCAATGAATGTTTTATATAGACCTGTGGTTAATCAATATGGGGATAAGTACAACATACAAGACTATGATGTAGACATAGCAGAGAGATTAAAAGATATGCCTATGAGTGCTGTCTTAGGTTCTATTGTTTTTTTTTACAATTTAGGGATGGACTTATCGAAAGCTATGTTGAACTATTTAACGGAGGAGGAGATGGGCTTAGCGCAGCATCTAATTTCGGACGAAAATGGGGGTGGTATCAATCACTTTACGCACTCGCTCAGGGAGATATTGGACGATTTGAAGATATCACTAAACTAAACGTACATCAATGTTTATACGCATTAAGTTTTATGAAAGACAAAGCAGACTTAGAGGCAAGACAAATAAAAAGTAAATTCAATGGCTAATCAAGGTGTAAGAGGGTTTTATCAAATAACCAACACAATTAAAGACCAACTGTTAAACGATGACAACATCAATACAGTTACCACAGGGGATATAACAGACATAGACCTAAACAAACAAACTATATTCCCTTTAGCACACCTTGTTATTAACAATGTAACAATAGAGGAACAGGTGTTACGATTTAGCATGAGCGTACTTACAATGGACGTAGTAGATCAAAGTAAAGACGAGGTTGTAGATGTGTTTAGGGATAACGATAACGAACAGGATGTACTTAACACACAACTTGCAGTTATTAACAAAGTAATACAAACGCTTAGAATAGGCACGTTATACCAAAATAAATATCAATTAGATGGCGATCCATCCTGTGAACCTTTTTATGATAGGTTTGAGAATCAAGTAGCAGGTTGGGCATGTACATTTGATGTGCTTATTGAAAACGATATAAACGTATGCAACTAAAAGAAACACAAGCTGCGTTAAGGGCTTTTGGTAAGTATGTAGTGCAACAGTCACGAACAAACCTTACTAAAGGTAAAAAGAACGTAGATAAAACATTGTACGATTCTTTAGGCTACACGATAGAACAAGTAAGTACAGGTTTTCGCCTTTATTTTGAGATGGAAGATTATGGTATGTTTCAAGATCGTGGTGTTAAAGGTGTTAAAGGTGGTAAGTCTTTAAGTGGGTTTAGCTATAAGCAATCTTCTAACCTTGTTGGTATGGAAAGTAAAACAGGCACGTTCGGTATGTGGGCTGCTACAAAGAGAATACAATTTAGAGATAAGAAAGGTAGATTTTTAAGTTTCAAACAAACAGGGTTTGCACTTGCTACAATCGTAAAGAACTATGGTATTAAGCCATCGCTATTTTTTACCAAGCCTTTTGAGAAAGGATTTAAAGACCTACCAACGGAATTACAAGAGCAATTCGCTATTGACTTAGAAAACTTAATAACAGACTAATGGCTACAAAGATAAACGTACGAAGCCCCTTTTACATTAAACCAACCAATGGCAGTTTAGTAAGTGCTACAATGCAACTATATATCTACACAGGTGTATTTACAACTAACAAACCTGCATCTGCACAATACACAATAACTAAAAACGAAATAGATAACAATAACTATGTTGTGTTTGAGGTCAGCGAACTTGTAAGAGATTATATAGACATCGAGTTTGATGGGGAGTATGATAGTCAAACAGTATGGGTAGAATCTGATATAACTATGTACGATGCTGCTGATGGTGGGGGTTCGAGCGTAGGAACGAGCAATACAGACTATATAGCGTTTGATGGTTATGGCTATTTCCATGAGGGTACAAACCCTGAACTATCAAGAGGGTTGTTACTATCAAACAATACTATATTCAGACTAAACGATAGTAATGTACGAATCCCTGTATTTACAGAGGACACCAATAGCGTTGCATTTTATTATGAGGGCGCACTTAAACGAAGTATAACAATAAGTAGCTCTACAAACACAAACGCACAAATAGACTATGTTACTGTAAGTGGTTCTGATAATACCGACACCTATGAGGAAAGGGTTGTAGCTGATGGTGGTACACTTGAAACGTCAAAGTGTTTAACAGGCTTTCTCAATCAAATAGACATAGGACTTGTTGATGAAGTGTGGGTAGCTACTGATACAGGTACAGAGATAGTCAAGATATTCAGTACAGAGGAATGTAAGTACGAACCTTATAAAGTTACATTCGTTAATAAGTATGGTGCATTACAAGACCTATGGTTCTTTAAGAAATCAGTAGAATCTACCAACGTAACATCTGAGCAGTTTAAGGCATCTATATTTGACCAATCTACACTAAGCTATAAAACACATAAACACCAACAACAATCATTCTTAGCACAAGGTAAGGATAGAATTACAATGAACACAGGGTACGTCAATGACGATCATAACGCTGTGTTAGAGGAACTATTGTTAAGTGAACAAGTGTGGTACACAGAGATAACAGACACAGAGGAACGAGTAATCCCTGTAATACCACAAACCAAGTCCATTACATACAAGACAAGTGTAAACGATAAACTCGCAAACTACACAGTAGATTTTGAACACGCTTTTGATAAAATAAATAACATAAGATAGTGCAAAGCATACAGTTATACATAGAGGGGCAAAGGGTTGATATGTTCAAAGATGAGAGCGTAAACATTACGCAATCTATTAAGAACGTAAAGGACATAGCTAAGATATTTACAGAGTTTACTAAAACCTTTACCCTACCTGCTTCAAAAACTAATAACAAGATATTTAAGCACTATTATAACTTTGATATTATAGGGGGCTTTGATGCGAGAACAAAGAAAGATGCTACACTTGAACTAAACTATCTACCATTCAAAAAGGGGAAGATAAAGTTAGAGGGTGTTGATCTACAAAACAGAAAGCCTAAATCGTATCGCATTACTTTCTTTGGTAACACAGTAGGACTTAAAGACATATTAGGAGATGACCAACTTAGTAGCTTGACATTCACTAAATACAACGTACCTTATACATCTACTGATATTGAAAGGAATTTACAAAGAAGCCCATTAACAAATTCAACAGGAACAGTTGATAGTATAAGTGGAAGCACAATCACAGATAGTAGTGGCTTTGGGTCTATTAGTGTGGGCGATTTAATTACAAACACCACAACAAACGAAACAACCTATATAACATCTGCCCCTGTATCAACAGTCGTAGTATTAAACGAACAGATATTTACAGCAGGACAATCATATCAAATTAACAATCACATTTTAACACCATTAATAACTCACACCCAAAGATTATTTTTTAATAGTAGCACAAGCGATGAAACTGCTGATGATGGTAATTTAAAATACTTTTCAGGTGGTGGATCACACGATCATGGTGTTAAGTTTAATCAACTTAAATATGCTATTAGGGTAAACGAAATAATCAGAGCGATAGAAAGTGATTATGAAAGTATATCGTTTACAAGTGATTTTTTTAAGAACACAAGTAAAAAAGAGTTTGACAATCTTTACTTATGGCTTCATAGAAAGAGTGGTGCGGTTGAAAACTTAGATGGTGCAACATCTACAACTACGCTTGTATCAGGATGGACTAACTCATATGATAGCGAGTTTGAAATGAAAAACAATAATACGTTTAGAACTTCCATAGGTTCTGATGATCCTTTTTTAACACAGCTAAGGGTTAGTTTATTTACAACTGATACTGATAGCTACGATATACGTTTAGAGCGTGATGGTAACACTGTTTATACCAAAACAGGACAAGTTGGAAGCATTGGATTAAACGGACATAATGACAGTGATTTTATAGGAGATGCAGGGGATTACAAGCTTTATATAACATCCACATCCGCAATAACTTTTACAAATATAGAGTGGAGTGGCGAATACCAAGAACCTTTAGAAGATCCTATTATAGCAGAATATGATTTAGGCGCTTTTGAAACTACATCAGAATTTATTTTTAACGTAGCACTACAAACCCCTGAAATTAAAATTATAGACTTTTTAACAGGTCTTTTTAAGATGTTTAACCTTGTTGCTTTTGTAGAGGATGGAGGAACGATATATATAGACACCTTAGACAACTTCTATGCAAACAAAAAATCAATAAGCACAGCATACGATATAAGTGAGTTTGTAGATGTAAATAGCAGTCAAGTAAACGTAGCACTACCTTTTAAAGAGATACAGCTTAAATACAAAGACACTAAAACATTTTTAGCAAATAAGTTTACACAACTTGCTAACAGGGATTGGGCTTCTACAACTTATAAAGCAGGGGAAAACGAATTATCAGGAAGCGAGTATAAAATAGAAGTGCCATTCTCACATTTTCAATACGAACGACTTAACGATGTTAATGGTGGTTCTCAACAAGACATACAATGGGGTTATAGTGTTAATGAAAGCCAAGAAGCTTATAAAGGTGCGCCATTACTATTTTACCCTATAAGACAAAACACAGGTGGGATATCTTTTGTAAACTCGGTTGATTTAAATGGTGTAGCTGACGATCATAAGCACTTAATAAACATAGCACTACCAAGTAACTCTGTAACACTATCATCTGCATCGGACACAAGTAATATAAACTTCAACAATGAAACAAACGAATGGTCTTTAGACACTACGTTTACAAACACATTGTTTAAGGAATATCATTCTAATTATATCACAAATGTATTCGACACAAAAAACAGACTTACAAAAGTAAAGGCATACCTACCCCTTAAAATACTTTTGAACTTTACACTTGCTGATAGATTTGACATCAATGGCAAAAGGTATAAGATCAACAGTATAGATACGAACTTAGCGACAGGCGAATCAAACATAGAACTATTAAACGAATTATGATACAGAACATATTAGAATTACTACCCTATGTAAAAGATGGCTCGGAGAATATCCGTATAGCTAAAGGACAAAACTATTTACCTAAGAACTTTAAGCAAGCGTTTAAACAATTTAAAACCGACATGGAATGGCTAAAAAAATCCAAGTAGAGTTAGAAGCTAAAACTGACAAAGCAATAAAGGAAATACAAGACGTAAAAGGCGAAATTCAAGACCTTACAAAATCAACAGAGAAAGGTTTTAATGATGTTGGCGAATCTACTAAAGGCATTTCTAAAGGTGTCAAGGGGATAGGTAACGCACTTAAAGCAGCAGGTATTGGTCTTGCTATTGCAGCATTTGCAAAACTATCTGAGATATTCCAACAGAATCAAAAGGCAGCAGACTTCTTTAATACAGCTTTTGAGGTTGTATCTATTGCTTTTAATGACTTTGTAAATTTCTTAGTAAACAATGTGGGTGCTGTTACAGGGTTCTTTAAAAGTGTGTTTGATGATCCATTACAGTCCATTCAAAACTTAGGAAGTGCGATTAAGGATAATATTATTGAGCGTTTTAATTCCTTACTTGACACTTTAGGTCTTGCGGGTAAAGCAGTTTTACAATTCTTTGAGGGGGATTTTACAGGTGCAGCAGAAACAGCGAGAGAAGCGAGTAAAGAGTTTGTAGATGTTCTAACAGGCGTTGATGGCACAGTTGATAAAGTAGGCGAGGGTATCACTAAAGTTGCTAAAGCTACATCTAACTATGTCAAAGAAACTACCAACGCAGCAATAGCTAATGTACAATTAGAGAAGTCCGCACGACTTGCTGAAACAGCTAACCAAGGTTTAATTGAAAAATACGACAGACAAGCAGAACAGCTTAGACAAATCAGAGACGATGAAAGTTTAAGTTTCGAGCAACGTATGAAAGCCAATGATGACTTAGGCAAACTACTTGACGAACAGGAAAAAACAATGATGGCAAATGCTGATGCGAGAGTAAAACAAGCGGAAGCAGAGTTATCTAAAAACAAAGACAATGTAGATTTACAAATAGCTTATCAAGAAGCCCTTAATGAACAAGCAGGTATTGAGGCACAAATTACAGGGTTTAGAAGTGAACAACAAACAAATACAAACTCACTACTTAGAGAACAAAAAGACCTTGCAAATGAATTAGCCCTTATTGGTAAGAGTGAACGAGAGATAGAACGCTTAGAGTTACAACAAGACTACGAAGCAAAAAAAGAACTTATTGAGCGTGAAATAACAGACGAAGCTGAGAAAAACGAAAGGCTATTAGCTTTACAAACAGATTATAGTAATAACACTAAAAAACTTGACCAAGAAGTTGAGAACGCCAAACTTGAAATGGCTAAGCAAACGCTCGGTAATATATCTAAAGCAGTAGGAGAAAACACAAAGGCAGGAAAGGCAGCAGCAGCAGCAGCAGCACTTATAAACACATATCAAGGTATTACTGCTGAACTTGCAACAAAGACAGCTACACCATTTGGTTTTGCTCTTAAATTGGCAAATATAGCTGCAACCGCAGCGATTGGTTTTAAGTCAGTTAAGGACATATTAAAAACAGACCCTAAATCAACAACAGGGGGTAGTACAACAGCACCGACATCATCAGGGGGGAGACCTACATCAGAACCTTTACCACCTGCGTTTAATATAGTAGGTGCATCAGATACGAACCAATTAGCATCCGCAATAGGTGGACAAGCCCAACAACCTGTTAAGGCATTTGTAGTATCAAACGATGTAAGCACAGCACAGGAATTAGATAGAAACATCGTAGAGGGTGCATCAATAGGATAAAATACAAAAACCAAATTAAATACGTTATATATATATGCGAATCGTAGAACTTATATTAGGAGACGAGGAAGTAACAGGGATAGAGGCGATATCAGTCGTAGAAAACCCTGCGATTGAAGAGGATTTTGTTGCACTTAAAAACGAAGAGATAAAACTTGCAGAAGTATCAGGCGAGAAACGTATCTTACTTGGTGCATTACTTATCCCTAATAAACCTATTTATAGACGTAATGGCGATGATGAGTACTACATCTACTTCTCAAAAGAAACAGTAGAAAAAGCATCACAGCTTTACTTACAAAATGGTAATCAAAACAAAGCGACTTTAGAACATCAACATAGCATTAATGGTTTAACACTTGTAGAAAGTTGGATAGTAGAGGACGAAGTACAGGACAAATCAAGAAAGTACGGACTAAATGTACCTGTGGGAACTTGGATGGGGGCTGTAAAAGTAAACAACGACGAGATATGGGAAACTTATGTGAAAGAAAAAAGGGTTAAAGGCTTCTCAATAGAGGGGTATTTCGCTGACAAAATGGAACGCCCAAAAGAACCTATTGATGACTTTGATGAAGATGAAGCAAAAGATATGCTTAAACACATCCGTAGAGTTGTTAAACAAGATGGTAGATACAAAGATGGTCAAAAAGAAGAGTTAGAATCCTACACAGACTATCCAAGTGGTGTAAAGAATAATGCAAAGCGTGGTATTGAGCTTAACGAGAAAGTAAAAAATAAATGTGCTACTGATGTAGGTAAGATACGAGCGCAACAACTTGCACAAGGTAAACCCATCTCAAAAGAAACTATTAAACGTATGTACTCCTATCTAAGCAGAGCAGAGGAATACTACAACGAAAGCGACACTAAAGCGTGTGGTACTATCTCATATCTATTGTGGGGTGGTAAAGCAGGTAAACGATGGGCTGAAAGCAAGTTAAAAGAATTAGGCGAATTAGATTTAGCTTCTCAGGTTATTAATGACGAGATGGCTATCATAGACGATAGACTTGCATTTTCTACAAAAGAATTAGCAATAGCAGCAGCAAAAGATATAGGTTGTGAAAGTTACCACGAACACGAGTACGAGGGTAAGGTATGGTATATGCCATGCGAACAGCACGATCTAAAAAAGCCATGCCAAGATGGATATGTCCAATATGGTATGAAAATGAAAAACGGAAAAAAAGTACCTAATTGCATAAAGATAGATGGCTAAACGCATAGACTACACAAAAGTAACAAAGCCAAAGGTACGCAGAAAGGGTGTACACGCTAAAACCAAAATGAGTAGCATTAAAGGTTCAAAGCTATATAAGAAAAAATACAGAGGTCAAGGCAAATGATTAAGCGAATTAAACGATTTATCACACCATCAAGAACAAGCCCAAAGGGTTCAAAACGTGCTTGCTTATGCGAGGATAACACGTATTCTATTAAGTGTTGTGATGGCTCATTAAGGGGTCAAGGGATAGGTAAAGTTTAAAAATTTAAATATAAAAACAATGAGTAAAAAAGTAATGAGTAAGATCGTTTCTATTGAGAAACCAACAGAGCTATCTAAAGAAGTGTCTCCTGAAAAAGTTGAGTTAGCAAGAAAACCTGCATCTATTTTATCAGAAGCAAATAAATTAGACTCTAAACTAAGAGGGATGGAGTCTAAGATTGAAAAAGCATATCTTAATTACAAACAAAGTCAAAAAGAGTGGGTTAGTAAATTGTCAGATATTGAACAAGACTCAGATAGACTTGAAGATGATTTAGTTAAGATATTAGATGCCGCACAAGAAATTGGTGTTGATGGTAGACAAATTGATGGTTATTCTAAAGCTGCTGATTTAGTCACAATGTTACAAAGAATAGCAAGTGATGGTAAAAAATTGTACCCACCTGTCAAGTAAAAATACAAATTAAATTTTAAATACGTTATATAGTTATGAAAGCGACAGAAATTCTAAGTAAAATCAAAACCTATCTTGGGGAAGATACTGCTGATATCGTAAATGATATTGAGCAAACCCAAGAGGTTAAGTTGGCACAGGCTAAACTTGACAATGGTACTGTCCTTGAAGCGGAAGCGTTTGAATCAGGCAATGAGGTCTTTATTGTATCTGATGACGAGAAAGTGGCTGTACCTGTTGGGGAGTACCTGATGGAAGATGGTCAAATCCTTGTTGTTAGTGAAGAAGGGCTTATTGGCGAAATCAAATCAGAAGAAGCTAAAGAGGAAGAGGAAGAAGTTGAAGCATCTGAGGAAATCGAAGAAGTGGAAGCTGAATATGCAACTAAAGAAGAGTTAGCAGAAGTTAAATCAATGCTCGAAGAAATTAAAGCAATGATTGACAAGAAAGAGGAAATGAGCGAAGTAGAGGAACAAGTGAAAGAGGAACTATCCGAAACACCTGCATCTGAACCTATCACTCATAACCCTGAGCCAAAACAAAAAGTAAATCTAAAGTATTCGCAAAACAGAAAGCAAAGTACTTTTGACAAAGTAATGAATAAAATTATTAATAATTAAAATCTAAAAAATGCCAAATCCAACTATTACAGGAAGTAGCTATGCAGGGGAATTTGCAGGTAAATATCTCGGAGCTGCTCTATTAAGTGCTGACACACTTGACAAAGGTGGGGTAACAATTCTACCTAATGTTAAGTACAAAGCCGCTATGAAAGTAGGTACGTTTGCAAATCTTGTACGTTCTGCTGATTGCGACTTTGATGATTCTACATCTACACTAACTCTTACTGAGAAAGTGCTTACACCAACTGAGTTACAAATAAATTTGAGCCTTTGTAAGCGTGAGCTAAAATCGGATTGGGAAGCAGCCCAAATGGGCTTTAGTGCTTTTGATGAATTACCACCATTATTCTCTGACTTCGTTATCGCACGTGTAGCTGCTGAGGTTGCTAAAGCAACTGAAACTTCTATTTGGAGTGGTAGTGCAGGAGAGGGTTCGTTTGATGGCTTTGAAACTCTATTAGCTGCTGATGCAACTGTTGTTGATGTAGTAGGTACTACTGTTGATACTTCAAACGTAATCGCTGAGCTTCAAAAAATCGTAAATGCTATCCCAAGTGGAGTTTACGGAAAAGAAGATTTAACTATCTATGTATCACAAAACATCGCTAAAGCATATATCGGCGCACAGGCTGCTTTGGGTTATAGAGAGTTATTTCACGTAGGACAAACTGAAATGAACTTTCAGGGTATCTCATTATTCCCAACAGGTGGACTTGGAGATAACGTAGCTGTTGCTGCTCAGAAGTCGAACCTATTCTTTGGAACAGGATTGCTTGATGACCGCAATGAAGTTAAAGTTATTGACATGGCTGACCTTGATGGTTCGCAAAATGTTCGTGTAGTAATGCGCTATACAGCAGGTGTACAAACAGGTGTCGGTTCTGATATCGTTCTTTACACATAGTAGATAATTAACTAACAAATTAGGGTGGGTAAGCCAATTAAGTGCCTACCTGCCCTTTTTTAATTTAAAAACAAAATCTTATGCCTTGTTCAGTAACAAATGGAAGAGCGTTACCATGTAAGAGTGGTGTAGGTGGATTAAAGAGTATTTACTTTGCCCCTTACACAAGTACTACTGCTGCCTTAACAGACAGCTCAGGTACTATTGCTTTAGATGAAACAGTATCTTTCTACAAATATGAAATCAAGGGTAACTCATCACTCGAAACAAGTATAAATTCGAGTAGAGAGAATGGCAGTACATTCTATGAGTCAACCCTTAATGTTACATTTACGTTTTTAGATGTAGCTACACAGGAGCAAATTAAACTCTTGTCACATGGACGACCACAGATCGTGATTGAAGATTACAATGGTAATCACTTTTTGATGGGTAAGGATCATGGTTCTGAGGTTACAGGCGGTACAGTTGTAACAGGTGCAGCAATGGGAGACCTATCAGGTTTTACTCTCACGCTAACAGCACAAGAAACAGCACCACCATTTTTCTGTGACCAACCTACTGATGATGCTTCATCGCCAATTAACCCAACTCCATAATTTTTTGTATATTAGCAAAGAATTTTCATTAAGTTTGGTTTAGTTATAATTAGGGGGTATAAAAGCCCCCTTTTTTATTACACAAAATTTATAATTTATACGTTATATAAGTGTATGCAAATTCTAACTACATCGACAGATTCTCAAAGCATAGATGTAATACCACGCAGAAGCGTATCAGGGGTTATATCTTTGTTTGTTAGGAACGAATCAACAAACGTGGTTACACAATACACATCAGATCAGTATTGGGATACATACGAAGCTACTTTTAGCGATTCAGAAATAGAGTGGAGTGGTAGTACATTGACGTTTTCAGAGAGTCAAACATATCTTAGGATAAACAACAAATACAGCTTATCAGAAGATACTTATTATTCATTTGTAATACAGGACACAATAGGAAAGTTATTTAAAGGTATGATGTTTTGTACAAATCAAACAGTAGATCAAAGTACAAACGAATACTACGAGATGAATAAAAACCAATATGTAACGCACTCAGCAGATAACGAGTTTATTATACTATGATAAAACTAACCACATCAACGGATGCACAAACCATTAAGGTTATTCCACGTTCTTATGCAACGAGTGTAAGTATGGTGTTTAGAGACGATAGTACAAACACATCTGTTACCTATTCTACATCTGCAACTACTGATAAAGACCACTTAGTTATAAGCGAATCATTATCACTTACAGAGGGTAGGTTTTATGATTTAACAATAAAAGAGGGAACAAGCGTTATATATAAAGACAAAGTGTTTTGCACAGACCAAACAGTTGACCAAGACACGAATAATTATTACTCAGTTAATCAAGGGGAATACACAACAGAAACAACCTACGATAACGATTATATTATATTATGAAAAACGATTTAAGAATAGTTAGTTTAAGCACCTATACAAGCCCTGCGGTAAAAGAGGTACGTAATCAGGAGTTTGTAAGCTATGGGGAAGATAACAACTACTTTCAATATCTTATAGACAGGTACAATGGTAGCCCTACAAATAACGCTATTATAAATGGTGTTAGTGAGATGATTTATGGAAAAGGTTTAGATGCTACCAACAGTAGTAAAAAACCTGACCAATACGCACAGATGGTGTCTTTGTTTAACGCTGACTGTGTACGTAAAGTAGTGTATGATTTGAAACTTATGGGGCAATGTGCTTTACAAGTTATCTACTCTAAGGATAGAAGCAAAATTGTAAGTCTTGAACATATCCCTGTTGAAACACTACGTGCTGAAAAATGCAACGATAAAGGCGAAATCGAAGCGTACTTTTATCACTATGATTGGGCTAAATACAAAAAGAGTGATGAGATAAAACGTATTCCTGCCTTTGGAACTTCTAAAGAGGGATTAGAGATTATGTACATCAAACCTTATCGTGCAGGGTTTAAGTATTATTCGCCTGTGGATTATCAAGGGGGTACACAATACGCAGAGTTAGAGGAAGAGATAAGCAACTACCACTTAAATAATATAATGAATGGGTTAGCCCCCTCTATGTTAATTAACTTTAACAATGGCACTCCTGATCCTGAGCAAAGAGAACTAATCGAAAGACGTATATACGAGAAGTTTAGTGGTAGTAGCAACGCAGGTAAGTTTATCTTAGCGTTTAACGATAACGCCGAAACTGCTGCGGACATACAACCTATTCAACTAAGCGATGCACATAATCAATATCAGTTTTTAAGTGATGAAAGCTCACGTAAGATACTTGTATCTCACAGGGTAGTAAGTCCTATGCTTTTAGGAATTAAAGACAACACAGGGCTTGGTAATAACGCAGACGAGCTTAAAACAGCTACTATCCTTATGGATAATACTGTAATTCGTCCGTTCCAAAGATTGCTTATTGAGAGCTTTGACCAAATTCTTGCATATAATAACATATCACTTAATTTATATTTTAAGACATTACAACCTTTAGAGTTTACTGACCTTGACAATGTAGAGGATTCAGAAACAAGAGAAGAGGAAACAGGTGTAAAAATGTCTAAAGAGGATTTATCTGATGAAGATTTTGATGTAATACTTGACGAACTAAGAGGCGAGACAATGTCGAATCGTTGGGAGGCAGTAGATGTTAGAGAGCAAAACGATGAAAACGAAAACATAGAAGATTGGGCTGTTAAGCACATTGAAAGCAAAGAACAACAGTTAGAGAAAAAGTCAATAGATTCTAAAAAGAGTGGATTTAGTTACTTAGACAAATCCCTTTATAAAGTAAGATACAGATACGCACAAAAATACGGATCAGGCAAATCAAGACAGTTTTGTCGTATTATGATGAGCAGAAGCAATAGAAACGTAGTGTACCGCATAGAAGATATTGACAAGGCAAGTAACGCAGGTGTTAATAAGTCTTTTGGACATAAAGGTAAAGCATACGATTTATTTAGATTCAAAGGTGGTGTTTCTTGTGGTCATGTATGGGAGGAAGTTTTATATAGACTTAAATCCAAGACTATGAAAAAAAATATCCAAAACTACGATGAAGTAAATAAGATACCTAAATCGTACGCACCAACACCAAGAGGGTATAAGGATGCAGCGAAAGCCCCAAAGGATATGCCTAACAACGGACACCACCCAAATTATAAAGGATAATGGCAACAGCACTATTTATATCACGCACAGACTTAGTTAAAAACAGTATCATTGATGGTAATGTTGATACTGATAAGTTTATTCAGTTTATCAAGATCGCACAGGAAATCGAAATACAAAACTATTTAGGTACTGACCTTTACAATAAGATTAGTGCAGACATCGTTGCAGGTACGCTTACAGGCGATTATCTTAATCTTGTTAATGATTATGTACAACCCATGCTTATATGGTGGGCGCAGGTTAATTATTTACCTTACGCTGCTTATCAAATAAAGAATGGTGGTGTATTCAAACACACATCAGAGAACGCAGAAAGTGTAAGCAAAAACGAAGTAGATTACTTAGTAGAAAAGGCACGTAATACAGCAGAGTACTACACACGTAGATTTGTTGATTAC
>Ga0206682_10002922_pt1 | contig 15051 bp, 14 predicted proteins | sample M240m12015metaG_FD_155444 | JGI IMG/M metagenome (GOLD analysis project Ga0206682, IMG submission 155444) | Ammonia-oxidizing marine archaeal communities from Monterey Bay, California, United States - M2 40m 12015 | ecosystem: Environmental > Aquatic > Marine > Intertidal zone | place: USA... | reverse complement strand
TTAATTACACCTGTCTTAATGATTGCACACGCTTCGCCTCCTGGCATTTCTTCGACCTGAACAATGTCAAGTTTGTAATAATCCGGGTTGTCTACAATGTTTTTGTAGTTTCTAATACTAGGATGATTTTTCACATATGGCGAATAATGTGAATAAGCCGTGCGCATATTTGCAATTATTGGCATCCACTCATTCTTATCCATAAACTCCTCCCTTGAGAATGTGTAGGAAGCTAGAATGCGTTGATTCATATCTTGACTACTATCCTCGTTAAATCCATGAATATTCTGATTAAAGATTTCACAGAGAGCAATTTGGTAATTCATAGTTGAGGTGTTACTGGTCATTGACATTAGTATTTAATTAGGTTGATGCATATTAAAAGTTGTACGAATCAATTTCAATTTTCTCTATAACTAATATATAATGAAGTTCAACATGAAGTCGTTACTCAAAGACAAGAATGTATTGCGTGTAGTATCATTGATCGCAATTCTAAATATGTTAGGTTATCTGATTATACGAGATTTAGATGCAGTTGCGTTCTTTGCAATTGTGGGATTCCTAGCCACCTATTTTAGCAAGAACATGATCGTTGTTCTTCTCATTGCGATGGTTGCAACAAACATGCTTACTATGTCTAGAACATTCAAACTATTGCAAGAAGGTTTCAAAGGTAAAGGCGGTGAACACAAAGGCACAGCAAAAGTTACCGATCCAGCTGTAGAATCAGCAAGTGAGGAAGAGGACGAAGAGATGGGCACAGGTCGTCCTGGAAAATTAGATAAAGCAGCTACAATTGAAGAGACTTATGATAATTTAGATCAGGTTCTCTCTAATGATAAGATTGAGGCTATGGCAAAGAGAACACATGATCTAGCTTCCCAACAGCAAAACCTTCATAAACAACTCAAGACATTAACTCCTGCAATTAAGGATAGCATGGCAATGCTTGATAAAATAGGAGGCGCGGGAGGTATGGAAAAAATGATTGGACAGATCGGAAATATGATGGATAGATTTGCCCCTCTGATTGGAGGCAAAAAGTAATTCTGTAGGTAATATATATCATGCCTCGTAAATGTCCACCTGGTGTAATTTGTTTTGAAAATGTTACAATTTTCTTTATATTAGTCCTTATTGGCCTAATTGGTCTTTATATGAATACTAAAAATGTACAAAATACCGAGATCACTAAAGAGATTATTGTACAAGAAGAAAGACCTTCACTCTTTGGAATGTTTCCACGTCCTAGTTTTTCTTTTTCGAATGTATCTAGCGATGTTTTATTGAATCCTTATCAACCTCCATTAAGAGATGATCGTGTTTTTAGAAATGATATGAGTGATCCTCGCGGTGTTCCAATTAATATATCGACCAGGGCAGTTGATGCAGAATATAGGCAAGTCGGTTTACTAACTAGAATGGGTGGTCCTGAAATGATTTTACCTTTGATGGGGAAACCTCTATATGTTTCAAGAGACAAATGGAACTTTTATACAATGAGTGACAAAAATAGTATGGTGAAATTGCCGATTTCACATAAAGGAAAAAGTTGCACAAATGAATATGGATGCGATAATTTATATAATGGAGATGTTGTTTATGTAGAAGGATATAATGATACATTTAAGGTCACCGTTTATGATAATCAGGTTATGAGATATATACCTTATTTATAAAGTGTTAATCTCTCGAGATAATTATATTTAATAATGCTAATGAGCATTATTAAACTAGCAGCAGTAACTACTTTTCTAAAATATAAAAGATATTTCAAAACCAATCATTTTAATTATAAAGCAACCGAGTCATCTATATCTACACAACTAATATGCAGCCATCGTTTCGGTTCATATGACTATTTCTATTATGTTCACTTTTAGGAATGATCGTTTTGTGACCTATGGTCCAGAAATAATTTCACATCCATCATATACTTCATAAATAGTATCCTCTAATGTCCACCCATTATCCTCTAATTTACCTGTATCTATACAATCTTCTTCATCATAGTCTGTGTCATTATCTTCAATGTCACCATACATTACTTTGTTAATTTCATTCATCTCTTCATCACTGTATTGTTTTACATTTTTAATGGTATGTTCATAATACCAACCCATTTCTAGTTGATTTACACTTCCGCCAATATCATTAATAATTACCGGTGACGTATTAATTATATCATCTATTTCATGTTGATTTGCCGTTATTTCAAAAGAACCATAGCTCCAGCATTCTGTGTATAATAATTCTACATCTTTACCACTTGATATAGTTATAATCCAGTGTTCTGTTGTATAAATACAACTTTTGTTGCATGGCTCAATCTCATATGTGCTTGTCATGATTTATAATAACCCGGGATCTATTTATATATTATTAACTGATTGGTTTAAGAACATATAGAGTAGCTTATTAAATGGATTCAACAACAATTAATCGTGAAAGATCAGTTTCTGCTGATCACCAAGCAATTTCAGACAAAACCATATCGGACAAATCTAATGCATGTTTATTTAGTAAACGAAAAGAAATGCTATCACAATATTTCGATTCATTAGCTGAGCTAGAGAATCTATCTGAAACTAATATTCACAAGTTAGGTGTTGATGACGGAAAACTATATCGTAGTTGGTATTGGGCTAGTGGTATTGAGAGACATTATCGAGGAGAATCGAGAATGACCACAATTAAGCACATTAGTAACTGTGTTACTGATGTAATAACTATATACAAAGGTATATTTGATGTCATTTCAAAGAATAAATGTCCCGATTCTCAAAGGAGAACTGAAAATGCGCAATTATTAGTCGATACAAAAAAACATATGGAATTATGGATAAAAGGTCTCCAGGTAATGTCTAGATTATATCAAGATGATCCTGATATTGTCTCACAGATATCAGAAATAGATGGAACTTTGTCAATTATTGTTAATAGCTCGGTTAATTTTTTCTCCTTCTAGTTTGTTTTCTTTTTCTAGATCGTTTCTTTTTTGTACCACCATTTTTACTGTTAATATTATCAACAAGCCCTCTTATGACTGTTTCTGTTGGACTTCCTGCATTTCCATTAATACTGAATTGTGCGTCCTTGGGTATTTTAACTCTAATATTTACTTCTACATCTCCGTTAGGCATCTGAGTTGTAGTAGATTTTGTTGACACACCGGTTACTCCACCGTCTTCAGTTTGTAAGGGCGTTGTTTGCGATTGAGAATCTGGGCTATTTGTTTGTGATGGTGTACCTTGATCATTGCTATTATTTTGACTAGGATCAGGTTGTTGTCCGGTTGTAGGATCAGGTTGTTGTCCGGCTGTAGGATCAGGTTGTTGTCCTGTTGTAGGATCAGGTTGTTGTCCTGTTGTAGGATCAGGTTGTTGTCCTGTTGTAGGATCAGGTTGTTGTCCTGTTGGCAGTTCAGCATCATCAGTGCAAAGAGGCATTAAAGCGATATATCTATTATATAGGTCAGGTACGGTTAATACCTCGCGAGCTTCTGAAATACATTTAAACCGCGCTGATAAACCTTCTATAGTGCTAGCATCTCCCTTTGCTTTATCAGGGTGATATTTAAGAGACATCTTCTTATAAATACGATTAACGTCTTTTTTGAAGGTTTCATTCCAGGCAGATGGTTGTTCAATTTCTAAAACTTTGAAATAATTAATAAATACATCTACTTTTGCACAAGAACCTTCGAAAAGATTTTGTTCATTTTCGTTATTATCTGCTATTGCTGCTTCACATACATTGTTATTTTTAACTGAATCAGGAAATGGCATGTTAGGATCAATCGTATCTGTTTTGGTATCTGTTTTGGTATCTGTTTTTGTTTGGTCCTTGCGTTTAGCACCATCATCGCTCTGTTGTTGCGCCGCATTTGTTGGTCTTCTGGGGTCAGAAATTGCATAAGCAGTTTCAAACATTTTATTTGGCATACTGAGGTATGTTTTCATACCGCCAGATAAATTATCTATGAAATCATAGTGTCCTGTTGGAGAACTAGCATTAATAGATGCATCATGCACAAGTAGGCAAGGTGGTGGAGGATTTTCAATAGGTGGAAAACTAATTCCGGGAACGGAATTATCACTTGATATATAAGTCCATCCGGCACCAATAGCATTTGTTCTTTCCCATACACAGAATGTAGTATTAGTAATTTTTGATAAAGCATCCATATCAGAATCGTGCATAAATCTATCTCTATTAGGATCATTACTTAGATTTCTCAGTTTTACCATGAAGTCATTCATAAGATCACTTGGGTAAGAAGTCACCCCATCTGCCACTACTTTTATTCCAGGCATTTTTGCCTTTTCAACAAGTTCATTTAACCAATAGTTGGGGTCACCTCCAGTAACACCATCCCAATAGGGTTTCATTTTAGATACCTCTACAAGATATACCATTATAGCAATGAATCCACAGAATGAATCTGATCCTGAAATACTATTAATTGATTTGTAATACTCAGCATTAAAAACATTATTTGTAAATGCAGGACACAAATATATAGTCATACCATCTGCTTTCTGAGATACAATTGTATTCCATTCCTCAGGTCTATCGCATTTTTCTAGAATATTCCCCTCAACTGAATCATTTGTATCGCCCACAACAGCTGATGATACATTATCTTCTGCGTCGGTTGAAGGTACGGTAACGCCAGCCGGTTGGACAAACGGTTGTGTAAGCTCAGATGATACATTATTTCCTACGTCGTTTGAAGGTACGGTAACACCAGACGGTTGCACGGTACTAGATTGAGTAACCTGAGACGTTGCATCTGCTGTGGGCAAAATTGGCGAGGTCTGAAAAGGTGATGTTTCAGAATCATCCTTACTCATATCAGTCATTTCAATCTCAACCGGAGGAGTTGTACTAGGTTTAGGTTGAACATTTTCAAGTGATTTTTCAGAATCATCCTTACTCATATCAGCCATTTCAATCTCACTCTGAGGAGTTGTGGTGGGTTGATCTCGTCCTCCATCATCCCAGTTATCATCCATCTCCTGCGGTCCAACACCAACACTTGGTGCTATACCTTTTTGTTTTTCAAGACTATTTAGTCTATTCATAGCACTCTCTTTTGCATCGGGATTTTCGATGTCACTAGAATCAGGAGTTTCTTTCACTATAGGTGCCGGTACAGAGTTTGCATATGCATTAGGGGTTTCACCAGTTTTCCATGGATTAGATGTAATAGGGTAAACACTCATTTGGGAAAGAGTGATTAAACCGATATTTTTACTGGAAGATTTAGTATCAATTAATGGTCCTATCTCTTGTTTTGGATAAAAAGTAATAGTTTGGTCTATTTTCCGGGTTAATGTCTCAATTACCTCTTCGTGTATAGCTTTTTGATTCATAGAAAAAGCCATTGCACCTGCACCAGCAGGATTATCGGTGAATCCAGAAAGTTTTTCATTTTGATAATCAAGTATTGATATTGATCCTCCTCCTGCAGCTGAGAATATTCCAAACATAGCAAGAAGTGTATTAATTTCCACAACGAGCTCATCTAGAATACTTTTTAATTGGGTTTTTTGTTCACTAGTAACAGTATCAAGACGTAATCTTAATTCATCAATTTTTTCATTAGCTTTATTTATTGCAGAATCAACAACCATTTCTTGTTTAGAAATCTCTAGGTCAAAATATGAATCAATACCAACACCAAATCCAAATCTCTTTATCATTTCGGACATATTTGGTACCCGATTATCAGCAACCAAAACATCGTTTATGGCTTTAATAATAATTTTGGCTTTTTTGTTATTACTAAGAGTATCATATTTCAAGTCATTCTGTACAACCTCAACCAATTTTTCTCTCTCAACAATATTATTTAATTGGGTTGAAAATGATTCTTTTGCACTGGAATCTTCCCTAGAAAATATAGAGAATATTCCATCTGTCAACTTCTCAAGTACAGATTTATCAGCAGATTGTGCATTTTTAATTTCTTCTGAAATACCTTTTGCCAAAGTAGTCTTTAGTAACCTAGCAAAATAATCGATTTGGCTTGGGTTTTCAGCGCCGGATAAAATAATTTGGGTACCCTTATTATCTATGTTTAAAGCATCAATATAGCTTGAAAGAGCACTTTGATACCCGATAATAAGTTTCTTTGCTGTTTCAGTGTTACTATCAAGTTTTATGCGTGCTCCTCCCTTCTTTTTAAGGGTTCGATACCGTAAATTACGAGGATGGTTCTTGACTTTACGACTCCTCTTTATACGTCGCTTTTGTTTGCGAGCCTTTCCTTGCTTCTTCATGCTTTGATTATGAGTATTAAGGATCTTGTATATGCGACTCCTTGAGATCTTCATGTTGTCTATATAAATGAGATCATATATTTTTTTATTGTATCGTTATATTAATGGATTGTCCAAATGCTACTGCTCCTATTAATATTGTTAGAAGTCTAAACTCTGGGGACTGTGATCTAAAATGTGATTTTCAGCCAGGATATCACACAACTAGTTTATCAGCTGAAAATAGAGGTGAGTTTATCAGATTAACATTTGACTCAGATAATAAACCCCCTGTTTTATTCAACAAAGAACAGTATAATGTCACGGATGCCCGAATATATCAACCATCTCTCCATAGATATGGAGGAACTCAACTTCCAGCCGAGTTAATTATATCTCACCAAAATACATCACAAAATAAGGAATTGCTGGTTTGCATTCCAATAATTGATAGTGCATCTAGTGAAGGTATTGTAGATGCCTTAATTGATCAGGTTGCAATTAAAGCTAATTCTCTTGGAGGAAAAACAGCTATAGGTATGAGTAGATTTACACTTAGTGATTTAGTTCCAATGAAACCATATTATAGTTATACCGGAACACTGCCATATCTTCCATGCATGAAAGATGGAGTAGAATATGTTGTATACGGTCAACAACATGCAATACAAATTAAGTCAGGTACTCTTAAAAAACTAAAAAAAGTTATCAATGAAAATAATTACCAACCACATAAAAATCCGGATGGTTTCTTCTATAATAAGAATGGTCCATCACTTGGCAATACAGGAGGTGAGATATACATTGAATGTAATCCAACTGGAGAAGATGGAAAGATTTTGGTTCCTGAAGGAGATGTATCTGGAGAGAATCTCGCCGAAAATATAGGTGAAAAGATTCTTAATTTTTTAAAAAGTCCTATAGTTAGCTCACTTTTTGGTGTATTAATTTTATTCATTATATTGAAACTGTTTAATTTAGCTGCTAATAAATTATTTGGCACACCAGATGGATCTTCTAAAAATGGAGAACCGTCTAGTTAATCATCTTTAATAATGCAATCTTTTGCTAACTTCATTTTCAATTTTCTTTTTGATCTAGCATGCATTTTCGAAGTTGTTGCATTTGAAAGTTCAACATATTCATTTTGTTGTTTTTCACTATTAATCCAATCAGGATGTTCTGCTTCATATACGGTTGGCCAGTGTTTTATTATGCCATGTTCAACATTTTTGACTATTTTCTCTCCATCATCCTCTTGCCATCCTTCGCGTTTATCCTTAACAAACCAATCTGAATGATTATTATGTAATGGTCGCTCAGTTAAAGCTAAGGGTTCCAAGTTTTGTCTAACAATATCAGCTATAGCCATTGGTTTATCGTCTTTTAGATGTTTTAAATCAGATATTGTGAGAGATAGCTTATCAACAAAGTCTTGAATGGACATAGCTTGACCACATTCGTTATTTAAATACAGCATAATATTAGTATTATTTTGAGTACCAATATTCTGTAAATTATTATTTGTTATATGTTGGATATTTGACTTTAATTCTTGATTTTCTCTCATCAGTGCTGTGCACATTTTGGTTTGTTCTGCTATCATTTTTGTTTGTTCAATGGTAGCTTTTTGATTTTCTTTCATTGCTTTTAAAACATCACTCACAGTGTACTCTTTTTTCTCTGATTCTTTTATTGCAATTTTCTTTTGATCCATGGTATCAAAATCACATGTTTTTTTATGTCTGTAGTAACCTTGATGATATTTGTATATTTTTCCACAATTACATACAAACTTGTCAGCATTTATAGTCTGGCTCTTTTTGTCTATTTTCGAAACTGATTTCTGCACCATCTCTGCACCATTATGTTTCTTCGTCTTAATATGTCTTTTCCAATTTCCAAGTTTACACGTAAAGAAGTCACATTTTTTACATTGATATTCTTCTGGCTCTTTCTGGATCTTTTTAGCTCCTAATTCTGCACCATTTTGCACCATATATATGGTGCATAAAAAAGAGCTGATTTTAAATCTTATTTATCAAAATCCATCAAAATACGTGAGCATTATATGCTACCATAGATTTCCTACATAAGTATTTTATAATCATCTTTTTCTTCTCTAGGCTCTCTAAATAAATCATGTTTTTTACCCTGTTTTCAATTCTCAAAAATATTTGGGGTATTCTGGGTAGATTCTATATATATCTGAGGGTCTTTGAAAAAGTTAAAAAACGTTAAAAAGTTGTATATGGGCAAAATTAGATTTTTAATATTGTTTTAATGTATATTATGTCAAAAGCTAAATCTATGTATGCTGGATCCTCTGGATCTAACTATGGTGTTAACAAAAATAGTCCCGGGAATGGTAATGGTAAATGGCAAGGACTTTGGCCAAGTGTAGGTCATACCAGAAATGCGCGTTACATTAATACTCGTGCCGGAGGCGATAATCGTAATGTAGTCTTTTGCATGAATCAATTGGGAGGCGTAGGAAGAATCTCAAATATGTTTGCAACCACAGCGGATGGGGTTAAGCAGCCTTGTCACAATGGACTCAATAATAAAAGTGCGCTTGAAAATGCAATAGAAATACTTTGGCATTATTTTCTTAAATATGATGGCAATGGTGATGGTATTGCTGATGGTACCTTGATATTAGTAGGAGCAAAAGAATATTTAACAAGTGATAATGTAAAAGATCCTCAACAGTTTCAGCCGATTCAACACTTTGATAAGCAACATCCGGAATATAATAAATTACCTAGTCATATACAACAACTAGTTGATATTGTTAATAGAGCAGGATTTAGTGGTCCACTTAAACCAGGCGGACCAGATGTACCACATATAGTAGGCTGGGCATCAGCAAAAACTCAGAATGCATTGCTGAGCAGTGGATTTGGAAGATTTATATCTATTGGAACGAGATCAGTTTTTATGTTTCAGTCATACGATGTCGGACCCATTATAACAGAACCAAATTATGACCCGCGCTTTCAGGCTGGTATGGGCGATTGGGGAACTGAGCAGTCACGGCTGCCAAATGCTCCATGCAAGTCAGGTAATTGTAGCAATGGGCAATGGGAGCATCAATATGATCCGAACTCCTTTCCGCCACAAGCAAAACCCTCAAAGTGCTCAAACAGTGTTTCCAATCCCCCGTGTAAGAATGGATTTATTATACATAATATTTGGGCTCGCGCTAATGGACAGAAACAACTTACATCTAAAAAGAACAAGGACGGCGGCCCTCAATCAACTTTTTATGGATCTGTCACAGGCACAGGTGAGTTTACAGGGTTTTGGGATATAGGTCCGAATGCTGGATATTCGCCTGAGAGCGTATGGAATGGTCCCAACCAGAACGGCACGGATCCCTGCACTTTCTCTTCTTCCTCGTCTTCGTCCTCCGCGGGGTGGACTTGTCCTAATCCCCCACCCAAGTGATTTGATTTCTTAACAATTATAAATTGAATAAATCATCAAGTTATAATTTATATTACACCATCGTAATCGATAGGAGCAGCGTCATTGAGATCACTTAATACTGGTTTGAAGTCACCCTGAGAACCATCATTTCGCACAATAGGGGCCATATCTGATACAACCTCCTCTTCAAGTGTCTTGGGAAAATCATTATATTTTTCTAACATTTCCATCTTGATCTCTTCAGCATGATTCTCACTTTGGAGAAGTATTCCACCAGTTCTGAGATTTGATCTCTTAATAAGAGTATGAGCAGCTAGAAGCCCAATAATACCTGCAATAGGTCCTGCTGCTGCGAACAAGGTAAGTGCTAGAAGCACAACAACAATGTTACCAGTAGTAGTGTCAACAAGTTTTGCTAATTCGATCGGTGTTTCAATGTCGAACATAATATAGATTACAAAAAGCAACTCCAGAACCAAGGAATGTTGTTTCTCTGCCTTCATTAGATCTTTCAAGAACTTCATTATATGATTAACTCAGATAATTTTATAGAGCAAAATTGAAAGAAACCAACCTAAATGCATAGGTTGATAATAACTATCATGACATCCACATATTTCGGAAAACAAGGATACACTATTTATAAAGAATGTTTAGCGCCAAGCGATCTTAAGTTTATCAGAGATTCATTAACAGTTGCGCCATATATACCTAAATCGCCGGTACAACCAGAAGCATTTCCTATATACAAAGAGGGGCATAGTAAGATCTATATGCCTCGATATTTTGGTGTTGAACATTTTGGAGTTCCTGATGAAATTAAAATATCAATGGGAGACGATAATACGATGAAGTTTAATGGTACACTACGGCCATATCAAGTTGATGTTGTTGATGCATTCTTCAAATCTATCGCCGATGGAAAAGGCGGCGGTTTACTAGATATTCCTTGTGGGTTTGGAAAAACAGCAATGGGCATTTACATCGCATGCAAATTAAAAAAGAAATGCTTGGTTATTGTTCATAAAGGTTTCTTGTTAAATCAATGGATTGAAAGAATTGAAGAGTTCGCTCCTAATGCAAGAATCGGAAAGATTCAAGGACAAATTATTGATATTGAAGACAAGGATATCGTAATCGGTATGCTTCAATCTTTATCAATGAAAGACTATCCGTCTACTATGTTCGATTCATTTGGACTAACAATTGTTGATGAGTGTCATCATATCTCATCAGAAGTATTCAGTCGTTCATTGACTAAAATCGTTACACCTTATACACTTGGATTGAGTGCAACTATGGAAAGAAAAGATGGATTAACCCAGGTATTTAAAATGTTTCTGGGTGATATTGTTTATGCAATGAAGAGAGAAAGTGAAGAGAATGTTATGGTAAAAGCAATAACATATGAATCAAATGATGCAGAGTTTGAAGAAGTAACGTATGATTATAGAGGAAATCCCCAATATAGCACAATGATCACAAAACTATGCGATTATAATCATCGAACCGAGTTTATCCTTAAAGTAATTAAAAAAGAAATGGACGATTATCCAAAACAACAGATGATGATTCTAGGACAAAATAAAAGTATACTTAAATATATTTATGACGCAATTACGCATCGTAAAATGTTTACTGTAGGCTATTATGTTGGCGGAATGAAAGAGGCAGATTTAAATGAAAGTGAAAACAAACAGGTCATCGTTGCTACATATGCAATGGCAGCAGAGGGTCTCGATATTAAATCATTAACTAGCTTAATGCTTGTAACACCCAGGACTGATATTACGCAAGCAGTCGGACGTATTCTTAGAGTAAAGAGAGAGAGACCACTCGTAATTGATATTGTTGATACACATGATCTATTTAAACGACAGTTCAAAAAACGTGCAACATTTTACAAAAAGAACAATTATACAATCCTTACAACAGATAGTAGTAAATATATGAATAATGAATGGGAAGAGATGAAGAAGCGAGGAAAGTCTAAAAATAAAAGTTCAGATGTTGAAATACCTCAAGCAGGAATGTGCTTACTATCAATTTAGTTAACCATATAATGATTACAATAATTACATTATATGATTTAATTACGTGCTACTTTTTCGCATCCAAAATAGGATTTGTGAGGCATAGGACTAGCTAAAGCCGACTCATTTGGGTTTAAGGGGCTACCATCAAAACTGAATCCGAATGAAAGTGGTTCATTGCTAAATGGCTGAGGACTTCCACCGTGCATATGATTCTTTTTAGATTTGCTTCCACAGCTTCCAGCTCCTCTTTTCTTTGATCTTTTGTGTATTTTTAAAGAACGCTTCTTCTTATATCCGCCACTAAGAACCGCTGTGCCATTACATCCGCATCCTCCGCCACGCATTTTTTTAACCTTGCGTGTGCGACGCTTCTTATTAACTTTGCGACCACGAGTCTTTCTTTTGCGACCTTTACTTTTTCGCTTACCCTTGCTTTTGGTTTTCTTCATTTTGCGAGAACGCTTATTTCTTGTGCGTCTACGCTTACGACCTTTACCGCCCTCTAATGGGGAAGGAGCAACTTTGTTAGCAGGGAGATTAGATTTGACACCAGAATGATCAACAACCATATGTCCTGGGTGTCCAGCACCGATAGTGCCAACTGATGTACTTGGATTTTTAACGTCCATACCGAGCTTATTTCCTCCGTTCATCTTACTATTACATGTGATAAGTTTTCTTCCGCCGCCCATAAGATTTACATCTCTCCTACATTCTGCGCAGAGTTGAGTGGGATCAATATTATCGGATTCATCTCCAAGTGCGCATAAACGACATGGCTCTCCGTATTCATTTAGAGCTTGATTCTCGTCATTATGCATGGTTATATTTTCGGGTTCACCTGTAGAACCGGTTGTTTCGTGATTACTAGAACCAGTTGGGTCTCCGCCACGTTTGATTCGAGATGACCCACCTGTTAAACGCACAAACTTTCCTTTTGCTGCTTGAATATTCGAAGAGGTTCCTCCATAAGTATTTGAACCACTGTATACTAAATTATTCGAAAATCTATCCGGAACAGCTTCAAAGTTTGGGGTAGTATTAGTTGCTGCTTCACTTGCAGAATACGCACCGACAACACTATTAGGATTTGCGAAATCGCCTGGAGCTAGATTGCTTGACATATATATTATCCTGTGATTTTTTCTCAAGCATTATAATATCATTTTTACTTGAAGTTCTACCATTTTTTATTACTTCAATCGGTTTCCATTTTCTAAATCTTGGAACAAAAACACATTTCATTATATATGATTTCTTCAAATCAACATATTTGTCTTCGCTAATATTTTCAAACTCTTCTTCGTCATCGCTTTCTTCAAGAAAATCCAAATTGCGGTTTTCCTTGATGTTTCGAAACAAAGAGTTCATCATAACACTAGATTTGTAGTCAGTAATTGCAGCAATTCCATGAGATTTTTTATCATCACCAACAAAAAGGCTATAAATATCACATCTTAATTGCGCCTTAACACGGAAATATGCAATTGGATCAGATTTATCAGTATATTGAATAACACCTTTACATCTACTATTAGAAAGCTGAATACAAGAGATGCCATAAACCTCATATGGTAGCGATCGCGCATGAGTTATTGCTTCTTTGAATGATGAAACTAAAACAGGTGATGCCACAATTATTTGTTGTTTTAAAAAAACATTATTGTTTATTTCATTACTAAGCAAATGGGTAATAAACTCATATTTATTAACATATCTCGAAGAAGAGATATTTTGTCCTTTGTAATAATGAATATCAAGAATAGTAAAACATGATATGTTGTTTGTATTGAGTATTACTCCGGAAATAATAGTACCCTTTCCATAGCATAAACTATCTGAAAAGCTAGTATGTACTTTTGTTATATGGCTTATGTTTCCTGATCTACCAAAAGATAGCATATAACAAATGTTTTCTGTCTCATTATAAGTGTACCATAAAATGCACTTCTTTCCCTTTGGAAGCACTTGATACATATCACAATGAACCTTCTTATGAAGAAGTCCTCCATATGAAAGTTCTATATCAGGGAATCTTGCCTTAATTGTTGCAGTTGTCATTTGCAGGAATACTATAAATAACCATTTATCTTTAATCCATTTTAAAAATTAGTATGTAGAATACCCTCCTGCTTCATTTGCAGAAAGAATCTGGTTTTTATCTGAAGAAGTGCCCTTCTTAATGTTACTCAAGAAATCTTTCAATTCGGCTTGCATTTCAACTGTATCAACTTGCGGACTTTCATGTATTTCACTTGTATCAAGTGGTAAGTTATCATGAGGGAATTGATCGTGTGATAATATCTCATTATATCTTTCAGTTGGTTTATTGATTAAATCACGAACTTTTGGAACAGTTAGTGTATTAATAAAGAAGGAATATAGGTAGTGTACGAGCATTATCAATATTAAAGATATAATACTCCATTGTAGAGTCCAGCCAATCATTACTAATATATTGAAACATTAGTTAAGATTGGATAGAAACGTATCTATTGTACTATGCAGCATTGGACAGTTAAAATCATTGTCATTCTTAAAAAAAGCATCTGTAACCAGATCTTTTTCATATGTGATTACTAGATGTGCGTGATTATTCCCACTAACCTTATATTTTACAATATCAAGCCTTTTTACATAATAATCATTTGGGATTTGAGAATTAATTTCTGTTAGCTCTTCACTAGAATCATCGGAGACAATTTCAATATTTTTATATTTATGATGTTGGACGGTTTTATGATTTATATTTATTTTATATAATTTGCCGTTTTTAACGGTGAAAATACCATGTTGTGTATAAAAAAGAGATTGTCTTTCAGTTGAAGCTTCAATAAAGCCATTTAATGTAGATTCATTATAAGAAGAAAGTGAGAGATTATCTATATAGTAAGATGGCATTTCAGATATATCTATAACACTAAACCATTTAAACCGATTCAGATATCATTCTCTAACAATATGACTAGTATTATCATCGTAGACAAATCCGCTTCTATTAAAGCAACAAAAGTAAAAGACTTGACAAATGATACAATTTATAAAAAATGTGGATTTCGCAAAGCCGATGGGTTTGAAATGAGATCCAGGTTTTTAATCAAAAAGTTTGACATTGATACAGTTGAAGTATGGGCACGTGATTCGGGAAAAGCAGGAAGTGAAAATAAATATGAACTTCCTCCTCCTATCGACAAGGATCTATTTTTTGGATCTATTGCAATCGTTGGATTAGATAAGAACAAAGAGTTTTGTGATCTAACTGATGAGACGTGGAAAAAGGTATATGAGCATTTGTTTGGAGGATTTGATGATAT
>Ga0206682_10002920_pt1 | contig 15056 bp, 18 predicted proteins | sample M240m12015metaG_FD_155444 | JGI IMG/M metagenome (GOLD analysis project Ga0206682, IMG submission 155444) | Ammonia-oxidizing marine archaeal communities from Monterey Bay, California, United States - M2 40m 12015 | ecosystem: Environmental > Aquatic > Marine > Intertidal zone | place: USA... | reverse complement strand
TTACGACCATGTGACTGACAGTATGCAGATTATGACCTCAGGTGCCACTGAGCGTATGCGCATCGACAGCAGCGGTGACTTGTTTGTAAGTAAGACTTCATCAGACACCAATGCTGTTGGGGTTGAGCTTGGTGCAGCAGGATATGGTGCTTTTTGTCGTGACAGTAATAAAGTTGCTATCTTTAATCGTAAAAACAGTGACGGAGTAATTTTAGACATCCAAAAAGACGGCTCCCGTGTGGGGGTCATTGGGACTAACTCCTCAAGATTAACTATTGGTAATGGTGATACAGGTCTATTGATTGCGGGTGATCTGGACAACATAACGCCATTCAATACATCAACAAACGCAAGCAGAGATGCCGCAGTAGATTTAGGCAACTCAGGTGTCCGTTTCAAAGACCTCTACCTGTCTGGCGGTGCCTATCTGGGCGGGACAGGTAGCTCAAATAAGCTGGATGACTATGAGGAGGGTACGTTTACTCCAACTTTAGTGGGAACAGGTACGGCTGGTGTTCGTAGTGGTAGTAGTGTTTCACGAGGTAAATATACTAAAGTCGGTAATCTTGTCCATTTCCAGCTCTATGTTGATGCCAATTCTTGGAGTACCGCTCCTTCCGGATTCCTAAGAATAAGAAACTTACCTTTTTCAAGTTCTTCTACAACGGGATCAGAAACCACAGGCTCAGTTATGCACAATAATTATAACTTTGCATACACAACACTTGTTTACTTTATTGCCAGTGGCGTAAACGAACTCAGACTCTACAGTTTAGGAGACAATGTCGCTTGGATTCAAGCTTCTATTGGTAATGAATCTATGAATTTCTACATTACGGGAACATACGCAACAACATAACCAACCCTGTTGGATCACAGGGTAGTCAGTCCAAGCATAGGAGATAAAAATGCTAACAGAAGAAACAGTACAAGACAAAATTGAGATCGTAGGCGACTACAAGCATGTTCAGGTTCGTTCCGCAGTGGTCATCAAGCGTGATGGCACAGAGATCAGCCGCAGCTTCTCACGCCATGTCGTTGCACCTAACGATGACATCACAGGCGAAAGCACTGAGGTACAAGCCATCTGTAATGCAGTACACACACAGGCTGTCAAAGACGCATATGCAGCGCATCTTGAGGCACAGGAGACACCCTAATGTCAGGATACATAGGCTCACAGCCAGTACCACAGGCTACACAAACAAGAGACAGCTTTACTTGCACAGCAGGTCAGACTAGCTTTGCTACGGGTGGCTACACACCGCAGTTCTTGGATGTGTATCTCAATGGTATCTTCCTGAATAATGGTACAGACTACACTGCAGGTAATGGCTCTGATGTTATCCTTACAGTAGGTGCTTCTTCTGGTGACGTACTTGAGGTTGTTGCCTATACTACGTTTGAAGTAGCTAACGTCTCAGGTGGTGGCATGTTCAAGGGCGACAATGGTACAGTTGGCTCTAGGGCTGGTGATATCTTCCGCATCAATGAGCAGACCCTCAATACAAATACAACGATAGACGCAGATGAGAATGCCTCGTGCGCTGGGCCTCTTACCCTAGCCACTGGTGTAACACTCACCGTCAACGGCAACTTAACGGTGGTATAGATGGTAGGAACACTAACAGTACAGAACTTGCAGGGGCCGACATCTGGTGCCAATGCGAATAAGGTGATTATACCTTCAGGCCAGACTATTGATGCTAGTGCAGGTACGCTTGTGCCTAGTGCTGGGGCTGTAGTTCAAGTTATTCAGGAATATAATCCCTACGCCTCACATATTACTACAACAAGCGGATCGTTGGTTGCTTCTAATATAACGGCCTCTATTACACCAAAATACAGTAATAGTTTAATCATTGTTGAGTATAGCTGTACTATGGGAATTTCAGCAACAGCTTCTAATATGAGAGCCCAGATGTATACGTCAGTCGGATCAGGGGCACGTGCCGCTATGTCTGGATCTGCAAGTTTCCATATAACTTATATGGAAGATGAATCTAAATATATACCTATAATTTTTAAGGGTAACTACACAGCAACAAGCACTAATACTTTAACTTTTGAGCCTTATTTTATGGGTTCTGGTGATGGTCAGGTTTACTTCACTCACCAGTCTTCGTCTTATAGTTTAACACTTACGGAGATCAAACAATGAGTACACTCTACGTTGATAATCTCCAGCCTAACTTGGGTAGCCGTGTTATGGCGGCAGGGCATGTGGTGCAGGTGGTGGGTGCTGAACTTACATCATTAGGCTCTGTTACGGGTAACGCATGGCAAACTATTATGTCTGCCAATATAACACCTACATCATCTTCAAGTAAGATCGTTGTAGTGTGTAATGGGAACTTTGGCCACAACGGCGGCGCAGGCTCGCTTGAAGGAGGTGTTCGTACCTTATCCAGTGAAACTGGTGCTGTTTCCATAGGAGACGCCGATAACAATCGTACCCGTTGCAACCAGCCTTTTACATTCGACAAGTCACACCCTTGGAACTCAGCGTCTCTGTCTTGGACCGTAACCGATAGCCCAGCTACGACATCTCAAGTTACTTACAGTATGCAGGTGTACGGATCGGAAGGAGACACGGTCTACTACAATAGAACACAAAACGCAGATAATCAGCCATATGTGTTTAGAGGTTCTTGCACCATCACCCTAATGGAGATCGCACAATGACCAGCATAATAAAAGTCGATCAAATCCAGAATGCTGCGGGTGGTGTACCTACTGCGGGTGACTTGGGCGTCAATGTAACATCTGATGATATGCCAACAGGCACTGTAGTATCTTACTACTATAAAGAGTGTGAAACCAACTTACTGCTTACAACTACTACCAATGTAGTCGTGCCTGATTACTCATTTACAGTTACCCCTAAAAAGCTGGGCAATAAATTTGTAATTGTTGCTAACCTGCATACCTATGTAGGGAATGCCGGAGTAAACGATTGGGCTGCTATAAGATGTACAATCTTCAAAAACGGTTCTCAAATATCTCCTAGCGTAGATTATGGTACGGGCATAATTGATGGCGGTGATGCTACTACAAGAATGATGGCCCAGACTGTTACCGACACAGAAGATACCCCTACTACCTTAACCTCTGCAACTTATACGGTTTACGCAAGAATGAGAGATGACGGTGCTCATACGGGGCAGATCAACGTATACGGGTATGGCAGCTTTAGTATATATGAAATCGCAGGCTAAAGGAGGCCTTATAAAATGACAACAGTATCAACAGCACTAACAGAACTAGGCGTCACAGAGTGGGTACTCCGTGGTGAACCAACAACAGAAGCAGAGTTTGGCACTATGTTTGCTAAGGTCACAGGCGCAGACGCTAATGGCACAGCTATCGAAAGCTCTGACCCCGCAGACTGGGGTACAACTTGGGCAGCAGTAGTAGCCAAGCGTGACGAACTCATCGCAGCAGAACCTATGAAGCTGCTTAGAGCAGAGCGTGACCGTCTGATTGCAGCTACAGACTGGTGGGCTGGCTCAGATCGTACAATGACAGCAGAGCAGACAGCGTATCGCCAAGCGCTCAGAGATATAACTGCAAGTGCGACATCACTAGATGATGTGACTTGGCCTACAAAACCGTGAGGTATTAGTTTATGAGCAAGGCAAGGCAACTAGCCGATCTTGGCAATCAGGTAGACGATGGGGCTATCACTGGCTCCAACATGGTGGTGAACGGGGGTATGACCGTAAGCCAGCGGGGGGTGAGCTTTGTTAGCCCAGCGAGTGGTGATTGGTTGTTAGACAGGGTGTTGTACCAGTATAATGTAACCACTGCTAGAATTACAGTTACGCAGGAAAGCGATGGCGTTGTTGGTGTCAGCCCTAAATCTTTCAAAACGCAAATAACAACGGCAGCTAATGCTAGCCCCTCTACTACAGATTACACTCAGTTTGTATATAACTTTGAGGGTAATGATGTAGATCATTTAGGTCTTGGTACTGCATCTTGCAAACCTATAACTTTAAGTTTTTACATCAAATGCTCAACCACAGGCACGTTACCAATAGGCGTTTCAAATGCTGGCACACGTTCTTTTCCAGCTACATATAACGTAACTGAAGCAAATGTTTGGCAGCGACATATTATTAAAATCCCCGCAGTTACGGATGGGTCATGGGGTTCTGGAATTAATAAGGGCCTAGAACTTAGACTTGGCCTTGAGTATGGCTCTAATTATACTGGAGGTACGGCGAATGAATGGAATAGTACATCTGGTTACGTTAATTTTACGACAACATACACCAACCCAGTAGCATCAACGCTAAACGCTACATGGCAAATCACAGGCGTCTGCCTGAACGTTGGTGACAGCGCTATCGACTTCCCGCACGACGAAAGCTACGGGGATACATTGGCAAAGTGTCAGAGGTATTTTCAGAAGATCACTAGCGGTAATCTGAGGTTTGTTGTTACAAGGGACAACAATGCAAGCACCTCAGCCTCCACTATATCACTACCTGTTGGCTTGCGAGCATCACCAACTGTATCAGGAACGTCTACTAAAGTGGCCGCTGCTAGTGGCAGCGCATTGGGGTCTGGGTCATCTAATCTGCGGGGATGGGACGCCAACTCCCCTTCTCAAGTCTCCATTGGAGCTTCTAGTGGGGTAACTGCCACTACAGGGGTAGCCGCTTTTTGGTTCAATACAGATATTGATGCGGAGTTATAACTATGGATAATATGAACATTACGGCGGCTCAGTACGTTCAAGACACTGAGACCAACCAAAACTTCTCCATCCAAGCCACCATCGACGGGCAGGAAATGTCAGTCCCCCTCGATCCAGCCAATCGCCACTACGCAGAGATCATGCGGCAGGTCGAGGCTGGCACACTAACGATTGCAGAGGCTGACTGATGTTAGGCTTTAGCCCATTCGCATCTACACCTTTTGCGTCACAGTCAGAGATAACTTTTCTGATCGACGGTGTAAGTGCGATTGGTGCTACCAATACTGTTACCGTTACTGCTGCATCAGATGTACCAGTTACAACGCCTGCCTTAACATCTAGTGTTGGATCTGTTGTAGTTGTAGCAGAGGCTAGTACAGCCATTACAGGTGTATCAGCTACGGGTTCTACTAACACGGTAGGTATAGTAGCAGAAGCTAATGTTGTACCAACGGGGGTTGACTCTACAGGCGTTATAGGTACAACTGTAGTGGTTGGTGATGCTAACTTATCTATTAGTAGCCCAGCGCTTACGGTAGGTATAGGTGTAGTTAATGCCACTGCTGCAGCTAATGTTGTACCAACGGGTGTATCTCTTACTGGATCTATAGGGTTCTTAACTACACGAACCAGTAACGTTATACTTGTAACTTCACCAGCTTTAACTATTAACACTAACAGTGTTACTGTTGTAGCTACTAACTTTGACTATGACTCTTTAAAAGATAGTTATGACCGTAAGAGAGTTTTATTTATAGCGGGTACACCTCAGACATACACAGTGGCTATACCATCAGATAAGAAGCAAAGAACTGTTAGCATTGCAGCTATTGACAGAGACAACACAATAAGAATTGCAGCGTAAGGAATACGTACATGTCATATAAGTGGCCTGATAAAGATAAAGATGAAATACTAGACTACAACATAGATTGGTCACGCTTTCTAGGTGATGATACTATTGTGGGTGTGTCTTGGTATGTAGATGACGCTGCTGGTGTAAAGACTGCTGTTAGTCCTGCCTCTGTAGTCAACGGCTTACAGATGGTACAACAGACTAATACTTCAAGTGTTTCTACTATTAGGTTCTCACTTGGTACTAACAACATTAGGTATCGTATCTCTTGTAAGATAACAACTACAGAAGGTCTACAGTATGAGCGTTCTGTCTTTCTACGTGTTAAGGAGAAGTAAGAATGTCTTATAACTTTATAGGCTTAGTTAATGACGTTAACAGACGCTTGAATGAGGTTGAACTTACTTCATCTAACTTCTCTACAGCTACAGGTTACTATAACCTCAGTAAAGACTCAGTTAATGCATCTATCCGTCACATACATCAAGAAGAGTTTGAGTGGCCTTGGAACCACGCAGAAGAGAGTGAAGTGCTTTTAGAAGGTGAGGTTCGCTACAGCATGCCTTATGATGCTAAGACTGTTAACATGAACTCCTTTCGTATTCGTAAAGATAGCAGTCTAAACGTAGAAACTCAACGATTAAAGCTACTTAACTACGAAGAATACCTTGACAAATACATAGATTACGAGTATAACTCTGATGTTAACAATAGAGCAGTTCCTAAGTATGTTGTAAGAACGCCTAGCAGAGAGTTAATCTTTGTACCAGCACCTGATAAAGCTTATGAGGTTGTGTATGAGTATTACACTGTTGGTGTTGATATGAGCCTAGCTACAGATGTACCTTCTGTACCAGAGGAATACAAACACGCTATTGTAGATGGTGCAATGTATTATGTTTACTTGTTTAGAGGTGATACTCAGACAGCACAGTTATCCCAACAGAAGTTCTTGCAAGGTATTAAGCATATGCGTAGCTTGAACATTAACAGAACTGAATATATTAGAGATACGAGAGTACACTTTTAATGGCTACGCAGTGGACAACATTTCCTATTGAGTTTAAGGGTGGGTTAGTCTCTAACCTCTCACCTTTACAACATGGTACTAATGCTGTTGGATCTGCTACTATTTTACAGAACTTTGAAGCTAATAAAGAAGGTGGCTACTCTAAGATTAAAGGCTTTGAGAAGTTCACTAGTTCAACTCTTCCCGGTTCTGGACCTACTTTAGCTCTTAAAGTTATTAGCTCTGGTAGAGTAGTGGCTGCTCGTAAGAACGGTAGTAACCTTACCCAGTATTACTACAGCACAGGTAACTCTTGGAATAGTATGGCTACTAGCGCCAGTACTAACGGTGGTAAAGCTAGACACGTTCTGTATAACTTGGATGGTGATGATAAAGTACTGTTTGTAGATGGTACTAACTACCCAGCTATCTATAACACTAACGGCAACACTATGTCGTTTATGACTGCCTCAGACAGTACAGATATTAGTGGTGCAGAGCAGGTAGCTATATTTAAGAATACTGCATTCTACGCTAAGGGTAGTAACTTATTCTTTACTGCTCCATTTAGTGTAGATGATTTTAGTGTTGCTAATGGTGCAGGATCTTTTAACGTAGCTAATGACATTACTGGGTTAGCAGTCTTTCGTGAACAACTTATTATCTTTACTCAGGACAGTATTAAGAGACTGACTGGTAGTAGCGCTGCAGACTTTGCAGTATCACCTATTACGGATCGTATTGGTTGTATCAATGGTGACACTATTCAAGAGATTGGTGGTGACGTTATCTATCTAGCGCCTGATGGTATTAGGTTGCTAAGTGCTACTGACCGTATTGGTGACTTTGCACTAGATGTTGCCTCTGACCAAATTTACAAAGACTCTAACACTTTCTTAGCCAGTACATCTAGCTTTACATCTCTTGTATTACGTGAGAAAGCTCAGTACCGTATTTTTGCTTACATTGCTTCTGAACAACCAGAGGTGGGTAAAGGTCTTATAGCTACTAAGTTCATCTCTCAGGGTGCATCAGGTATGTCTTGGTCTACTACTAAGGGGATTAAAGCTTTTGTAGCAGATAGTCGTTACTCTGGTACAACAGAGATGGTAGCTTTCTCTCACGATAATGGTTACGTATATCAGCTAGAGACAGGCTCAGACTTTGATAGCTTAGACATTGAGGCTATTTATGAATCACCTTATATGCCTATCACAGACCCACAGACAAGGAAGTCTTTTTATAAGTTAACCTTATATGCTGAACCTAAAGGTAACATGGAACTAGATCTTAACATTCGTTACGATTTTAGTACAAGTACTGATACATCTACTCTTCAGCCAGCTACACAACAAATCAGTAGTACAGGCGATAGGGTGTTCATCTTTGGTGCATCTAATGCTGTATTTAATACTGCTACTTTTGGTGGTGAACTTGACAGAGTATACACCACTAACATCGTTGGCTCTGGTAAGACTATAGCTATGCGTATTGAAGACAATTCAACTAACCCTACATTTACTCTTGACACTGGGCTGTTAGAGTACAGACAAAACGATAGACAGTAAGGAAACACAATGGCAGGTTATACTAGACAGGATACTGCAAACAACATTGCCAATGGTAACGTTATTGATGCAGATGACTTTGATGCAGAATACAATGCAGTAGAGAATGCTTTCAATGCCTCTGCAGGGCACAAGCATGATGGTTCTGCAGGTGAAGGTGCGCCTATTGAAAAGGTTGGTCCTAGTCAGGAACTAGTTGTATCCTCTACTAATGTTAACCCTAAGACTAGCAACACCTTAGACTTAGGCACTAACTTACTGCAGTATAAAGATGGTTACTTTGATGGTACTGTTTATCAGGATTCAGCTATTGTAGGTGTTAATGCTTACATGACACTCTCTGATAACGAGATTGATGTATCTACTGGTGGTCTTACTTTAGATGCAGCAGGTGATATTACACTTGATGCTGACGGTGGTGATGTCTTGCTTAAAGATGCAGGTACTACTTTTGGTACCTTCACTAATACGGGTAACAATCTTGTTGTAAAGTCTGGTTCTACCACAGCCATCACACTAAGTGGTGCAGACGCTACACTAGCTGGTACTCTAGCTGTAACAGGTGCTACTACTCTTAATGGCGCTGTTACTGTCTCTGGTTCAAACAATGTCACTGTAAACTCTGGTGATGTGACTTTATCTAGTGGTGATCTTATCGTAGGGGGTACTATTACTTCTACAGGCGCTATTGTAGCTAATGGTGGTGTTACTGGAACTGTGTCAAGCATAAGTAATCACGACACAGGAGATCTTTCTGAAGGATCTAGCCTATATTACACTACTGCAAGAGCAAGGGGTGCTATCTCTGTAACTGATGCAGGTGGTGATGGTAGCCTGTCTTACAATAGTACTTCTGGTGTTATCACCTACACTGGCCCTAGCGCCGCTCAAGTAAGAGCGCACTTTAGTGCTGGTGAAGGCATTGATATTTCAAATGGATCTATTTCAGGTGAGAATGCAAGCACTTCTAATAAGGGCATAGCATCCTTTGATACTACAGACTTTGTTGTATCTTCTGGTGCTGTATCTCTAAGGCATTCAGGTGTTGAGGATATTGTCGGTGGTATGGTATCTGGTAACTCAGAGTCGGGCATTTCAGTTACGTATCAAACAAGTGATAATACTCTAGACTTCAATGTAAATGATCCTACTATTTCTTTAACAGGTGCAGTTACTGGTTCTGCAACTATGACAAACTTAGGTAATGTAAGTATTGCTACAACAGCTACTGCAGATCCTACCCTTACCTTAACGGGGGATGCTTCTGGTTCAGCTACTTTTACTAACTTAGGTAACGCTAGTCTTTCTGTAACTGTAGCCAATGATAGCCATACTCACGATGGTCGTTACTATACTGAAAGTGAATCAAATAGTTTATTCACTGCTTCTGCAGGGGATGTAATGACAGGTACGTTACGTTTTAACGATAACGTCTTAGCCACCTTTGGTTCATCTAATGACGCTGAGTTTTTCTGCAACGGCTCCCATATGTATATGGACTTAAATAGTGGTATTGGTAACTTCTACATTCGTGATGGTTCCACTACTAGATTTACTTTTGATGATGCAGGTCATTTCACTGCCTCTGGTGACGTTACTGCCTACTCAGACGCTAGACTTAAGGATAACATCGAAACCATTGGTGGGGCTTTAGATAAAGTTTCAGCAATGCGTGGTGTTACGTTTGATAAAGACGGACAGCGTAGTACAGGTGTTATTGCACAAGAGATGCAAGAAGTCATGCCAGAGGTTGTAATGCAAAACGATGAGTACCTATCTGTTGCTTATGGTAACTTAGTAGGTGTTCTTATCGAAGCCGTAAAAGAGTTAAAAGCAGAAGTAGAAGAGCTTAAGAAAGGTTAGTAATGACTATTACCTCTATAGATAACTTTGGTCATTCAAGTGGCGCAATATCTATGAGTGAGTTACGTACTTACTATGGTAGATCAGGTGCAGTATCACTTAGTGGCAGTTTAAGTGGTAGCTCAAGCTCTGTTCCAAGTAACTTACCTAGCTATGGTAACGCTATATCTATCTCTAACTTTCGCAGTAAGAATAGAATACTCAAGAAGAAAGGCACTACACAAACTAAATCTAGTGGATCTTCTTGGACACCCGCACAATCAGGTTGCGTTCAATACAATGTATATGTTGTTGCTGGTGGTGGCTCTGGTGGTGGTCACTCAACTGATAGTGGCCGTGAAAAAGTTGCCTCTGGTGGCGCTGCAGGTGGTACAGCTTTCCGTAGATACTCAGTGCAGGATCATGGCGTAACCTCTGCTAGCATTAGTATAGGCGCGGGCGCTGCGGGTATTTCTTATCCTGCCAGCAGTGGTTACGTCATATCAGGGCGCAATGGGGGTATGACAACTTTTGACCCCAATGGTTCTGGCGCAACTATTTATGCGATTGGGGGGTCAAGAGGTTTTGGCGGGAGACAAGGCACAGTTGGTCAAGATATAACACCCTTTTCACCAGTGATAGCCGCGTCGAACACAACCACTCAAAGTAGCTGGGGTACTTGCGCGGGTTCTGAGGGCGGCTTGGGTGGGGGTGGTGAAAGTAATTACATGGGTGGTTATGGCCCCGGTTTGTCTAAAGGCAGTGACCATTCTGGCGCAACAGGTGGCGGTAGCCCTAACTTAGGCTCTGGTGGTAAAAATGGTATCGAAGTTTCCCAGTCTGGGTACGCTTTAGGCTCTACAACAGCGGCACCTACAAAGCCTTCTGAGTGGGGTTCTAATGTTAGTGCTACTTTCAGAGGAGGTGCTGGGGTACAACACTCAAGCGGTTCTGCAGGTGCATCTAATGGTGGTAATAACTACGGCGCAGGATCTGGCGGCTCTGCTAGTGAAAGTGGTGCTGGGTCTACAGGTAACGGATCTAGTGGTGCTATATTTGTAACATACTACGAGATAAATGTATAATGACTAAGCGTGGATTTTACTTTGATAGCGACAGTATCATTGAGAACGTTGTTGTTTTTGATGACGATGAGGTTTTAACTTCAAGTCAAAAGTTTGAAGAAGATGTATCAGGTGTAGCTGAGATAGGTAAGTACTTTGACGTTGCTCAAAACTCAGTATACTTCCTTACTTCTCCTATAAATGGTTGGGTACTAAACACAACTACTTGGGAGTATGAGCCACCTACACCAAACCCATCAACGGAGTTAAACTTCTACGACTGGGATGAGTCTTCTGAGTCATGGTCTTTAACTGAGACAAGGAACACAGTTGATGAAGAATGGCAGGTTGTTTAATGGATACCTTGACCACAGAGAAACTTGAAGCCATGCTTGATAGGGCCGCTAAGAAGGGCGCTAAGCAAGCTCTGTGTGACTTAGGGTTATCTGACATGGATGCAGCTAATGACATTAAAGAGTTGCGTAGTTTGTTAGACTCATGGCGAGATACTAAAAAGAGTATATGGAAGACACTAGTACAATTAGGTACAGTTGCAGTACTGACATTCATAGCTACTGCTGTATGGATGCAGGTAGGCAAGTAAGGATAAGATAGATGGCAAAACGCTTTTCAGGATTTACACCAGAGCAATTAGGTAAGATTGACCCCTCTTTAGCAGGTAAGCAATCAGACGAACAGAGTGCTATGATCTCTGCCAACCCAGCTTTAGCTGCACGTGTAGGTAAAATGGCTATGGCTGCACAAAAGAGATTAGATAACCCCACTAAAGGATTTGCAGAGGGTGGTACTACTGGTCAATCAGCCTTAGATTCTGCACAACAGGCTTTTGCTGATGCACAGACTAGACTGCAAGAAGCTATGGCAGCTTCACAGGCAAAACCAGAAGATCAAGGATTAGCAGACGCTGTAGGCAAGGCACAGGCAGCAGTAAATGCAGCACAGGCTAAGATGCAGTCTGCACAGTCCTCTATGAGAGCTACAGACTTGCCTACAGGGGCAGAGGCTACTAAAGCTGCTATGACAGGTGATATGACCACCACTACAGATGTAGCTAAGACAACAGCAACTCAAAAAGAAGAAGGTGAGATTGCAGAGGGTGTAGGTCAAGTAGGTGAGGTAGCAGATGTAGCGCCCACAGTAGCTGCTACTGCACCTGATGTATCAGTACCTGTGCAAAAGGAAGCCGTAACATATGAGGCCTTACCTGCCTCTGCTTCTACAGAAGAAATAATGAAACGCTTAGAGGCTGCTACAGGCAGACCCAGCGCTGATGCCATTGCTGATGCAGCTACTATGGACCCGCAGGAATTAGCTCAACTAGGGTTAAGTGCTGCACAGATCTCAGCCGCACAACGTGTAGAAGAAGTACCAGATCGTAAGCTTGAAGAAGGTGAGATGATCGAAGGCGCTACCGTAGACATGGAGCGTGTTAAGGCAGAGACTAACTTCCAAGCTGCTACAGGTTCACCCTCTAGTGATGCAACTGTTCAAGGTCAACTTACAGGCTTGATGGAAGACTTTGAAGGTAAAGAACCTCCTGCTTGGGCTGCAGGTGCTATGAGAGCAGCTTCTGCACAAATGGCAGCTAGAGGTTTAAGTGCTTCTAGTATGGCGGGACAGGCTCTTGTACAGGCAGCTATGGAGAGTGCTTTACCTATTGCACAAGCTGATGCTACAGCCTTTCAGCGCTTTGAAATGCAGAACCTGTCTAACAAGCAGCAGTCTGCTATGTTCGCTGCAGAGCAACGTGCTAAGTTTTTAAACCTAGAGTTTAACCAAGAGTTTCAAGCTCGTGTAACTAACGCCGCTAAGATCTCTGACATTGCTAATATGAACTTTACAGCAGATCAGCAGGTTGCACTAGAGAATGCTCGTATGGCACAATCTGTAGACCTAGCTAATTTGAATGCTCAGAATGCTAAGGTATTAGCTGACTCAGCAGCTATGTCACAGCTTGATATGGCTAACCTTAATAATCGCCAGCAAGCACAGGTACAGAATGCTAAGGCTTTCTTGCAGATGGACATGCAAAACCTATCTAATGAACAGCAAACAGCTACATTTAAAACTCAGCAATTAGCTAATGCTCTTTTGTCTGACACTGCTGCAGAGAATGCCTCACGTCAGTTTAATGCTTCATCAGAGAATCAGACAAACCAGTTCTTCTCTAATCTCACTGCACAGATATCTCAGTTTAACACTGAACAGTCTAACGCAATGAATCGCTTTAATGCAGGTGAAGAGAATGCTATTGCACAGTTTAATGCAACACGAAAAGATGTACGTGAGCAGTTTAACTCTACTAACTCTTTAGTTATTGCACAGGCTAATGCTCAGTGGGCACAAGCTATTACTACTGCAGACAATGCTGCACAGAACCAAGCAAACCGTGATGCAGCTATGGCAAGTAATCAATTTACTGCTACTGCGTATAACAACATACTTCAACGAGAGCGGGATGCTATTAGCTACGCATTTAAAGCTACAGAAGGTGACCTCGACAGAGAAAACAGACTTGCTATACAATCTATGCAATTAGAAGCGGATATGGCGTCTGCACAGGCTCAAATAGATGCTGGTAGAGGTAGAGGTTGGGGCACCTTTTTTGCATCTGTAGCACCAGAAATTGTATCATGGGCTTTAAAATAATAGGATTAGTAATTATGGCAAGTTTATTTCAGAGTAGTAAAGATGTATACAGGCAGCAAGTTGAAGCTCTTGAAAGCATGGCTGAAACAGAAGAAGTTACTCAAGGACTAGGATCTAAGTCTGAAGAAGAGTACAACTGGCTGCAAGGCTTTATGCAATCTATGAAAGCTAAACGCGCTCAGCGCTCTAGTGAGATAGCAGAGAGCTTAGAGCCTACACCCGTCCCTACTATAACTGAGGAAGATATTGTAGAGTTTGAGGCTGGCATGAAGAGTAGTGACACCTCTACGGATATGCCACCAGAGTTTGTAGGCGGTCGTAGAACTACCTTTGACTCAAGCCCTACACCGGAAGCTTTAAAGCAACCTTCTAGGGAAGAAGCACCCTCAGTAGACACAAGTAGCAATAAGGCTTTAGATAAGCCTCCTGCAGATGCACCGGATGCTAAGACCCCTATGCCAGCACCACCAGAGGTGAAGGAAGGATCTATAGATAGTTTTATAACACCCGAATACAAAGTATTTAAAGACCCTAAAGATATGTCTGATCTTGAAATACTAGCCCGTACAATCGAAGCAGAGGCGTCTAACGAGGCCTATGAGGGTAAAATGGCTGTAGGGTCTGTGATAGCTAACAGAGCAGCCTCTGGTAAACATGGTAAGGGTATAAAAGGTGTAATCCTTAAGAGAGGGCAATTCTCTCCTTGGAATTCTTGGACAGGATATGCAGAGGGAGAGCAAGGCAAAGACATGATGAAGTTAAAACCAAGCGAGGCATCTTACAGAGCAGCTAATGACATCCTTACAGGTTCTTATGAAGATGTGACAAAAGGTGCTACTCACTATGCAAACCCTGATATTAGTAAGCCAAAGTGGTTACCCTCTATGAAGGGTCAAAAAAGAGGTACTATAAAAATAGGAAATCATTTATTTGGTAATGCAGACAGTAACAAAACATATGATGGTTTATCTTGGGTATTAGGCAAAGATTCATCTGCACCTAAAACATCAAAACGCCCTAAAGCAAGGCCTACTGGATTAATGGCGGCTCCTGAGTAGATATGTTTGGCTTACCCCTAGAGCTAATAACCATGCTCTTCTCAACAGTGTTGGGGGGAGTAATGTCTATATGGGGGCAGTCTAATAAGAATAAGGCAGAGCATCAGAGAGCCTTGGTAGGTGCGGTAAACCAAGCTCGTGATCACGGCAAGACAGATAAGCACTTTGCATGGACTAGGCGTATCATAGCTTTATCTGCAGTGTTTAGCATTATCGTATTGCCAAAGCTAGTAGCAGTGTGGTATCCTGATGTGAACGTGATAGTAGGTTACACTGAAATGAAT
>Ga0206682_10002914_pt1 | contig 15092 bp, 16 predicted proteins | sample M240m12015metaG_FD_155444 | JGI IMG/M metagenome (GOLD analysis project Ga0206682, IMG submission 155444) | Ammonia-oxidizing marine archaeal communities from Monterey Bay, California, United States - M2 40m 12015 | ecosystem: Environmental > Aquatic > Marine > Intertidal zone | place: USA... | reverse complement strand
TTTAGGCAATTAACATGAATGAATCTGATAAAGAAATAGAAAATAACGAGGAAGAAGTTAGCTCTTCTCAAGAAACTTCAACTGAAGAAGTTGTTGCTGAAGAAGCTGCAGCTGAGGAAGAGGTTGTTGCTGAAGAAGCTACAGCTGAGGAAGAAGTTGTTGCTGAAGAAGCTACAGCTGAGGAAGAGGTTCAAGCAGTCTCTACTATAGAAAGATCTCCAGCTCAAATAGTTAACGACTTCGAAACAAAACAAATTAAAACTGATCTTCCTTCATTTAGACCCGGTGATACAGTTGTTGTATCTGTTAAGGTTAAAGAAGGTGATAGAACAAGACTTCAAGCTTTTGAGGGTGTTGTAATGGGTGTGAAAAAAGGTGGTTTGAACTCATCTTTTATTGTTAGAAAGATTTCTAGCGGCATCGGTGTTGAACGAACATTTCAAACGCATAGCCCAATGATAGACTCTATCAAAGTGAAAAGAAAAGGTGATGTTCGTCAAGCTAAATTATTCTATCTTAGAGATAGATCAGGTAAATCTGCAAGAATCAAAGAAAGATTAGATAAATAAATGTTAAAAGATAATAAAAAGGATTATTTAATTGAATCCTTTTTAGATTCTTTGTATATAGAAAAAGGTCTTTCAAAAAATACTGTTCAATCTTATAGGAATGATATTACCTCTTTAACGGATTGGTCCATAAAATCTGTTGACACATCGCTAAAAAAATTAAAAAGATCGCATATTGAAAAATATATTTCTTATTTATTTGCATGTGGTTTAAAAAGCTCATCAATTAATAGAAAAATTTCTACTATTAAATCTTTTTATACATTTCTTCTTAAAAAAAAGCTCATATCAGTTTCACCAGTTGTTGATATGACAACTGTAAAGCAGGAAAAGTATCTGCCTACATCTATGTCAGAATTAGAAGTTGAGTGTTTAATTAAAAGCCCCAATCTGGATAGCTCAATTGGAAGAAGAGATAGGGCTATGATTGAAATGCTATATGCAACTGGTATGAGAGTATCTGAATTAGTAAATCTAAAAATAACCGATCTAGATACCAATAGATTAGTTATAAAAGTAATGGGAAAGGGTTCAAAAGAAAGATTAATACCATATGGAGAAGTTGCTTCAGATTATCTTAGTATGTACCTAAAAGAGAGGAACAATACAACGGCTAAAGAAATATTTTTGAGTAATAGAGGAACAAGAATAACCAGGGGAGCATTTTGGAGTCGCATTAAATACTATTTAACTAAAGAGAATCTAAAGCAGTCAATTTCACCACATACACTTCGTCATGCTTTTGCTACTCATCTTTTGAACAGGGGTGCAGACTTAAGATCTGTCCAGATATTACTTGGACATAGTGACTTATCTACTACGCAAATATATACTCACATTGCTAAGCAAAGATTAGGCGAAATTCTAAAAAAACATCATCCAAGAGGATAAAAAATGAAAGTATTTAATTTTATATTTATATTAATATCATTTAGTGTTTTTGTATTTTCAGATAAAGAGCTTATATCAGCTAAGTTAGAAAATATCCTTCCAGCTGATGCTGTTATTGAAAGTATCGAGCCATCTGTTTTTGATGGTATTTATAAAGTTTATTACGGTGATCTTCAGCCAATATATGTTTCACAAGATGGGAATTTCTTTATTTATGGTGATATGTATCAAATTAATTCTAATAGGATTATTAATATCACTAACGAAGAAACAAAATCAAGGCGTGTTGATTTACTAAGTTCAATTCCCTCAAATGAATTAATAATTTTTAAATCAAAAAATGAAATTTCTGCAATTACTGTTTTTACAGATGTTGATTGTGGCTATTGTAGAAAGCTTCATTCACAAATTAGTGAATATAATAAAGTTGGTATAACAGTCAAATATGCAGCTTTTCCAAGGTCAGGTATTGGCACACAAACATTCACAAGAATGGTTGGAGCTTGGTGTGCAGATGATCCAAAAAAGGTGATCACAGATTTAAAAAATGATAAAAAATTAAATCTTGATTTTTGTGATGATCAACCAATAGCAAAGCATTATGTTATTGGTCAAAAACTAGGTATAAGCGGAACACCTGCAATAATAACTCCAGATGGAGAATTAATTCCAGGATATGTTTCTCCAGAGGAACTTCTCTCTAGACTAAAGGCATAAATCATGCCAGATCAACACTTCACCAACGCAGAAAAGCTCCCGCCATATATTTTTGCACAGATTAATGATTTAAAGAAAATCGCGAGATCAAAAGGTGAAGATGTTATTGACTTTGGGATGGGTAATCCTGATCAGCCTACACCAAATTCAATTGTTGAAAAGTTAATTGAAGCTGTAAATAATCCATCTACTCATCGTTATTCCCAATCTGCAGGATTACCTAAATTAAGAGATGCAATAAAAAATTGGTATTTAAGAAGATATTCTGTTGAATTAGACTCAAGTTCTGAAATTGTTACTTGTATGGGATCAAAAGAAGGCATTGCCCATTTAGCATTGGCCACTCTATCAAATAATGATGATGTCTTAGTCCAATCACCAACCTATCCCATTCATTCATATGGAGTTGTAATAGCTGGAGCAAATCTTCGATCTATTTCGTTAAATGGTGATTTGGATAAATTTTTATATGATATTGAAGATGCTATTAATAGATCGTCAAAGAAACCAAAAATGATCATAATTAATTTTCCATCTAACCCAACAACACAATCAGCTGATTTAAGCTTTTTTAAAAAAATTATAGATATTGGAAAAAAGTATGATATTTGGATTATTCATGATCTTGCATATGCTGACATTGTTTTTGATGGTTATAAGGCTCCATCAATCTTAGAAGTTGAAGGTGCCAAAGATATTGCAGTAGAATTTTTTACGTTATCAAAATCTTACAACATGCCTGGATGGAGGGTTGGCTTTTGTTGCGGCAATCAAAAATTAGTTAATGCATTAACAAAAATTAAATCTTATATGGATTATGGCACTTTCACACCAATTCAAGTAGCTGCAATAAAAGCAATAAATGACTGTGATAAAGATGTTTCTATGATTTGTTCAATGTATGAATCTAGGAGAAATGAACTTTGTAGTGGGTTAAAAAGAATTGGTTGGGATGTTGAAACGCCTCTTGCTACAATGTTTGTGTGGGCAAAGATACCGGATAATTATCAACATCTTGGCTCACTAGAATTTAGCAAGTTACTTATAGAACATGCAAATGTAGCTGTATCTCCTGGAGCTGGATTTGGAGAAGATGGAGATTGCTATGTTAGATTCTCTTTAATTGAGAATGAGCATAGAATTAGACAGGCAGTAAGAGGTATTAAAAACTTTTTTTCTATGGAAATAAAATGAAATCATTAAAAATCGGCATATGTGGGTGGGGTAATGTAGCCACCGGAATGTTTAAAGCATTAAATGATAATGCAGATGTTATTAAAAATAACTCAGGATGTTCTTTTGAGATCAAAGTTATAGGTGCTAGAAGAGATAACCCAAAGTGCAATCCAGGAAATACAGAAATAGTAAGAGATATATTCGAAGTAATTAATCATGATATTGATGTTGTTGTTGAATTAATTGGAGGAGTTGATGTTGCTAGAGAGTTAATCATGCATGCAATTGAAAATGGGAAGCATGTTGTTACAGCTAATAAAGCTGTGATTTTTCATCATGGTGATGAAATATTTAACATGGCAAAAAGAAAGGGAGTTAAAGTCCTTTTTGAGTCAGCCGTATGTGCCGGCACTCCAGTTATAAAACTTCTTAGTGAAGAGTTAGCAGCAAATAACATTTCAAAAATTTCTGGCATGTTAAATGGAACTTCAAATTTTATTTTATCTAATATGGAAGACGGAAGTGAATTTGCGCCAACTTTAGCATTAGCACAAAAAGAAGGATATGCAGAACCTGATCCAGCCTTTGATATAGAAGGCATGGATGCAGCTCATAAAATTGGAATACTTGCATCAATTGCCTTTGGTTCATCCTTGCCTCCTCAAGATTTTTATATTGAAGGCATAACCAAGATTGAAAAAAATGATTTCACGTATGCATCTGACATGGGTTATACAATTAAGCACCTGGCAGTAGCAAAACTTCAAAATAATAATCTCGAATTGAGAGCACATCCAGCATTAATTAAAGCTACATCTCATTTAGCTAACTTGAAAGGTGTTCGTAACGGCATGGAAATAGATACTGATCTTATCGGAAAGATACATATTGCAGGATCTGGTGCTGGGCAAGAATCAACAGCATCTGGCTTGATCTCTGATCTAATACATTTATCAAATTGCCCTGATGTAAATTCAAACCAAGAATTGCAATGCAAATCAGCTTTCAATTTAAGCATTTTTGAAAACTTAGTTTTTCAATATTATTTTTATTTAGAAGCTGAGGATAAGCCTGGTGTTATGGCTTCTATAACATCACTTCTTGCATCTAAGAAAGTTGGCATTGAATCCATAGTTCAAAAAGATAATCATGGCGAAGACTGTGTCCCAATAATATTGATAACTGATCCCTTTAAAGAACATGATCATGCAGAGCTCCAAAAAGAGCTATTAGGGTTGGAGTCTGTTAAAGCGGTTAGATCAATAAGAATAGAATCTGAATAAATATGTTATTTCACAGCACTAGAGGTAAAGATTTAGATAAAACTTTTGAAGAGGTTTTATTACAGGGTCTTGCAAGTGATGGCGGGCTATTTATGCCAAATCAGTGGCCTCAAGTTGACATAAAGCACATGAGAAATTTAGAAAGCTTTATTGATGTTGCAAAATACATAGTTCCGATGTTCACCAAATCTTCTTTTTCTGATGAAGAGGTAAATAACTTGCTTGAATCTACTTGGCATAATTTTTCAGAAGAAAACTTCGTAAAAATTCAACAATTAAATGAATCGAACTGTGTTTTAGAGCTTTTTCATGGCCCAACATCAGCATTTAAAGATTTTGGTCTTCAATTGGCTGCAGCTTTTTTTGATTTAGCATTATCTAAAAAAAATAAAACCGCTATAGTTTTTGGAGCAACATCAGGCGATACAGGCTCTGCTGCAATTGACGCATGTAAAAGGTTTGATTCTATTAAAAGTTTTATTTTACTTCCAGAAGGTAATATGTCTGATGTGCAACGAAGACAAATGACAACTGTTGATAGTCCAAATGTTTTCACATTGCTTATAGATGGTACATTTGATGATTGTCAGACAATTGTTAAGGAAGCATTCAATGAACGCTCATTTATTAAAGATGATCAGTTTCTACTTGCAGTTAATTCAATTAACTGGGTAAGAATTATAGGACAAATTTGTTATTATTTTTACGCCGCACTTAAAATTTCAAAATATAAGGAGTCATTAAATTTTGCAGTTCCAACGGGAAATTTTGGAAATGTATTTGCTTGCTACTCAGCTCATAAAATGGGAATGCCTTTAAACAAAATAATTGTAGCTGTAAATGATAATAATATTCTACACAGATTTTTTAGTGAAAATGATTACTCAAAAAAACCTGTATCAGAAACAGTATCTCCGAGCATGGATATAAGCATTGCTAGCAATTTTGAAAGACTAGTATATGATTTTTATACTGATAGAGAATGTAATTTGTGCGAAGATTTTTATTCAAACTTCCCATCGATACCAATAAAAATTAAAAATAGTATGTGGGAAAAATCTAAAGATTTATTTTTAAGTTACTCTGTAGATGATATTCATACCGTTCACGCTATGAAAGATGTATATAAAAAATATAACTATCTCATAGACCCTCATACAGCCGTTGCTTCCAAAGCTGTTGAAACTCTTCAAGAGAAATTGGTTGGCAAAACAATAATACTTTCTACAGCGCATCCAGCTAAATTTCCTTTAGTCGTTAAAAATGCTGGCCTTGAAGTTAAAGACGTACCAATTAGTCTTTCAGAGATTTTTAACAAACAAGAAAAAATTTATAATTTTCCAGCATCAAAAAAACAAATTTTTGACTTTATTACTAAAAATAACTCTTAATGATGGATTCTATAGAATTAAAATCAAACTTATCTGATTTGAAATTTCGTTTAAATGAAATAAGGGAAGGTGTTTTTGATGTCTCTGCAAAAGAACAAAGATTAGAACAAATTGAAATAGATTTAGCCAAAGAAGAAGTATGGTCTGATTTGGAGCTATCTCAAAAAATCAGTAAAGAAAAAACTGCAATTGAAAAGTCACTAATTAATTTTAAATCTGTTGAAGAAAAGGTTTCTGACAGCTTGGTTTTATTAGAAATCGCAGAAAGTGAATCTGATATAGATTCAATAAATGAAATTTCAAAAGATTTTACAGAGCTAGATGACGCTGTTGCTGCTCTTGAATTTAGCAAAATGTTTACAAATAAAATGGATCCGGCATCAGCATATGTAGAAATTCAATCTGGTTCAGGTGGAACAGAAGCTCAAGATTGGGCAGAGATGCTCCTAAGAATGTATTCAAAATGGGCAGAAGGAAGAGGCCTTGATATTAATATTACAGAGATTTCATATGGAGAAGTGGCAGGCATAAAATCTGCTACTTTGCATGTCAGCGGAGAATATTCTTATGGCTGGCTAAGAACTGAAACTGGAATTCATAGATTGGTTAGAAAATCACCTTTTGATTCTGGAAGCAGAAGACACACATCATTTGCATCTGTTTTCATATCCCCAGAAGTTGACGACTCTATAGAAATTAATATTAATAATGCTGACATTCGTGTTGATACATACAGAGCCTCAGGGGCAGGAGGGCAGCATGTAAATAAAACTGATTCAGCAGTAAGGTTAACTCATACTCCAACTGGTGTGGTTGCTCAATGTCAGAGTGACAGATCTCAACATAAAAACAAAGAAAATGCTCTAAAACAATTAAAATCAAAGCTTTACGAGTTAGAATTACAAAAACAGAACGAGGAAAGAAAAGAGCTAGAAGAAAGTAAGTCTGATATAGGGTGGGGAAGCCAAATCAGGTCTTATGTACTGGATCAGTCTAGAATTAAAGATCTAAGAACAGGGCATGAAACAGGTAATACATCAGCAGTTCTTAACGGTGATCTTGACGAATTTATGAAAACAAGTCTTAAAGCAGGGGTTTAAATGTCAGAAGAAAATATAGGTGGCGAAGAGGGGATAATTGATGAGAGAAGAAAAAAACTAGAAAACCTCAGAAGCAACAAAAAAGCATATATTAATGACTTTTTAAAGGAGCATTATGCTGATGATATTCATCAACAAAATGATTCTTTTACAAAAGAAGAACTAGTAGAAAAAAATATTGATAATATTTCTGTTGCAGGAAGAATTGTTCTTATGCGCGTAATGGGAAATGCAAGTTTTGCAACTGTAAGAGATTCTAGTGGAGATATTCAAATCTATGTAAGTAAAAATACAATAGATGAGGCCGCATACAATGATTTTAAAACTTGGGACCTTGGCGACATAATCGGTGTTAAAGGTAAGTTGTTTAAGACTAGAACTGATGAATTAACAATTGAAGCTAGTGATGTTGTGCTGATCACGAAATCTATAAGGCCTATGCCAGATAAATTTAAAGGCCTATCAGATATAGAAACTAGATATAGGCAAAGATATTTAGATTTAATGAGCAATGATGAATCTAAAACAGTCTTTATAAATCGAACTAAAATCATTGAATCCGTAAGAGCTTCATTGAAAGAGAGAAACTTTATTGAAGTTGAAACGCCAATGATGCACCCCATACCAGGTGGAGCTGTAGCAAGGCCATTTGTAACAAAACATAATGCATTGGATCGAGAGTTATTTCTAAGAATAGCACCAGAACTTTATCTAAAAAGATTATTAGTTGGAGGCTTCGAAAGAGTTTTTGAAATTAATAGAAGCTTTAGAAACGAGGGTTTGTCGACAAGACATAATCCTGAATTCACAATGCTCGAATATTATGAAGCCTTCACAACATTAGAAAAAACAATTGAATTTACTGAAAATATGATCAAATCTGCATCGGAAGAAGTCAACGATTCTCTTAAGATTATGTGGGGTGATGATGAGATAGATTTATCAAATTTTAGAAAATCTAATCTTACTGATTTAATACTTGAAGAAAACAAGAACCTTTCCCAAGATGATTTAGATAAGCTTGGCGGCAAAGCGCTTTTAGAATTATTTGAATCAACTGTTGAAGATAAGCTTGTTCAACCTACCTTTGTTATAGGCTATCCTGTTGAGGTGTCTCCATTATCGAGAAGGAATAATGAAAATCCAAATATTGCCGATAGATTTGAGTTATTCATAGGCGGGAAAGAAATTGCTAATGGATTTTGTGAATTAAATGATCCTGATGATCAGGCTGAAAGATTTAAGGAACAAGTTAAAGCTAAAAATACTGGCGATAAAGAAGCTATGTCATATGATGAGGATTACATCACTGCATTGGAACATGGAATGCCACCAGCAGTAGGTGTTGGAATAGGAATTGATCGTCTAGTAATGATGATTACTAATCAAACATCGATTAGAGATGTTTTACTATTTCCTCAGCTTAAATCTTAGTTTCCAGAGGGTATATCTTTAAAAGGCATACCTTTATCTGATCTTTTATCTTGTGGAAGCCCAAGAACTCTTTCAGAAATTATATTTTTAAGAATTTCATCTGTTCCACCTGCAATTCTCAAACCTGGAGCTCCTAGCCATGCATTCTGAAAACTTTGAACTTCATTATCCTCGGTTTTTAGCATACCAGCCATATCCAAAGAATCTATGCCAAAATTACCAATATCTTGAAGTTTATTAGCACTTACAATTTTAGTTATTGATGCTTCAGGTCCAGGCGTTTCCCCTTTAGATAAAGCTGACATCGTTCTTAATTTAGTATTTTTCAGACCATTAGCTTCACAGTACCAATCTGCAATTGACTCTCTTGTAGCTCTATTTTTAATGAGTGACTCACCACAATCATCCTGACTCTTAGCCCAATTAAATGCTTCTTTAACATCAGCCCCATTTGCATCACCTACTGCAAGTCTTTCATTCATAAGAGTTGTAATTGCAACTTTCCAACCATCACCAATCGCACCTAATCTTTGTGAATCAGGTATTACAACATCCGTAAAATAGACTTCATTAAAACTAGAACCACCAGTTATTTGCTTGATTGGCTTAACTTCAATACCGGGTGATTTCATATCAACAAAAAAGAATGTCATGCCTTTATGTTTTTCAAGATTTGGATCGTGCCTAACAACTAATATTCCAAAATCACAAAAATGAGCACCAGACGTCCAAACCTTTTGACCATTGATAATCCAATTATCACCATCTTGCACAGCCTTGCTGCGAAGGCCTGCAACATCAGAACCAGCAGATGGCTCAGAAAATAGTTGACACCATATTTCCTTACCTTCAGCCATTGCAGGAAGGTATCTTTCTTTTTGCTCTTCTGTTGCATACTCCATCATTACTGGACCACACATACCAAGTCCAATTTCAAAAATACCACGTGGAACATTAAATTTTGATTCTTCCTCAGACCAAATAATTCTTTCAATAGGCGATGCAGCTATACCTCCGTACTCCTTTGGCCAATGTAACATTGCCCATCCTGCATCATATTTCTTCTTCTGCCATTCTTTAGCAACATCTAAAAAATCTATATCAGCAAATCCTTCTCTTTTTTTCTTAGATTTTGGCTCAGCATTTTTTTCAAGCCATTCTCTACATGTATTTCTAAATTGTGCCTGTTCTGGTGTGTCATTAAAATCCATTTTTTCTTCCTAATATGTGTTTGATTTTTCTAAGCTACTTACTAACTTTTCTTTCCAATTTGGTAATGATCCTATATTTACTGATAATAATTTAGATCTTTTGTAATAAAGATGACAATCATATTCCCATGTAAAACCATTCCCTCCATGTGTTTGTATATTTTCCTTTGAGCATAGTTGATATGCCTTAGTAGAGCTAACTCTAGCAGTTGCAGATGCTACAGGAAGATCCGATGATTCTGTGGAAAGAGCCCATGCAGCATAGTATGAATTTGATTTTGCTAAAGTTATAGCAACATACATATCAGCAAGCTTATGTTTTATAGCTTGAAATGAACCAATTTGACGCCCAAATGCATATCTCTCTTTTGCATAATTAGTTGCCATATCTAGAGATGCCTGAGAGCCACCAATTTGTTCAAAGCTAAATAAAACTGCTGCTTGATTTAAAAGATTTTCATAAGAATCCCAGCCATGTGATTCATCACCAATAACAACAGCAGGAGAGTTATTATAATCAACTACAAAATGACCTCTACTCTCATCAATAGTGTCTTGATGATTTATGACTACAGTATCAGACGAGTGATCAACCAAGCTGAGGCAAATCCCAGAGGTTGATTTAGAAACAACAATAGAGTGTGTAGCTATTTCAGCATCAGGCACAGCTATTTTTTTACCAGTAATTTTCTTATTATCTGTAAAAGTATTTATGTTCGAATTTGTTGGTGCAAAAAGATCTTCTGTTACTGCCAAAGTCCCAACTATATCTCCTGATATTAGCTTAGGAAGAATTTCTTTTTTAACATCTTCATCTGCATATTTAATAATTGCTTCTGTAAAAAGATAAACTGACGATGAGAAGGGTACAGGTGCCAAAAATCTGCCAAGCTCTTCTGCTAATACACATAACTCAAGATGCCCCAAACCTAAACCACCATATGCTTCAGGTATGCGAATACCAGTCCAGCCTAATTCAACTATCTTGTTCCATAATTCAATATCAGTGTTTTGTTTATCTTCTAAAACCTTACGGCTTCTATTGATCGCCCCTTCTTTCTCTAAAAACTTTCTTGCTTCGCTTTGAAGGAATTTTTGATCGTCTGAAAAATCTAAATTCATAATTATTTAAATAGTTAATGTAAAATGTATTATAAGGTAGTTTTTTTAATAATTAATACATCAATAAACAATGAAACCAAATAAATCATCACCAGCTTATTTAAAAAAGAAAAACTCAGGCGGGCTTTTTGTAGGTTTTTTATATGTTTTAGTATTTATGAGTATTTTAGCACTCGGTATTTGGCAGAATTTTGAAACTAATGCTAAAAAGAAATCTTTAGAGTCAATCTATCAAAGACTAGGCGTTATTGAAGAACAGATAAATATAGCTGACGAGGTTAACAATGACTCCTTAACTGATATTTCAGCTTCAATACAATTTTTAGATAAAGAAGTCAGAAAACTTTGGGATCTGAGCAATAAAAGAAATAAGGTAAATATTACTAAATTAATAGACACTACAAATAGTATTAATAATTCTATTAAAACCATAGAGTTATCTTTAAAAGAAGCATCAGACAGAATCAAATCTAATAAGTTAATTATTTCTAAAACCTCACAAGATTTAATAAATCTATCTGAAAATAATTCACAGATTAAAGATCTAGATACCGCCATTAGATCACTTGAGACTCAAATGATATTAATGGACGATTCAGTTAGAGCATTAAATAATTATAGGACTCAACTCAATCAAACAATCTCTGAAATTCAAACGCAAATTTATTCTGAATCTCAGAATGTGCTTGAAATTGAAAACCAGGATTGACAATAGTTTTAAATAATTGTTTTATATATTTATGAACAAAACTTTATTACAAGTTTTTCTATTATTGGCATTTATTCCATTAGCTATACTTGTTGGTTATGGTGTACTTGTTGTTGCTCCAATTTTTTGTTGCTTCCTTGCAATAAACTCTTACAAATACAAAAATTATAAAGAAATGTATATCTGGATGGGTGTCGGTGTTCTTTCGTTTTTGTTAGCGCTTTATATGCTGGGTGTTTTATGATCTTAAGAGGCATACTTTTAATTATTTCAACTCTTATCCTTCTTGTAGGTTTTCTAAATGTTCTAAGTCCTGATGTTAATAACTTCTTAATACCAATTGAGATAAATGATTTAGACACTCGAATAATGGTCAGGAGTCTTTCAGGTATATTTATTGGAGTAGGTTATCTATCAATTCGATTTATATTCTCATCTTCAAGAGTACAAATAGGGAATGTTTTATTATCTATAACCGTATGTGCAATTTTTTCAAAACTTTGTAGCTTTATGTACGATGGATTTACAACATATTCAGTAATTGTTTTCTTTTTGGTTGTATTTTATGGTATTTGCCTTTATTACCTTCAAAAGAAAAGGAAAAATCAGATTGACTATAATTTGTAATACATAAAACAAACCTCCCAAATATTTAAAATAATCTATATAATGCAAACACCTGGGGATGTGGTGGAACTGGTAGACACGCTTGGCTTAGAACCAAGTGCCGAAAGGCGTGGGGGTTCGACTCCCTCCATCCCTACCAATCTTGTGCTTTTTCTATAAAATGCTAGCCTATTAATTAAGCACACCAATAAATCCTGATATGAAAGAACCTATCAACAATTCTCCTTATAAAAATTTCTTAAACGATCAAGAAGCTATTGAGAGAATTTTCAACCATATAGATAATGGAACAACAGACCTAGGTGATGAGGTATGGCGAGAACCAGTAGAGAATTATTTCTCTCAAAAACGTTTTGATGCTGAAATTGCGTTACTAAAAACCTTACCCATTCCATTTTGTCCATCAGCAGCATTAATAGAAAATGGAAGTTATATAGCTAGAAGGGCTTCGGGCACTCCTTTGCTTGTAGTTAGAGGTGAGGATGGGCAAGTAAGAGCATTTATAAATGCTTGCAGGCATAGAGGCATGAAGGTGGCTAATGGGAGTGGCTGTAAAAAGAAAGCATTTGTTTGTCCTTATCATGCATGGACATATAGCCTAGATGGGTCTTTAAAAAATATACCAGGGCAAGATGGGTTTCCCAATCTTGATAATGCAGATTATGGTCTTGCCGAAGTTAGCGCGATTGAAAAAGGTGGCATTGTTTATGTTCAACAAGAAGGTGTTATAGAAAATAGCTCATTAGATAACTCATTAAATTTTTTTGGAGCTGAAGCAAAATTATTTGACCATGGTGAAGTTACTGATGAGACGAATTGGAAACTGCTAACAGAAACATTATTAGAGGGATATCACATAAAGTCTCTTCACAAAAATACTTTTTATCCATATGGCCTTAATAATATCAATTTAGTTGAAACTGATGGACCAAACTCTCGAGTTATTTTCCCCTTTAAAAGAATAGAAAAAATCAGAAATACTAAAGCAGAAAATAGGAGTCTGAATGGAGTAGCGACCTCTGTATTTCATCTCTTTCCCAATGCTAGCGTTTCTAAGTTGTCAAAACATACAAGTCTCACAATAATGGAACCGCTATCTCCAACGAGTGTAAAAACAGTAAGCTACCTAGTTTTTAATGAAGAACAAGATGGTAAGGTTATATCTCTTGAAGATGCACAGAAAGATGCAAAATTTGTAAATGAATCTGGTCAAAGTGAAGATAGAGAGGCTGCACGAGCAATTCAAGAAACTGTTACCACTTCAGCAAATTCTCATCTTACATTTGGCTTTTTTGAAAAAGCTATTGTAAATTTTCATAAGCATTTATCACTTAAAATAAATAAATAAGGTTTTTGAAGAGTTTACAAAGTTTTATTTCTAGATATACTAATTTCGATGTTTAATACAAATACACAATCAAGACGGGTACCGGCAATATAGCTGGGTCTTTCTTTTGTGAATTAGACCCAGCCTGTGCTGGGTTTTTTTTTATATAAATAAAGGTAATTATGAAAAATTTTATTTCTACTCAAGACTGGTCAAAATCAGACCTACAGTTAATTCTTGATTATGCAAAAGAGTTAAAGGTTAATAAATTTCAAAATAATTTAAAAAATAAATCTGTTGCTTTATTATTTTTTAACCCTTCTATGAGAACAAGAACTAGCTTTGAGCTTGGTATTCAAGAGTTGGGTGGACTTGCAGTAGTGCTTCATCCTGGAAAAGATGCTTGGCCAATAGAATTTAAGTTAAACAATGTTATGGATGAGATGGCAGAAGAGCATATCATAGAGGTAGCAAAAGTATTATCTGAATATTGTGATCTTATAGCCATAAGAGCATTCCCTAAATTTATAAATCTAGAAGAAGACCTATCAGATAATGTTATTAAGAGCTTTGCTAAATATGCATCAGTTCCTGTAGTTAATATGGAGACAATCACTCATCCCTGTCAGGAGCTTGCACATATTTTGACAATGCAGGAACAATTAGGTGATCTAACTGGAAAAGATTATCTTCTAACCTGGACGTATCATCCAAAACCTTTAAATACAGCTGTAGCTAACTCCTCTCTATTAATTGCTAGTAAATTTGGAATGAATGTAAAGTTATTGTGCCCAACCGAAGACTATCTACTTCATGAGAGTTATATAAATAAAGCCAAAGAAAACTGCAAAACAAATGGAATGTCATTTCAGGTTACACATGATATTAATCAAGGCTATAAAAATGCTGATATTGTTTATGCTAAAAGTTGGGGAGCATTAAATTATTATGGAAACCCTGCTGAAGAAAAATTAATAAGAGACCAATATAAGCATTTTATTGTTGATGAAGAAAAAATGGCAATTACCAATAATGCCAAATTTAGTCATTGCCTTCCATTAAGAAGAAATATTAAAGCAACTGATGGGGTCATGGACTCTGATTACTGCGTTGCTATACAAGAAGCAGGTAATAGAATGCATGTTCAAAAATCACTACTAACAACATTATTAAAGGATAAATAAAATGAAAAAAATTGTACTAGCTTTTTCTGGCGGACTAGATACTAGTTTCTGCGTTCCATACCTTATTGATAAAGGTTTTGAGGTTCATACAATATTTGTAAATACTGGTGGGACACCAAAGAAAGAGGAAGAAAAAATTACCAAAAGAGCAAATGAGCTAGGTGTAAAAAAACATATTAATGTAAATGTTGATAATCTTTTATGGAATCAAATTATCAAGCCATTAGTTTGGTCTGGTGCTCTATATCAAGATAAATATCCAGCATTATGTTCCGATAGGTATCTTATAGTTTCTGAGGCAATAAAGCTCTGTAAAAAATTAAATACCAAATATATATCTCATGGTTGCAC
>Ga0206682_10002911_pt1 | contig 15101 bp, 10 predicted proteins | sample M240m12015metaG_FD_155444 | JGI IMG/M metagenome (GOLD analysis project Ga0206682, IMG submission 155444) | Ammonia-oxidizing marine archaeal communities from Monterey Bay, California, United States - M2 40m 12015 | ecosystem: Environmental > Aquatic > Marine > Intertidal zone | place: USA... | reverse complement strand
GTCTATACGTATGGCACGCAGTGACGTATACATTATACCACGCGCGCGCGTCTCTTTCATACCGTTCGGACCGCGCGGTGTACGCGTCGGCACATCGCGGCGCCTCGCGTCCGCGCCCTCGACGCGTCGCGGCGCGCGCGCTTCCCGCGAACGACGCGGAGATTCGCGTCCCGACGCGCGTTCCCATCCCGGACGCGAACGACAATCGCGACGATCGCGCGTCGACGCGATTTGATTTCGACAACGATTTGATTACGATTCGAATCGCGAATCGTCGCGCGCGATGCCGACGGCGCGCTCCACGAGCGACGAGGACGCGTCGCTCGTGACGCTCGCCGCGCGCGCGACGGCGGGATCGGCGCGGTCGCGGTACGACGCGGCGCGAGCGACGCTCGGGATGATGACGGGGGAGTGGGACGCGAGGACGCGCGCGGGGGGGAAGAAGACGACGACGGCGCGAGAGCGAAGACGCGCGACGACGCGCGGGAACGCGGCGCGACGGGAGGGCGGGAAAGGGAACGCGAACGGTGACTCGGGGTTGGGGCCGAATCCGTACGAGACGCTGCGGAAGAAATCGAGCGCGGTGTTGTTCGAGAACGAAGTCGCGTCGAGCGCGCGCGAGGTGGCGACGGCGCGGCGACGCGCGGCGGAGGAGTTGCGCGCGAGCGGATCGAAGAGAGACGCGACGAAGGAGGAGAGGGAGGCGTTGATGCGGGCGGAAGAGTCGTTGGTGAAGGCAGAGAGGGCCGCGCGCGAGGTCGAGCGCGCGGCGAAGGCGGAGGCGGCGCGCGCGGCGAAGGCGGAGGCGAAGGAAGCGGCGGCGGCTGAGAAAGCCGCCGCGGCGGCATCGCGTTCGAGCGCCGCGCCGTCTTCGTCGTCTTCGTCGTCGAAACGATCCGCGGTTCGAGCGTCGAGCGACGGAAGAGCCACGGATAACGCGATGGGCGTCGTCGTCGAGGTTGGCAAGTTTGTCCTCCCAGCCGTCGTCGCGTGGTTCGCACGTCAGCCGACGGTGAGGAAGCTTCGCACGGATTTGAACGCGATGACGACGGCGAAAATTCGCGCGGCGTTGGAAGCGACGAAGCTGCGCGCGCAACTCGTCGAACTACGCGAGAAACTCGCCCTGGCCGAGGCTGAATCCGCCGACGTGCAGGCGGCGTCGGAAAAATTGATGACGCGCCGAAACTCCGTCAAGGAGGTGAAGTGCAAACAAATGGCGGTCGATCACGTGAACTTGGTCAAGAAGGTTCGAGCCGAAGCCGCGAAGGACGTTTCGGACGCCAAGGCCCTGGAAATAGGCGCGAGATGGCGCGAAGAAGCGTGTAGACGCATGAAGAATCGCGCCGTAGCCGAGGCGGAGACGCTGCGAGCGCAAATCGCCGCGTTGGAAAAGAAGGTAGACGACTTGGAGCACAAGCGGCACGCGGAGAACGTCGAGGCGGTAAAGAACACCGTGGTCGGGGGATTCGATAAAATCAAGTCGCTCGCGAAACACGCGTCGATGAAGATCGGCAAGAAGAAAAATGTGACGGAAGCCATCGAACACTTGGCGCCCCTCGCGGTCGAGGCGTCCTCGGGCGACGCGCGAGCGAACCGACGGAAACCGAAGAGAAAGAGCAAGAGCAAGAGCAAGTAGCGCCGCGTATTTGTTTGTTTGTAATCATCGTCATATGTTATTGGGAAAGTGATTTGTTTACAGTTGACTTGAGGGGGCGCGCGCTAAAAGTTGGTGGAACATCGTCTGGTGGAATCGTCTGGTGAAGCGAAGTCAAGGCAGCGTTTTGATCGTGCCCGCGTCGCCGAGCTCGCGGAGTCGAGTGAGGAACCGCAATACTTCACCCGAGTCGCGCAGGCTAAACTTGGCCGCGCTCACCTTGGGTGAGCTCGACACCAGAAGTCCCACGCCCAAGTGATCGCCCAATTCTTCGTTAATCTCCATAAACGCGTCCTCATCCGTGACGTCGTCGCCGATGTAAATTGTGAAGACGTCTTCGGGTCTGAACCCCTTCTCGCTCAAGTCTGGGAGCAGGGCGTCTCGCAGGTACGACAGCGCCTTACCCTTATCCCACGCCACGCGTGGCCGAACCTCCCAAACCATCTTACCGTCGTGCTTGATCAAGCACTCCTCCGAGGCGCAAATCTCATCCACGACGGCTTCGACGCGAGGCCTGAGCTCTTCCGAAACCGCGCGGTAGTGCGCCGAGACGCAAAACATGTTGTGCTCGATGTTCGTCCCCGGAATGTCCGCACACTTTTCGATCAACTCCTTCGTCACGCGATCCATCACGTCGCGCGCCCACTGCGCGGGTTGATGCGCCAATTTCTTCTCAATCGGCTCGCCATCCGTCGTCGTCTTCGGCCCCGCGATGTCCAACCCGTGCGACCCGGCGTAGTACAACTCGTCCAGCTTTACGAACTGCGACACCTTCTGCCTCGATCTACCGCTGATGATCGCCGTGGGAAACCTTTTCGCGCACTGCCGCACCGCTTCCCGCATCTCGTCGCTCATGAACGCCTTATCCGGCTCCGGCACGATTGGCGCCAGCGTCCCGTCGTAGTCTAAAAACACCGTCAACAGTTTCCCCTCCGCCGCGGCGACAAACTTGTTTTCCTCGTCGCACGCGTTCGGGTGATACCCTCGCCACTCCTCCTCATCGTTCCAATACTTTTCAATCATCCCGATCGAATCGCTTCGCTTCATTCCCTGCTCCGCGCGCGGCATCTTTCCGAACGGCGGCCCCCGCGTGCGCACCTCCAGCGGCCCCCCGCGCGACATGTCCTTGTACGACATCGCGCGCGCGCGCTTCGCGCGTCCGCGCACGCGTCCGCGCGCGCCGTTCGCGAGGGACGACCGCGCTCACGTCGAGCCTCGCCGAGATCGTCCCTCGCGTCGATATCGCGCCGTCCGTCGCGGAAACGAATCGAATCGACGGTCGATCGATCGTTCGTTCGTTCGCGATCGACGACGCGCGGACGAATCGAATCGATCGTTCGCGATCGATTCGGTGCGTTCGCGCGCCGTTTTATCGTCGCGCGCGACGCGCGGTCGAACGCGCGCGGCTCCGACGGCGCGCGGTCGAACGCGCGCGCGCGATCGAACGCCGCGCGCGCGTCTCTGACGGATGGATGGATGGATGGATGGATGGAATCGCCCGTCGCCGTCGACCGCGCGCGTCTCTCGTCGACGCGACGCCCGCGCGCGACGCATAGACCGTCGACGATCCGGGATCGCGATCCGTAATCGCGATCCGTAACGCGAACCGACGCGAGACGACGCGGACGCGATACCGATTCATCCATCGATCCATCCGCGCGAAGATTCATCGTCGACGGATCGAGCGTCGCGCGGCGCGTCGCGCGCGTCGTTCGATGCGGCGATTCGCGACGACGCGCGAGGCGTCGTCGCGCGAGGCGTCGACGTCGCGCGCCGCGAGCGACGCGCGCGACGCGCGTCGCGCGGACGTCGAGACGACGCGCGCGTTCGGGGGGGTGCTCGGGCTGCCGACGGCGGCGACGACGCGCGCGACGGCGACGCGCGACGTCGGCGACGCGCGACAGAGCGTCGCGGTGACGACGGGGGGATTCGCGGGGGTCGGAGAGGCGCGAGCGCGCGCGGGGGGGGGGGGGGAGGCGGACGCGCGCGCGAGGACGACGGCGAGCGCGAGACGCGCGGGCGACGCGGGAGACGTCGTCGCGCGAGCGTACGCGCAGTTGGCGCAGTATCCGCGCGTGCTGTTGCCGACGATGGACGCGGCGGTGTACGTGAACGCGAAGCAGTACGACGCCATCGTGCGGCGGCGGCAGAAGCGCGCGAGGGCGAACGCGACGAGGACGCCGGGCGTCGTCAACGCGAAACATCCGTCGCGGTCGGCGCACGCGAAGAACAGGATTCGCGGGAAGAATGGGAAATATTTGACCCGCGATGAATTGCTGCGCGGGCTGGGGGGGGCCGAGGGACGGGCGCGCGCGGAGGCGCGCGAGCGAGAGATCGCCGAGCGCGAGGCGAAGCGCGTCGAACGCGCCGCGGTGCGGGAAGCCACCAAGGCGCGCGCGCGCGCGCAGCGCGCCGCCGCCGACGCCGTGCGCGCGGCGAAAAAATCTAGAAAGTGAGCGCGCGGCGCGGCGTCTCGCGGCGCGGTCGCCGACGCGCGCGGATTTGTAACGCGCGTTCGTCGTCTCGCCGCCGTCTCGCCGCGTCGTCCCGCAGACCTCGCCTCGCGCGATGCCTCGCCCGCGCGCCGCGCGCCTCGCCGCGTTCGACGTCGCCGGCGTCGTCGCTCTCGTCGCCGTCGCCGCGGCGTGGTGCGTCGTCCTGTCCACGGCGTACGGCGGCGAAAACCGCTGCGACATGAGCTACATGTACCCGAGTTTCTTCCCGGTGACGAACGTCGCGCTGGCGTCGCCCGCGCACGCGCTGTATCGCTACCGCGACGCGCGCGCGCGCGATGACGACGTCGACGATCGCGCGCGCGCGAGCGGCGACGCGAGCGCGTGCGTGGTGATCAACGTCTTCGTCCCGGGGACGGGGGGCGGTTACGGGCAAGCGCGAAGCGCGGCGAGCGGGACGCTCGAGAGCGAAGGATGCCGCGTCGAGCACTACGCCCTGGATTTCGCGGAAGAACTGAGCGCGTATAATGGAATGCTACTCGCGAGACAGGCGAAAAGCGTGGCGCGGGCGCTGGATGGGTTGAGGACGCTCGAGCGCGCGAGGACGGAAAGACGCGTCGTGGCGGGATGGAGCGTCGTGGGACACAGCGCGGGAGGATTGGCGGCGATGGAAGCCGCGGCGAGCGCTCTGGGAAGTGAGTTAGGGCTGACGATAGTGAATCTAGCGACGCCGAGCGCGTGGAATCCGGTGAGTCTGACGTTGACGCAGCGCGCGCGAGAGGCGGGCGTGCGGCGACGTTGGCGAACGAGCGACGCGAGACGGAGCGTGGCGCTCGTCAGCGTCGTCGGTGGCGAGCGCGATCGGCAGGTGAGCTCGAGCGCGATGGGGTTTGTCGATGATTGGGTAGAAGAAGGGCTCGGTGTGAGCGCGAGCGCGAGCACGGCGTCGCGGGTGGGCGTGTCGGCGGATCATCGATGCGCGGCTTGGTGCAAACAGTTAATCGTCGCGATCTCGCGTGGATTCGCCGAGGCGTTTCCACGATCGAAGGTTCTCACCGCGCACCAGCGCGCGCGCGCGTTTCGCGACGCACTTGGTGATAAAGACGCGGCGCGCGCGCCGTCACCGACTTTCGGGGTGCCCGCGCGAGCGTACGAGGCGACGCAAGAGCGCACGCCGAGCGCTCTGGCGGGCGTCGTCGCCAACGTATTAGCGCCGCGGTCGGTGATGAGCGCCTTCGCGTTCGCGCTCATCGCACACGCAGCATCACCGAGCATACTTCGTGAGCGCGTCGTGGAATCCGTGATCGCGTCGCTCGCGGTCTACGTCGCGAGTGGGTGGATAGCGAATCGCGCGTTCGACGTTCGCGGCGACGTCAGACGCGCGTTGACGACGTGCATGGTGCTCGCGCACGTCCCATCTCTCATCGCGTGGGCGCACCACGTTCTTCGCACCTTACCGACGTACGGTTTTCACGCATTGGTGCCGCCGTTCGGTGCGATGGACGCCGTCGCGCTCTGCTTCGCCGCGGCGTCGACGCGTTTCGGCGCCATCGCTCGCGATCAGTCGTCGGGCGCGTCGCGCGCACGTCAAGTCGCGTGGTGTCTCGCCGCCGGCGCCGCCGCACCGGGCAACGTCGGTCTCATCCACATCGCCGGCGCCGTCGTTCACTGCGCGGAGACGCTCCGTCTTCCTCGCGCGTCGCTGCCGAAGAAAGTCGCGTGAAGTGGCGAAGTCGCCTCGCGTCGACGATTTGCTCGACGCGACATTAGACGTACACATTAGACGCGCCATCACGACCGATGGCGCCTCGAAGGACTGAAAGTAGAACATAGACATAGAACTACGAGCGTTTCATCGTCCCTGAATCGACGCTCCGCGTGAAACATCCGACGCGGCGTCCGTCGCCTCCGTAAAGCGCCGCCTCGCGCGTCTCGCGCCGCACAGCGCGCCTCGCATGTTCGCCCGCGCGCGCGCCCTCGCCCTCACCGGCGCCGCGGCCGCGACCGCGACGATGCCGCTCGTCTCGCACGCGCGCGCGCGCGACGACGCGCGACGCGTCGCGCGCGCGCCGCCCCACGACGCGCGCGAGCTCCTGCTCGTCCAAGCCGTCTTCAGACACGGCGACCGCACGCCCATCGCCGGCCTCGGCGCCGGACTCGAGGACCTCGAAGAGACGTGGCGACGATTACTGCCGTCCGCGGCGGACGAAGAGCGGCTGCGTCGGCTCGCGCGCGTGCGGTCGGAGATGGAGGCGACGTGCGTCCCGCGAGGCGCCGGCGGTTGGGAGGGACGGCTGACGACGCGAGGCGCGACGCAGATGCGAGCGTTCGGACGAGAGATCATACGAGAGTGGTTGATCGCGCAAGAGTTTTTGTCGAACGATTTCGCGCGCGCGGTGGCGAAAGGAGAGGTGAAGGTGCGGTCGACGGCGGCGTCGAGGTGCGTGGCGAGCGCGGCGAACGCGCTCGCGGGCGGATGGCCGGATGCGTGGGAAAACGGTGGTGGAGGCTCGCCTTTGATCATCGAGGTTCGAGAGAAAGAGCGAGAGACGATGTTTCCGAAACCGGGATCGGCGTGCGATAGGCTGAGTGAGGTATTTCGAGGCGCGATGGCGTCGAACGACGAAAAGTTTACGCACGACGAGACGTTGGCTCGCTTGCGCGAGTCGATCGAAACGGCGCGGGAGAAAAAGGCGGGGTTGCTGGAAGTATGGGACCCACTGCAATGTCGCATCAATCACGATTTGCCCCTGCCGCGCGGCGTGACGAAAGATCAAGTGCGGTCTTTGTTGACGATGATGGAGGACAGACATTTCGCGACGTTCACGAGCCCGCTCGCGAACGGCATCATGGGTACGCAACTGCTCCGTGAAATTTGCGAAGAAATGGGCGAACACGGCGGAAAAGTCAAGCTAAGTCTTTACGCGGGTCATGATTCGACGATCATGGCGCTCTTCTCCGCGCTCGGGACGCTCGGATCGACGCTCACGACGTGGCCGCCTACGGGAAGTTCGTTGATTTTCGAGACGTGGCGCATGAAGGATGGATCCGTCGGCGTGCGCGCGGTGTATAACGGCGAGCCTATGGCGTTGACGCCGAAATCGCGCGAACGCGATGGATTGACCTCGTACGCGGACTTCAAGGCGTACGTGAAGACGCGCGTGCCGAAAGACTACGTCGCCGCTTGCAAACTCTAGTTTATCCTTCTCGTTGTCGCTATCTTATTTCTTGCTATTGAATGTGTTGCTATTTCTTTTTCGTTTTCGCCTTCTTCACTTTCTTCGGAATTTTCGTCTTGCGCTTCTCCGCCGCCGCTTGCTTCTGCAACTTGGCCGCCGCCTTTCGTTCCGCCTTGACGGCGTCCTTGTCCACGACTTCCTTGGGGAATCTCCGTCTGCCCCCGCCATTCTCGGAATCCTCGTCGGAGTCCGATCCGTCTTCGCTGTCAAAATCGCCCGATTCGTCGTCGTTTTCGTCCTCCTCGTCTTCGTCCTCGTCCACGACGTCGAGTTTCTTCGTCATCAACAGCGTCGGCGTCGTGCGCACGCTGCTCAAATCGTCCGCCATGCCTGTAATGGTTTGATAATAAATTCCTTCGCTCTCTCCTTTGCCTTGAATCAAGCGCTTTTGATCGCGCTCAAACAGATCGACTTCGTCCAGAGCGCGCGGAATAAACGCCTGATGGAACACGTTGGCTTGAATCTCAGCCTCGGCGCGGCGTTCCATCATCTCGTCGTCGAACTGGGAGTCGGGATCGGCCGAGTTCAGCGCGTTGAGCTGGGCGTTTACGCGCTTGAGTTCAACCGCGTGCTCCTCCGCGGACTCACTCAGCGCCTCGAGCACGGCCTCCATGTTGTCATCGTTGATCGCCGGGTCGGTGACAAAGTCGAACAATTCGCGAACCGTCGGCACGGCGACGTCTTGCTTGGCGAAGTATTGAATCACGTGAAGCAAATCTTCGCGCAGGAACTCCAAGCACCGCGGGTGGTCCTGATCGACGCTTTGCGAGACGTCGATGATCCAAATGTGTCCGTCGTGAAACAACAAGTTGTACTCGCTCAGATCCGCGTGCACGAGACGACACTTTTGGTACATCATGCGCACGTCGACGATGAGTTCGGTGAATAACGAACGCATCTTCTTGACTGATATGTCCGCATCTCGCAATCGCGGCGCGGCGATGCCATCGTTCCCGATGAATTCCATCACCAAGACGTGCGAGCGAAGCATCTCCACCGCGGGCACGCGCAAGCCCGCCTCCTTCAACCGAATCAAGTTCCGCATCTCCTTCTCCGCCCACGTCTGCACCATTTTCCGCGGATTCTTCTTTGAATACCCATTCCGCCATCTCCAATCCCCGCTGACGTATCTATCGCGATCCTTGAACACTAAAATTGACGTCTTATACACCTTGACCGCGAAGTCCGTCACTTCTCTCGCGCCAGTTTCCCCGACGACGACGTCTTTTCGCGCGTGATACACGTTCGCCTCCTTCCCCGTCGACACGCATCCGTGAATCTCCGTGAACGTCTCCCTGGACAGCATCTTGAACAAAATCAACATCGTCCGCGGATCCAACGCTTGCTCCACCGTCGCGCGGTCTTCCTTATCCTTATTCAACGACATCGATTTATCCTCCTTCCGTCTCGCCTCTTTCATCGCGTTCGTCACCTTGGTCTCCGCGCGCGTCGTCCTCGTCGTCCTCGCGCCCGCGCCCGCGCCCGCGTCGCCGCCGTTCGCGCTTTTCCCTTTCCCTCCAGCGAACGTCACCGCGCGCGTCCTGTTCCCCGCCCCCCCGTTCGCGTTCGGCCTCGCCACGTTCGCTCGCGTGAGCTTCGCCGCCGCCGACCCCGGCGCCGCGCGCGCGTCCCGCGTCGACGCCTCCCCCCTGTGCGCGCGCATGTCATCCAGCGCGTCCAGCGCGTCTAAGCGATCGTTCACGTCGTCGTCGTACGCCTCGTCGTCGTCGCGCGCCTCGTCGTGCGCCGTCCAGCCGTCGTTTTCGTCGTTTTCGTCGTCCTCGTCCGCGGCGGCGGCGTCAAAAACCTCGCGCGTGCGCCCCGACAGCGCCTCGCGAATCGCCAGAAGCGCGTCCTCGCGCTCGCGCATCGCGTTAGCTTCGTCCTCGACCGCGGTGCGCGGCTCCATGACGCGTCGCGCGCGCGCGCGGGCGCGAAATGCGGCGCGGCGCGACCCGGCGAACGTCGAATCGGCACATCGCGCCGCTCGCGCCGTCGCCGGGACGCGCCGCTCGCGCCGTGGCGCGCGCGCGCGAGCGCGAACGCGACGCTCGACGCGCGATGACGGACGCCGAGGACGTCGAACTGCGCGGCGCGGCGGAAATCGCGCGGAAACAGCGCGAGGAGCTGGTGCGCGAATTCGAGTCGCGACGACGTTTGCGCGCGACGCACGCGCCGACGCACGATGCGGACGTGCGCGCGATGCTGCGAAAGTACCGCGAGCCGATCACGCTGTTCGGCGAGCGAGAGAGCGAGCGGAGGGATCGATTGCGCGCGCTGTTGGCGTCGTTGGACGCGCGAGACGGCGGCGAACTCGACGACGGCGCGGGGACGCGAACGGCGACGGATAAATACGGCGCCACGATCGTCGACGAGGGAGAATATAACGCGCACGCGACGCAGAAGGAGACGTTTTACACCGAAGGCACGGAACGGTTGCTGGAGTGCCGAATAGACATCGCGGAGTGGTCGCTGCCGCGGGCGGCGAAGCGCGTGGCGACGCAACGCGAGGCGAGAGGTAAGGGAGGGAGAAAAGACGAACGGGCGACGATCGATGCGGTGGTGGCGTCGACGTCGGGGTTCCAGGCGCAGTGCAGCGAGATCGGCGACGCGTCGCGACCGATCTGTGAGGTGAAGTTTTATAACGGAGGGAGAAACGCGGTGAGCGCGAGTTGGAGCGGGGAGGCGCGCAAGTGGGCGTGCGACGTAGAGGGAGGAAAATTGACCTCCGAGCTCGTCATTCGAGCGAGTGATCATCGAATCACTGGAATCGACGCGTTCGACGCGGGCGACGGTCGCGCGCGCATCGTCACCGGGCACGCCGACGGCTCTGCGGCGATTTGGAACGCCGACGGAAGTCGCGCGGCGGAGTTGAAAGGCCACGCCTCTCGATGCGGGCGCGTGGCGTTTCATCCACACGGGGGAAAGTACGTCGCCACCGCGTCCTTCGACGCCACGTGGCGGCTTTGGAGCGCGGAGACCGGGGAAGAGTTGTTGTGTCAAGAGGGCCACGCCAAGGAGGTGTACGACGTCGCGTTCCACCCCGACGGTTCGCTCGCCGCGTCCGTGGGCTTAGACGCCGTCGGGCGCGTGTGGGATCTGCGCATCGGCAAATCCATCGCCGTCTTACGCGGTCACGTCAAGCAAATCCTCTCCGTGGACTTTTCTCCCAACGGCTACCACGTCGTCACCGGCGGCGACGACCGCACCGTCAAGTCGTGGGACTTGCGCAAATCCGCCGAGTGCGCGTACACCAACGCCGCGCACTCCGCCCTGGTCTCTTGCGTCAGGTACGAAAAAACCTCATCCAACGGCGCCTTCTTCACCAGTTCCAGCTACGACGGTTCCGTCGTCGTCTACTCCGCGCGCGACTTCGCCCCGCACAAGAAGATCGGCGACGGCGCCGCGGGCAAGCTCACCGCCGTCGACGTCGCCGGCGACGCCCTCATCCTCAGCGGTTTCGACCGCACCCTCAAGTATTACACCAAGTGAAGCGTTCTCGCGCGTCGATTTGTTCGCGCAAATCACCTTTGTGTAAAAAAATGAGCCACAGCGACCCTTCGCGACGCTTGCGACGGGTCGACATCCGCGCCACATCGCGTCGCCGCACCGCGTCGCGCGCCGTCTCGCGCGATGGCGCTCGCGACGGCGACGACGCCGACGCCGCGCGCGCCGTCTCGGTCCGCCCCGCGCGCGGCGTCGCGCGCGACGGCGCGACGATTCGCCGCCGCGCGACGATTCGGCGGCGACGACTCGAATCGACGCGCGCGCGCCGCCGCGCGCGCCGACGGCGGCGGCGACGCGGCGGCGGACGACGCGCTCGACGCGCTCGAGCTGCTGCGCGCGCGAGGGCGCGCGAGGGCGTCGAGCGCGACGACGCGCGACGACGCGCGCGCGGCGAGGGTGTGCCTGGTGGGCGTCGGACCGGGCGACCCGGGCTTGCTCACGCTTCGCGCGTATCAGCTCATGCAGACCGCGGACGTGGTGCTGTACGATCGGTTGGTGTCGAACGAGATCCTGAATCTCGCGCGCGCGGAGGCGCGGATGGTGTACGTGGGGAAGCGAGCGGGGTACCACACGCGGACGCAGGAGGAGATACACGAACTGCTGGCGGCGTTCGCGGACGCCGGGGCGACGATCCTGCGGTTGAAGGGCGGGGATCCGCTGGTGTTCGGGCGCGGCGGGGAGGAGTTCGAGTTCCTGCGCGAGCACAATCCGAACGTGCGCGTGGAGGTGGTTCCGGGAATCACCGCGGCGGCGGGCGTCGGGAGCGAGCTCGGCATACCGCTCACGCACCGCGGGGTGGCGACGTCGGTGCGGTTGTTGACCGGACATCTGCGCGAGGGCGCGGGGTCGCGCGAGGACGCCACGGGCGCGGCGAGCGATCCGGTGGATTTCGCGGTGACGAGCGCCGACGTCGAGACGACGCTCGTCGTCTACATGGGTCTGGGCACGCTCCCGAAGCTCAGCGAAAAGCTCATCGCGAGCGGATTTCCGGCCGATATGCCCGCGGTGGCGATCGAGCGCGGCACGACCGTGGACGAACGTCGAGTGTTTAGCTCCATCGAGCACCTACCCGAAGCCGCGGCGGCGTGCGAGCTCGTGTCGCCGACGCTCCTCATCGTCGGTCGCACGGTGACGCTCAGCCCGCACTGGCCGTACGCCGCGGACGAATCCTCGTACGATCCCAAGTGGGTCGAACAGCGCGGCTCGCCGCGCGCGGCCGAGGACGTGGACGATTGGCGCGCGTGGCTCGACTTGGACGTCGATTTCGCCTCGTCGCGCCCTCGCGCCGTCGCGCGCGAGATTCACGTCGACGCGTTCTAGCCCTCGAACGGTCGCGCGCGTTTGTATCATAATCTTAGTCCGTTCCGCGCGCCGGTCGTCACGCGCCGTGCACGCTCGCGATTCGATTCGCTCCGCGTCCGCGTCCGCGTTCGCGCCTCGCGCCGTCGCCACTTCGCGCCTCCCTGGCCATGTCCGCCGCCGAGGAAGACGCCGCCGTGCGCGAGCCCTTGGACCTGATCCGCCTCGCCCTCGACGAGAAGGTTTACGTCAAGCTGCGCGGCGACAGAGAGGCCAGAGGGCGCTTACACGTGCGTCGTCGCCGCGAATCGACGCGACGCGATCGCGAATCGAACGAGCGATCGCTCGACCGACGACTGACGACTCTTCGCCGTGGTTTCGCGCGCAGGCGTACGATCAACACTTGAACATGATCCTCGGTGACGTGGAGGAAGTGATCACGAGCACGGAGACGGACGAGGAGACGTTCGAGGAGTTTACGAAGACGACGAAGAGAAACGTGCCCTTCTTGTTCATCAGAGGCGACGCGGTGACGCTGGTGTCGCCGCCGCTGCGGAGTTAGAGGGATCGTTATTCGGGTATAGCTACTAGATTGTGTAAATTCGTCACTACAAAGTTGCGTCGTTCGGTCGCTCACGTCGGCGCCACGAATTCGGCCAAGTATTCGGCGACGGTGAAAGCCTTACCGGGCGGTTGCGTCGCGAGCTGCTCGGCGCGTTGAGCGTCGTAGGCGGATTTCAAAAGTACGGCACCGCGATCGAGCACACTCTTCGTCGTCTTGAGCCTGAGGGCGTCCGCGTCCGCGGGCGCGTCGAGTCGACTGAGATCGATGTTGAGCGAGCCGACGGTTTCGCGGTGCGCCTGCTGAAGCACGTCTACGAGTTCTTTTTCGCTTTGCTGCGCGTCCACACCCGCGGTGAGAAAGATGTCGTCTTCTTCGTCTCCACCATCGGTCGCCGGCGCCGCGGCGGTCGCCGCCGCGGCTTCTTCTTCTTCCGCCGCCGTCGCCGATCGCTCGGCGGCGCCCGCGCCCATGTCCCAATACGTCGTCAAACGCGTCGGGCGACGACTGAATGGATCGCCTGAGCCCGTGTTCAACACGCCCGCCTTGAGTTTCGCCACTTGCTCGGACGCTCGCTTCGAGAGCTTTTCGCTGTTTTGGATTTCGTTGCGGCGGTTGATGTTCGCGAGGGCGTCCTGCGTCGACCCGCTTCTCTGCTGCAATTTGTCCTTTATCTCTCGATCGACCTCGTCGAAACGTTGACGAAGCTCTTCAACTTTATCTAAATCGTTTTCCGCCTCGGCGTGCGCGATCGCCGCCTTGATTTGCTCCTTTTCAAACAATAAGTTGTGACGCGTCCCTTGCTTTTCGCGCTTCTCCGCGAGAATCTTCGTCACGTCGTCGCTCGTGTATCGGTAATTTTTCGCCTCTTCCAACCCTTGAAGACACTTCTTCACATCGCGCGCGGTGATGGGGGTGCACCCCGCCTGCGCGCAGTGCGCCACCCAGGCTTTCCACTCGGCGTCTTGCACGTCGGAGTTTGAAACCTCGCTCAGTCGAAACGTCTTTTCAGACTTTCCCCAGCGCAAAATCAACCACTTTTGCGTCGGCGGTTTGTTGGCCAAGTACTCGTACTTTTTGAGCGAGTATTGCTTGTACTTGCCGTCCGCGACGCCCGCGATCTCGACGAGGCGATAGACGTTTTGCCCTTCCTTGTTGAGTCCTATGCCGACGCGCGTCAAACAATTCGTCACCGCGGCTTCAAAGTACGGTTCGTTCACCCACTGCTCGAGCTGATGTCTCTTCACCGTCACCGACGCGATCTCATCGCGCGTCGCCGGAACGTCGGACGACGCGTATTCAGCCTCAAGATCGACGTCCGCTCGGGTTTCGCGTTTCTTCCGCCGAGGTCTCGCGACCCTTTCTTCGTCTTCCGATTCGGAGGCTGCCCCGCCAAATTCTTCCTCGTCCTCGCTCAGATCACCGAACACGCGTCGACTGCGTTCTTTTCGTTTCTTCGCCTCCGCGATGCGTTCGAGCGCCTCTAACTCGTCCCGCTGTTTACTCGAAATCGCCCGCGCCCCCGTCTTCTTCCGAGCCAGCTCCAATTCCTTCGATCGCGCCGCCGCGATGATCGCGCGTCGCGATTCCAGCCTCTTTCGCGCGTCCGCGCGTTCGAGCATGATCTCTTCCCGCTCGAGTTCGTTCAACGACGCGAGGCGCGCGCGATCGGCGGCGTCGCCCATCAAATCTGATCCGTACCCATCGTCGAAATCGTCGTCGTCGGCGTCGTCGTCGGAGCTCCCGGCCGCGGCGAGGACGTCGAAATCGTCGTCATCGCGCGCTTCGTCGTCGGACGCCATCGCGAGGAGGGCGTCGAAGGTCGCGTCGTGACGCGTCGTGACGCGGAACGCCGGAACGTCGCGCGCCGGAATCCCGAATCCCGAACACGCGAACACGCGCGCCGCCCATAACATTGACGCTAGATCGTCGATCGGGGTGGGGTCGATCGTGTTTTCAGTTTTCCCGGTATGTAGCGTTCACCGAACGTTAAGTACGAAGGTCCTGTGGCCCAATGGATAAGGCGCCGGTCTACGGTTGTAGTCACGGTACTTTACCGTGATTTAGAGCCATGAGTGCCGAAACGCACACACAACACTCCGTCGAACGAGCCGTTCGAGTCGCAAACCGGAGATTCCAGGTTCGATCCCTGGCAGGATCATGCTGACGATGGCGACGACGACGACGCGTCCGCCGTCACGTATAACTCTTCTTTTTGTCAGAGATTTTACAATCAACATCGACGTTGTTTTCGGTACAGTTTTGATCAATACCGTCGTGGTTACAACCGCGGCGCGCGCCGCTACGTCGCGAGGTTCGGTTCGCTATTCCATGGGCTCGACGCTCGCGCACCCGTCGCTCATCTGCGACGCGCCGCCGAGACCGCA
>Ga0206682_10002906_pt1 | contig 15116 bp, 13 predicted proteins | sample M240m12015metaG_FD_155444 | JGI IMG/M metagenome (GOLD analysis project Ga0206682, IMG submission 155444) | Ammonia-oxidizing marine archaeal communities from Monterey Bay, California, United States - M2 40m 12015 | ecosystem: Environmental > Aquatic > Marine > Intertidal zone | place: USA... | reverse complement strand
TTCCCTTCTGTCTTGTCTGTCGGCTAGTCCGACCTGCCATTTCACAAGGAGATATTACAATGGCTTTTCCATCAGCGGGTGGGTACACAAACCTCCCAAACGGTAACTTTTCACCAGTTATCTATTCCAAGAAAGTCCAAAAGGCTTTCCGTAACTCTTCCGTAGTAGAAGACATCACTAACACTGACTATGCTGGCGAAATCGCTAACATGGGTGACAGCGTTAAGATCATCAAAGAACCCGAAATCACAATCAATTCTTATGCCCGTGGCACTACGCTTGCGACACAAGACATCGCAGATGCTGATTTCACTATGGTTGTTGACCAAGCTAACTACTTCCAGTTCGCATTGGATGACATCGAAGAAGCGCACTCACATGTTTCTTTCATGGATCTGGCAACAGACCGTGCAGGTTTCAAACTGCGTGATTCATTCGACCAAGACGTTCTGGGCTACATGTCCGGTTACTCATGGGGCGGTTCTTCATGGGCGGCTCGTACCACAGCGGCAGGCACAAAAGCAGATGCAGCCGCAGGCAACGACGAATTGCTTGCAGCTAACAAGCTGACGCAAGGTGCCTTCGGTGGTTCCACCGCAGCTAACTCTATTCCTGTAACTGCAGGTGGCGGTGCTGGTGCTTTGACATCACCATTGGCTGTTTTGAACCGCATGGCTCGTCTTATGGACGCAGCTAACGTGGACACAGATGGTCGTTGGATTGTAGTCGATCCGGTCTTTAAAGAGATCTTGATGGACGAAGATGCGAAGCTGGTTAACGCCGACTTCGGTGGCGATGCAGAAGTACGCAATGGTCGCCTTCCCGGCACCATCCGTGGCTTCCGTGTATATCAGTCCAACAACCTTCCTTACAAAGGTACAGGCGCTGGTACATCTGCGGCTTCCGGTTCTGCAACTAACTTTGGTGTTCTGGTCGCAGGCCATGACTCCTCAGTAGCAGTAGCTGACCAAATTGCGAAAACTGAGAGCTTCCGCTCACCAGATACATTCGCAGACATTGTTCGTGGCATGCAGCTCTATGGCCGCAAAATCTTGCGCCCAGAAGGCTTGATCACAGCAAACTACAACTTGGCCTAATGGTTAAGCGGGGGCAGGGAAACTTGCCCCCAACACCCTTCTTTAAGGATCATTCATGCCTAGTACTTACCTAGATTTATGTAACATGGTGCTTCGCCGCATCAATGAGGTAGAGATCGCAGCCGATGATTTTTCATCGGTTCGTGGCGTTCAGGCTTTGGTCAAAGATGCGGTCAAGGCCGCTATTGCCAAAATCAATCAGGCTGAGTTTGAATGGCCCTTCAATGCTTCTGAGCATACACAAGTTTTAACGGCTGGTCGTACAGAATACGATTGGCCTGATTATTTTAAGATTGCCGACTTTAATACTTTTCAGATCCAGAAGGATACTTCTCTGGGTGCAAGCTTTAAAACTCTGACACCTATTGAGCGTGATGAATGGTATTCTAAGTATCGGGACGATGATTATGAGGCCGGTGTGCCGGGTAGGTCTATCCCTGATTTTGTGTTCCCTTCGCACGGTACTGGCTTTGGCGTATCACCCTCACCAGATAAGACTTACAGTGTGCGCTTTCGTTATTACCTGAACTATGCAGATCTCACTGCCTATGACGATGTATCCCGCATCCCAGCCAGTTTCGATACAGTTATCATCGATGGTGCTTTGTATCACCTATACATGTTCAAAGATAACCTAGAGGCCGCTAATGCTGCCTACGGCGCATTTCAATCCGGTCTTAAAGATCTGCAGACGCTATTCATCAACAGCTACGAATATATCCGTGATACAAGGATACGTTTCTAATGGCTGACGAAATCCAGAGTTTCAAAGTTGTATGTTCTGGTGGCTTAAACAGCAACGAAAACCATTTGTTTCTGTCTGAGGCTGCATCTGGTGCAGCCACTCGTTTGGTTAACTATGAGCCTAGCCTTTACGGCGGCTATCGCCGCATCGAAGGGTACACGCTTTTAGGCGGTCTTGATGTTGAGGTGGGCGCAGGCGTAGCTGAAGGCCCGGTTCTTTCTGTAGCGATTTACAAGAATGAACACATCGGTAATCCTTACATCATTGCAGCCCGTAAAGACGTTAATGCTAACACATATAAGTTTTATAAATTCATAAACTTTGTTGGCTGGCAGGCAATGACCAACAGTCTGACGCTCAATACTACAGACGGTGTTCGTACTGTTAAGAAGTTACGCCATGCACAGTTTGACTTTGGTGATGGTTCAAAGATTATCTTTGCAGACGGTGTAAATAACGCCATCGTTTTTGACGGTCAGAATTGGTATCAACTAAACAATACTAATACAGGGGGTACATCAAGCCCCGGCGGTGATCAGATTGTTAATGCACCTGCTATTGTAGAGGTGTTTGAGAACCACATCTTCTTAGGTGGAGATCTCACATCCCGTGCTGTTATATGTCACTCTGCACCAGCAGATCCTTTTAACTTTTCGGCTGCGTCAGGTGGCGGTCAGATAACACCGGGATTCAACGTAGTTCAGTTTAAACCTTTCCGTGATGATCTTTTTGTATTCGGTATTAACAGCATCAAGAAAGTAAGTCCTGATATAAGTGCAGGCTTTGTTCTAGATCAGGTTACAGCTAACGTAGGGTGTGTTGCACGGGACAGTGTGCTGGAAATCGGTGGGGACTTGATCTTCCTGTCACCTGAAGGTTTCCGCCCTGTAGCTGGTACATCCCGTATTGGTGATGTGGAGATCCAGACACTATCAAAGCCTATTCAGGTTACTCTGGTGGATATGATCCGCAACTACGACATGGATAACCTTAATGGTGTTGTTATTCGTGGTAAGTCACAGGTTCGCTTCTTTGTAGATGATGCTGGCACTGAGGTTACTGACAGCTACGGCATCATTGGTGGTCTGGCAGATCAACAGGGTTCCATCGGATGGGAGTTTGGTGAGCTTACAGGCATCCGGGCGTCATGCTGCACATCTGATTACATCGGGCGAACAGAGTTTATTCTGCACGGAGACTATGACGGTAAAGTCTATCGCCAAGAGCAAGGTACAAGCTTTAATGGTGGTGATATTCTCGCTGTGTACGCCACGCCTTACCTAGATTTTGGTGACACAGAAACCCGCAAGACGATGCGTAAAGTAAACACATTTGTTCGTGCTGAAGGCCCAGTAGAGATCTTTCTATCTATGGCTTACGATTGGGGTGACTACAGCACATCCCGCCCATCTTCATATTCCCAAACCAGCGCAGGCGGTCCTGTGGAGTACGGCGGAAGAAACATTGACTTTGCCGGTGCGAACATCCTGTACGGCGGTAACTCCAAACCAATTATGACTTCAGACATCCAAGGGTCTGGCTTTTCCTCACGGGCGACCTTCGTGACGGTTGGGCAATCAGAACCTTATTCGATCCAAGGTCTAGTATTTGAATTTTCGATTTCAGGAAGGCGATAAAGTATGGCAGGTTATACACGCCAATCAGTAGCGGATATTATCAACGGCGCAGAGATTACTGCACCACCGCTTAATGCTGAATTTAACCAACTACGAAACGCCTTTGATGCTACTGGCGGTCACTCACACGATGGTAGTGCCGGTAACTCACCGGCAATTAATCTACAGACTTCTGTATCTGGCTACCTTCTGCCCATCAACGGCGGTACAGGCGGCAAGAGTAACGTAACCGCAACATCAAATCCTACAATCACTGATGACGTAGCTGCAGGCTACGCACCCGGATCTATCTGGCTAAACACCAGTACCAACCGTATCTTTATCTGTGTGAACAATACATCTTCTGCAGCGGTCTGGTTTGAGGCTGTAGGTCAAACAGCTACTGAGCTTTCGCCAGAAGTAACGAATACTATTGATCTGGGTACAACAACCAATCGCTACAAAGATCTATATCTGTCTGGCTCTATTGACGGTACGCAGAACGCTACCTTCGGTGGCACTCTAAACGTAACCGGCACCACTACAGTAGGCACTCTAAACGGCACAACAGCAACGGTAAGTGGACTAACTACATTAAACCAAGTTGATGCTAACTCTGGTACGATTGATGGCACGGTTATCGGCGGCAACACAGCCAGCCCGATCACTGGCACGACAATCACATCTACAGGCGGCTTCACAGGTGATTTGGTAGGCGATGTAACCGGCGATATTACTTCTGCTAACACATCGACCTTCAACAACATCACGGCCACCGGTACAACAACCGGTACGTTTGTAGGTGACATCACAGGCAACGTCACAGCCACTACAGGTTCATCACAGTTCAACAATGTGACCATCAACGGTACGCTCAATATGGATGGCGCTACAACCGCTACGATTGAGAACCTTACTGATCCGGTAAACCTGCAAGACGCAGCAACAAAGAACTACGTCGATGTAGGGTTAGCTAACTTAGTCGATGCCTCACCCGCAGCCTTAGACACGCTTAATGAGCTTGCGGCTGCGCTGGGCGATGACGCTAACTTTAGCACCACAATGACTACGGCTTTGGCTGGTAAAGTAGCAGACACAGGCGACACGATGACCGGCAACCTGATTATGTCAGGTGCTACGGTTACTGGCCTACCGCTGCCAACGGCTAACACTGAAGCGGCAAGTAAACAGTACGCCGACCAGCAAGATGCTCTTCAGGTATCACGGGCTGGTGATGGTATGTCCGGTCCTCTGGCGATGGGTCTTAATAAGATCACAAACCTTGGGACGCCGACTGCCGCCACAGATGCAAGCACAAAAGGCTACACAGACGGTATTCTAGGCTCTGCAACAGCGGCTTCTACAAGCGCAGCGGCAGCGGCTACATCTGAGGCCAATGCTGCGGTATCGGAAGCTGCCGCACTGGCTTCTCAGAACTTAGCTCAAGATTGGGCAGTCAAGACAAACGGCACCGTTGATGGCAGCGACTACTCTGCAAAATATTGGGCCACACAGGCTGACGTAGGAACAGTTGCAACCAACATAGGTTCGATAAACACAACGGCGGCATCAATCGCTAACGTCAATCTAACTGGCGGATCAATTGCAGCGGTCAATACAGTCGCAACCAACATCAACAATGTTAACGACTTCTTCGATACATACTTCGTATCAGCTAACCAGCCTACTGGAGCAAACGTAACAGAGGGCGACCTTTGGTTCGATACAACCGCCCAAATTTTAAAAGTCAGATCAGCAAGTGGATTTCAAAGTGCGGGTTCGTCAGTAAACGGCACGGCTGACCGTGAAGAATACACAGCTACAGCGGGACAATCATCATTCGCAGCTACATATGACCCAACTTACTGTGATGTATACCTAAATGGTATTAAATTAGCACCTTCAGACTTTACCGCAACCGATGGAGCCAATGTGGTCTTGGCCTCACCAGCGGCAGCGGGAGATAGCGTTTCTATCGTTAGCTTCGGCACCTTTGAATTGGCAGATCACTATAACAAAACAATAGTCGATGCTCTCATCGATGATGTCGAAACTTTAGCATTGGCAGGAATATAACATGGCTTTGAACACAACCACTCTTGAGACAAATCTAAACACAAAAATGAACGCCACAACAGGCACAACCGAGGGTAAGGAGTTCTTGCTTTTAGGTAAGGCCGTCGAGGCTCTTACGCCCTCAGTTACAGTAGCTTCTGTGATTGCTGAAGGCACTACGCAAGTTGGCCGTGTAACGACAGAAGGTACTACTCAAGTAGCTGCGGTCCAAGCGGCTGGATCTGGCTATGCTTCTCTAACGGGGGCAACCTTTACTGGTGACATTGACATGGGATCAAACGACATTACCACAACAGGTAAAGTCTTGTACTCTAATGTGTATTCAACTACCGGGGATTTGCCCTCTGCTTCAACATATCACGGTATGTTTGCTCATGTTCACGGCACAGGCAAAGGCTATTACGCACATGGCGGCAACTGGATTGAGCTGGTTAGCTTGGACACTTCTGGCAACCTAACTGTTTCTGGCAACCTAACTGTAAGCGGCACGACCACCACTGTTAATAGCACTACGCTGGACGTTGCAGACCTAAACATTACAATTGCGGATGGCGCTGCGGATGCGGCTGCGGCAAACGGCGCAGGTATCACAGTAGATGGTGCTTCAGCCAATATCACCTACACCAGCGCAACGGATACATGGGATTTCAACAAGGCTATTACAGGGACGTACACAAACCTTCAGCCTGTCGTAACTGCGGCTACCCCTGCGAGTGCTGCGGGTGGTGCGGGTGACGTTGATATGACTAAACCCATGCACCATTGGACTTTGGCAGGGTCATTTAACATTTCACCCACAAACATCGCAGCGGGACGTACTGCTATGTTGGTCTTAGACCGTACAGCAAGCAACTATAACCCTTCATGGGCTAGTGCAGTTAAGTGGCCTGATGCAACGGAACCTACATGGGCAGATTACCGTTACTGGATTGTCTCCATGACTTGCTTGGATGGCGCAATCATCTTGGCTTCGGCGTCTGGCTACACGGTTTAAAGGGGGGTAAGCACATGAGTTTACCTACAAACTTTTTTATTGGCCGAGGTGCTGCGGATTCTTATTATACGCAGCTAGACATAACAATTAATGCTACACGCAGTGGGTCAGGTTATAATACGGCAATCGGGGGGTCTCTTGCTCAATACCAAAACGCCGCCACGGGTAATAATGACCCGACAACAACTATTATTAGTAGATTAGGTGACGGTATATTAGTCGTTCCCGCAAAAGCGGGAATATATGATGTTACAGGTCGTGGAGCCCAAGGCAGCGGTGGTAATCATGCTGAAGGAAGAAGTATAACCGCTGGTACATTGACACTTAGTTCTGATGTTACATTATTAATATTAATAGGTAATAATGGCACAGGAAATTACTCCGCTGGCGGCGGCACATTTATAGCTACAGCTAATAGTGAAGAAAACCCCACGCATACTGACATGACTGCGGCGGATGCAGTGTTAGTTCTTGGTGGTGGCGCCGGGGGTTATTCACAATTTATAACACGCAACATACCCGGTCCCTTAACTACCTCACTGTCTACTGCGGAAGCTAGAATAGGCTATACAAACGGCACCTATGACGAAGGAGCAGGCTTTTTAAACTCATATACACCGTTGGGTGATGGGTATACCAGCACCAATACACCGCACCATTTCGTCCAAGGTGGACGAGGTTCCATGGCCGCTGGTTGTGGCAGTGGTACAGGAGGTTTTGGTGGCGGCGGAGGTTCGTGCCCCGCTGGTGCTGGTGGCTACGTTGGCGGTCTCAAAGGAATTAACTCCCCTTCTCAGAGCGGTGGCGGTGGTGGCACAAGCTACTGTAATTCAGCCTATATGAGTTCATTCACACAATCTGGTGGGTCTCAGGACAACAACAACTACACTAGTTTTAATTCAAATGCTTCAGGGTTTCTGACTATCACCCCGCAATAAGGAAATTACCCAATGAGCAAAGCACGACTATTAGCCGACTTAATGCGAGACAGCAAAATCTCCCTAGCAGAAGTTTCTGGGGAAGCATCCGCATCAGATTTTAACGTAAACCAATCCGATTACCAAACATCCGATATTAGCCTCAATCTAAAAGTCGAGGCTCTTGAAGACGAAAACTTGTTGAATTTAGGAGTCTAGGACATGCCAACAACAAACACTAACTTTACCTCGCTTATCACAGCGATTGACACAAAAGCGCAGTCACTTGCAGCTTCTACAACTGATCCGAAAGACTTAGTGTTTTTGGGCAAAGCGGTTGAGGCTTTAAACGTACCAGATACTGTCTCTGCTATTATTACCGAGGGTGATACGCAAGTAGCTGCGGTGGCCGCTCAAGGTACAACATCGATTGCTGCGGTTGCTGCACAGGGCGCTAACTACGCTCCACTAGCCGGTGCTACATTTACTGGTGCGGTTACGATCCCTGACCTGACTGTAACAGGTACTACCACAACTATTAACTCTGCTACGCTCGACATTGCTGACATCAACATCACGATTGCAGATGGCGCAGCTAACAGTGCAGCGGCTGACGGTGCCGGTCTTACGATTGAAGGTGCTGGGGTTAACTTCCAGTGGTCTGATGCAGATCAGCAAATGAGCTTGAACAAGAGCTTGGCTGTAAACGGTACATTAGACATTGAGGAAGTTTATGAGAAGGTAGGTACAAGCTTTACAACTTCGGGTCTTATCACTTTTTATACAACGAATTATGGCGTAATTTACTATTCAGCTAACCAAACGGCAAACCGCACAATCAACTTTGCCGATGTTAACGCAAATCTTGGGATCAATCAGTCTGTTACTGGCGCAGTCCTAATGACCCAAGGCTCCACTGCTTATTACCTCAACACAATCCAAGTAGATGGCTCCACGGTCACGCCAAAATGGCAGGGCGGTGCGCCAACAGAAGGTAATGCCTCTGGTATCGATGTATACTCATTCACCATCATCAAAACAGCGGATGCTACCTTTACCGTTTTGGCTTCAGTCGCAGCATTTGAATAAGGAGTAATTGCAATGAGTTTGATTATTCCTAAAACGCAAATCCTATATGCGCCTATGCTTGGGTCGCTTGGTGGCGGTTCTGTGCGTGGCTTTGGTCGTGGTATTGGTGGTGGACCTTCCGTTGCGGGCGTTCTGTTTGAAACAACTGGATCGCATACTTATATCATTCCAGCTAATGTATTTTCAATCTCAGCCGTAGCTATTGGCGGTGGCGGTGGTGGCTCCTACGACCATGACGGCAACGGCGGCGGCGGCGGTGGCCTTGGCTGGAAAAACAATATAGCGGTATCCCCCGGCCAAACCATTACGGTAAATGTAGGCGCAGGCGGTGGGCAGGAAGCTAGACAGGGAAGCAATACCGCTTCCTCTGCAATGAATGGCGAAAACGGAGGAGATTCAAACATAATAAAAGCTGGAACTACGATTGTGCAGGGTTACGGCGGCGGCAGGGGTAAATATGGCGGCGGGGGCATTTCTAGTGGCGGAAGCTACGCTGGTGATGGCGGCGGCGCTGGTGGTGGTGGCAGCACAAGCTACGCTAACGGTGCTGGCGGTGCTGGAGGTTATTCTGGTAACGGCGGTAACGGCAACGAGAACAGTTCAGGCCAAGCTGGCAGCGGTGGCGGTGGTGGTGGCGGTGTTCGCCGTGATAACTGGCATACTGGCTCTGGTGGCGGCACTGGAATTTACGGGCAAGGGGCTAATGGTGCGGCTGGCACCAACGGCGGTGGTTCCCAGAGTGGTGTAGCCAATACCGCTGCCGAAATGTTAGTTCAATGCGGCAAATCTGGGTCAGGAGGGCAAGACCCTCAAATGATAACAAATGGCGCTGGGTACTACCCAGTACCGAGAGGCGGGGCTTACGGTGGCGGCGGTGGCGCACCATACAATTCTGTCAATAATTATCTGGGAAGGGCGGGTCATGGTGCGGTTCGTATAATTTGGGGAGAAGGTCGGGCATTTCCATCAACAAATGTTGACCTTGCTTCGTCTACGAGCGGTGAAATTACGGTGTAGTTCCAGCCAACTTACCCCTTGCTAATGTACCAACTAAGTGCTACAATCTTACACAGTATTACCAATCAGTTTAGGCACTTATGACAGATGAAACCCTAGAGTTTCGGACTGTTTTGCTAACCCCTCCAGAAGTATTGCATGTATGGCCTTCCATACAAGGCGACATAGACAAAGCACTGTCCCACGGGATTGATGAGATGTCTATATTCGATCTCTTCAAGGACGCCATCAACGGCACAGTCTTTGTGTGGATCACGCTGGACACAGATAGCAAGATAGTCTGCACAACCACCCTTAGATTTCTGACACAGAAGAACGTAAAAACGTGTCAGATCATCACCAACACCACCAACGGTGTTTCACTCAAGCAGGTCGAAGCAGATCACAGATTGTTTGAGGACTTTGCCAAAAAGAACGGCTGTTCGCATCTTCAGGTATGGGGGCGCAAGGGCTGGTTAAGACGCCTTCAGACGCTCAGTTCTAGGCAAGGCAACAAATACAAAACTCAATATTATGTATTCGACATGGAGATTTAGATGCAACTGTATAACCCTTTTATGCCTTACCGGTATCTGCACCCACGGGCTTCTGGCCTGATTGCCTATAAGGGCGGCGGTGCTTCTGCGGCAGAAGTAGACGCCAGTGTTCAGGGCGGTGTGACCGCTGTTAACGAGAACACTGATGCTGGTTTTGCAGAGGCTGCGGTTGTAGGTGAAGAAATTAAAAGCAATCAAGGCACCATGCTTGATAATCAGGCAAATCTTAGTACCGGTCAGAGTGATATTCGGGCAGATATTGCAGCCATCCCCCAGACTACCGTTGTTTCACAGTCCGTAGATACTTCTGGCATTGAAAACCGTATTGGTAGTCTTGAAGGTACAACAAACACAGGCTTTGCTGATGTAGGTGGTCGCCTTGATGATGTAAACAGCACAATGAATACGGGGTTCTCAAACGTACAGGGTTCTGTGGATACCGGCTTCAGCGACATGAACCAATCCTTTAATGATGTAGCAGAGGGCCAGACAGGCATACAGAACAGCGTTTCTGATCTTTCTGGTAATATGACAAACCGTTTTGACACGGTGGACAGCACTCTGGACACAGGCTTTGCTGGCGTCAACGAGAATGTGAACACACAGTTTGATGCGCAGAACCAGAACCTCACAGATCTTTCTGCTAATGTTCTTGGTGGTCAGACTAACCTGCAATCATACCTTGAGGGCATGTCAGATCGTTCTGATACCTACTACGGCGGTCTTGCTGAAGGCCAAGCCGGTATCATGGGCGGTATTGGTGGGATGCAGACCGGTCTCAACGATTTCCGTGAGAACTATGATGCTAACACTACTCTGGCTAACCAGACCCGTGCGGAGCTTCTGGATACGGTTACTGGTGGGTTTAACCAAACCCGTGAGACTATCTCTGACAGCTTCAATGATACTAGCCGGGACATTAACAATGTTTCTAACCAAGTGGATGACCAAGCTCGTAAAGCTGCAGCCGCTGCGCCAGTAACCGCACAAGAGTTTACTCAGACTATCCGTGAACTTGCTTCTGGTCTGGACGCAGGAACCCGTGAACAGGCGGCTGCACAAAACGATGTAGTCCAGCGTTTGGACACAGTTAAGCAGGTGCTTTCAACTCAGGGTGAAAACCTTCCTGATGACATTCGTCAGCAATACACGCAGCTTGCACAGGCCTTTGACCAAAGCGGTCAACTGGTCCGTGAGAGCATCGATGCACAGGGCGTAACCACACGCCGTGCGATGGATAATCAGAGCAACGTATTACTGGCTAGCTTTGACCAGCAAGGTCAAATGCTGGGTCAGAATATGTTCAACGTAAATTCACTACTCAAGCAAATGGATCAGCTTGGGTACACAGGCCAAGGGCAACAGCCGGGTACACTGGCTCCGCAGCAATTGGTCAACCGTAGGGCTGCAATCGATAGCGGCCTCATGGAAAGACAAGATCCATATTTTAACACATTCGGGTAAACATGCATCCAAAATCAATCTCTGACCAAGGCCTTAACTTAATCAAAAAGTTTGAAGGTCTGCACAAAGTAGGACCAGACGGTATGGTAGTTCCATATCGTTGCCCTGCCAATATTCTCACCATCGGCTACGGCCACACTAAAGGTGTTAAGAAGAATATGCGTCTTACAAAGCAAGAGGCAGAAGACCTTTTGCGGCAAGACATGAAGATCTACGAGGCCGATGTTAAGCGTCTGGTCGATGTACCTTTAACGCAGTACCAGTTCGACGCTCTAGTGTCGTTTGTATTCAACCTTGGTAGTGGTGCCTTCGGTGGCTCTACACTTTTAAAGAAGCTTAATGCTGGAGATTATTCTGCAGTACCAGCACAATTGATGCGCTGGAACAAGGCACGGGTTGGTGGCAAACTTCAGCCTCTTACTGGCCTCACACGCCGCCGTGCGGCAGAGGCAGCGTTGTTCACATTGGACGCACAGCTACCCAGCGATGACGTTGATGTACCAATGGCACAGAAGCCTGCAGCACAAGACAAGAAACCTCTAGGTAAATCTAAGACGATGGCCGGTGTAGGTATCGCTGGTGCAGCTACTGCACTCAACGAAACTGCAGGACAACTACAGGGCTTAGTGGCGTATGCCGACAGCCTAAAGACCGTTTTCCTACTCTGTGCAATCGCCGGTATCGCTCTGGCTGCATACGCACGGTGGAAGGATCAAAAGGACGGGGTTGATGTTTAGCATCTTCGGTAAAGTGAAGACTTACATCATAGCCACCTTGGCCCTCGCTCTGCCCATTATTTACGTCTTTGGGCAGATTAAAGGACGGGCGAAAGAGAAGAATAAAGTTCTGACGGATGAACTACAGGCGCAACAAAAGGCGGCTGATTTTTATAAGGCGATGTCTGAAAATGAAAGCGACAATCTTACTGATCGCAAGTCTATCACTGACCGGCTGCGCTCAAACGGTTTATAGAACCCAACTCGAAATATACTGCCCCCAAATCAAGCAGTATGATGACCGGTTCAATGCCCAATTAGCCAATGAATTAGACAGCCTTCCTGCCGATGCTACGGCAATAGATGAGGCTGTAAAAAACTACATCTACTTGCGAGATCGTATCCGCAGATGTGAAGAAGAAAAGGATAAGATCTAATGAGTTGGTGGTCAGAAAATATTGGAGGCGGTAATAGCTTCACTGAAAGCGTAGCAAATACGTTTACCCCTAATGATGGCGCTTCATATGTAGGCGGTACATTGACGTATGACAGCGGTAGTAACGCAGGTCAGGTGGTTCAGCAAAACACTGGTGGCGGCTACGGCGGTAACGATGATGATGGCAACGCTGTGTATTCTGGTTCTGCAAATAGCACCACTACTAATTCTCAAAACATTTCAGGTAACAGCAACGATGATTTCACACCTAGCGGAATGGCTCCTTCGGGTCTGCAGGCTGCGCTGGGCTATGTAAACCCCATAGGTATCATTGGTAAGCTTTCTGGATGGGCTAATGATCTCGATCCATCAAAAGACAGTACAAAGGTTGTCGGTGGTCAACAGGTATACGACAATGGAAAAGGTTTTGTGTATTCCTATAACTTCTTAGGCCTTCCATACGAGGTTGAGGTCCAAGGCGATGCTGTCGTTGATAAGCTATCTATCAAGGACGAAGAGACAGGGCTTACAGGGTATGAAACCCTTGCTGCACAAGCCACTGCTAATGGTGATAACGATGGGGCTGCCGCTATTATGCAGGAAGCTGCAGACAACGCACAAGCCGCTGAAGGTGCAGCCTCTACAGGACCGTTGTCTGCCGATGGTATAGCTAAGATGATTGTGGATTCTGGTGTGGCTGCGTCCAACGAAGAAATCAAAGCAATGCTTGCAGACCCTAAAGCATTTCTGGATGCAAAGGGTATTAACCTTTCTGATGTTATCCCAAATCTAGACCCAGCTACTGCAGGAACACTACTAGATCCTAGTAATCCTAATTACGCCCTCAAGGGGCTTGAGAAGTATCTACCTCAGACGGTCTCTGGTATTGCACCGGTTAGCAGCCCTACCGCAGTAGCCCCCGCTTCATTTACCACAGCGACTGCGTCTGATCGCATGGATAACCCACAGTTTATTATGAACGCTGCCACAGGCGAGGTCCGTGATGCTAACCTAGTGGATGCAGAAAGCTACACACTAGACATGAAGGGTTCTGCCACAGGCATTAACGCTGATGGCACAGCAAACCAAACAGGCGAAGCTCTAAATGACTACGCCGCACAGAAGTTCAGCCAAGTAATTGATACACGAACCGTTGCCGGTAAGCTCATGGCGCAGAATTTGGGCGAAGGTAACTATGTAGATACAAAGTCTACCGTAACCGGACAGCTTGAGATGCTGGCCGATGCTTTTGTTGGCCCAGACGGTGAACCTAAGATTCCTGCATTTGCACAAGCACAGGCCCGTGCAGTAGGACGTACAATCACATTCAGCGGCATGACCGGTACTGCAGCCACAGCGGCTATGGCTACCGCTCTGATGGAAGCAAGCCTGCCAATTGCACAGCAAGAGGCGCAATTCTTTCAGACACTCACTTTAAAAAACCTAGACAACAAGCAACAGGCTATCATTAACAAAGCTACGGTTCTGTCCAACTTCGATTTGGCTAACCTAGATGCCCGTGAGACTGCAGCGGTACAAAATGCCCAAGCCTTCTTAGAAATGGACCTGAATAACCTTACCAACGAACAACAGGCGTTTATGGTTAACACTCAGGCCCGTGTGCAGGTTTTGCTTGAGGACACACAACAAGAGAATGCAACCCGCCGGTTCTCTGCAGAAAGCAAGAACGACTTCACTAAGTTCTACACGGAGCTTGGTACGCAGGTGGAACAGTTTAACGCCAACCTGTTATCTGAACTTAAACGGTTCAATGCTGGCGAGATTAATGATGCCACTGAGTTCCGCATGGCTTTGGAAAATGAGCGCCAACAGTTCTACTCAAAGATGCAATATGCTGTGGATGAATCCAACGCCCGGTGGCGGCAGACTGTTGCAACCACCAATACTCAGATGGCTTTTGACGCAGCGGCTGTAGACACCAAGAACATTCTAGATCTGTCTCAAGAAGGTCTCAACCGAATCTGGGATCGTACAGACAGCACCTTGGATTACTTGTTCAAGGGTGCGGTTAGTGAGGAAGAGTTTGAGATGCGCCTTATATTAGGTGAGATGCAAGCACAGGCTGCAACACCACAGAAGGCTAGTCTCTTTGATACGCTTCTTGGCGGCGCTATCCAAATTGGTGCGGGTGCAGCAAGTGCAGGTATCAACCCCTTGAGTTGGTTCTCCGATATGCGGCTAAAAGAAAACATTCAGCACTACGATACGCTCAACGGCGTTAAGTTCTACGTCTGGGATTGGAACCAAGAAGCTAAAGACAAAGGATACGACAAGTATCCGACCATGGGCGTGATCGCACAGGAAGTTCAGAAGACACATCCTGACACGGTAATTGAGGGGCCAGAGGGCTACCTGATGGTTAATTACGGGAAGCTTAAAAATGAAATTTGAA
>Ga0206682_10002900_pt1 | contig 15128 bp, 14 predicted proteins | sample M240m12015metaG_FD_155444 | JGI IMG/M metagenome (GOLD analysis project Ga0206682, IMG submission 155444) | Ammonia-oxidizing marine archaeal communities from Monterey Bay, California, United States - M2 40m 12015 | ecosystem: Environmental > Aquatic > Marine > Intertidal zone | place: USA... | reverse complement strand
GCATATGGCGAAGGCTTGCGACTGTCAGTACATCATCCTCGACCACTTATCAATCGTCGTTTCTTCTCAAGAAAACGGAGATGAACGAAAGGCGATAGATGAGATTATGACCAAGCTGCGGACGCTAGTGGCAGAGACAGGGATTACTTTGTTCCTTGTGTCACACCTCCGTCGTAGCTCTGGTACTGCTCACGAGGACGGTGGCCGCATCAGTCTACAGGACTTACGTGGTAGCCAGAGTATTGCTCAGTTATCTGATATTGTCATAGGTATGGAGCGTGACCAGCAGAACCCTGATGAGGACATTAGGAACACAACAACGGTTAGGATACTAAAGAATCGTTACTCAGGCGAGACAGGCCCTGCCTGCTGGCTACGGTACGACAAGTTTACAGGACGTATTCACGAGTGTGCTAACCCCACGCCACCGGAGACTGAGTTTTGAGCAACCTAGTCTTCATGGACATAGAAACTGATGGACTTAACCCTAGCGTTATCTGGTGTGCAGTCTGCTTACACAACGGAGAGAGCGAGGTAATATGTAATGAGCAAGATTTCAAAGAGTATGTATCGCGTAAAGCGCCTGTTACGTTCGTATTCCACAACGGAATTGGCTTTGATGTTCCTGTGGTCGAGCGTCTTTGGGACTTTACTTTTGCTAGGGATGCTATCGTTGACACTCTAGTACTGTCTAGGTTAGCGGACCCTAGTAGATCAGGTGGTCACTCGTTACGTAACTGGGGTAACACTTTAGGTTACGCTAAGGGCGACCACGAGGATTGGTCACAGTTAACACCAGAGATGATTGACTACTGCATCAGGGACACTGAGGTCACACAGGAAGTGTACAAGCGACTCATGGTTGACCTATCGGGGTTTAGTCAGGAGTGTATAGACCTAGAGCACGAGGTTCAATGGATCATACAGGAGCAGGTGAGTAACGGATGGCTACTAGATCAGCGTCTGTGTCACACGTTGTCTGCACGATTCAAGGAGAGCATGTATGTTATTGAAGAGGAGCTACAGAAAGTGTTCCCACCTATTGTCGAGGAGAGGATTTCAGACAAGACGGGGAACAGGCTCAAGGATAAGGTTACTATCTTCAATCCTGGGTCGAGGCAACAAGTTGCTCAAAGACTTGAGGCTAAGGGTGCGGTATGGACGGAACTCACTCCCAGTGGTAGGCCGCAGGTGGACGAAAAGACACTTGAGGAGAACAAACACATACCGGAGGCTGTGCAAGTCTTAGAGTACTTGATGTTACAGAAGCGTTACGCACAGGTAACCTCTTGGCTTGAGCACGTACAGGATGACGGTAGGGTACACGGTAGGGTCACAACAAACGGGGCAGTCACAGGACGTATGACGCACCAGACCCCTAACATGGCACAGGTGCCTTCAGTTAATTCTATTTTCGGTGAGGAGTGTAGGAGTTGCTGGGTTGTACCTGAGGATCGTAAGCTGGTAGGTGTTGACGCCAGTGGACTAGAGCTACGTATGTTAGCTCATTACATGGACGATGAGGAATTTACTAATGTCCTACTTAGAGAAGACATTCACACCAGAAATCAAATTGCTGCGGGACTTGCAACAAGACCTCAGGCAAAGACTTTCATCTACGCTTTCCTCTACGGAGCAGGAGACTCAAAGATTGGAAGCATCGTCGGAGGAACTGCAAGAGATGGCGGTGAGCTTAGGGGGCGCTTTCTACGAAATACACCTGCTCTTGAAACTCTACGAGAGCGAGTTGGACAAGCGTCTAGGAAAGGTCACCTCGTTGGACTCGACGGAAGAAAGCTATGGGTCAGATCAGAGCATAGTGCACTAAACACACTGCTTCAGGCGGCTGGTGCTATCATTATGAAGAGGGCCTTGGTTCTCTTGGATGACTACGCTACTCAGCACAACATCGATTACAAATTCATAGGGAACGTGCACGATGAAATACAAACGGAGGTTGTCACAAAACAAGCGGGGAAGTTTGGCTGGCTCGCAGTCGAGTGCATCAAGGCGGCGGGTATATCATTCGACCTTAGATGCCCCCTCGACGGAGAGTACAAAGTTGGATCAACGTGGGCCGAAACTCACTGAGGAGGACAAATGATTTACACTAAGACAGAGGGCAAGTACTACAAAGATAACCCTGAGCGTAAGAAGGCTAGGAACAATGACCGCATGTACGTCAACGGTAAGTACGTCGTACAGACACATCCTCTGCACAAGGCTGGTCGATACGAGAACTTTGAAGACGCGGCCTTTAGCAGTCTAGAGAAGTACAATAGCTCTAAGGAAGGACAAGTGTACATCATCGTTAACGAGAGCTTTCCTCAGTGGATCAAGGTAGGCATGGCTATTGACGCAGAGGATCGCTTGGGGAACTACCAGACTTCTTCACCTTACAGAGACTACGCGCTGTACGAAAGCTGGGACGTTAGTGATCGCAGGGCTGCTGAGGCAGCGGCACATGAGATACTAGCAGAGTGTTCAGACGACAGGAAGAACGAGTGGTTTAAGTGTGACCCAGCTTTTGCTAAACTTATGATACGGGGCACTATGGAGGAGTTTGAATGAAGGAAATTTACTCACTGGTAGATGACATCTATAAGGTGGTTGCTACTAAGGAAATACCGGAGGACGTAGACCTCTACGAAGAGATAGATAAGTTTGGTGAGAACTGTAAGAAACTCATGTCTACTTTGTTCACTGAGAAACGTGATGGACGTAAGCTACGTATGTCCAACATCGGGCGAGATGATCGCTACCTCTGGAACGCTGTTAATAACTCTGACGTACAGGAGGATATGACGCCTAACACGTATGTCAAGTTTATGTACGGGCATCTAATTGAAGAGATGCTATTATTTCTAACTAGACTATCAGGACACGAGGTTACAGATGAACAAAAGAAATGTGAGGTTGCTGGTATCTCAGGGTCTATGGACTGCAAAATTGACGGTATTGTCACAGATGTTAAAAGTACCTCCACTTTTGGGTTTAAGAAATTCAAGGATGGATCTCTGGCTTTTGATGACCCATTCGGATACATCGCGCAAATTAAAGGTTACGCGCATTCTGAGGGGGAAAGCAAGTTCGGCTGGTTAGCCATGGACAAACAGAATGGTCACCTAACGTACCTCATGTACGACTCTGAGGATACACAGGCTCCTGTACACGCTAAGATAGGTTACGACATAGAGGAGCACATAGAGCGCGTAAAAAAGCTAGTGGAGCAACCAGTGTGGCCAGAGGTATGTCACGAGGTCGTTCCAGACGGCAAAAGTGGAAACCAGAAGTTAGCCGTGGGTTGCTCCTATTGCCAGTACAAGCACGTTTGTTGGTCAGGGTTGCGTACTTTCTTGTACTCAAGTGGTCCAAGGTATTTAACAGAGGTGGTCAATGAGCCGAAAGTCCAAGAAGTTTCCTAACGAGTTTAGATCAGGGTTTGAATATGACGTATCGAAACAGTTACAACCATACGGCTTTAGCTACGAGCCGTGGCAGATTGAGTACCGCATCGAACGTAAGTACACCCCAGACTTTGTGTACGAAAGAAACGGGAAGACTTACCTCATCGAATGCAAAGGATACTTTCGCTCAGGAGACACACAAAAGTATCGCTCGGTCGTTAAGTGCTTACCAGAGACACACGAACTCATATTTGTACTGATGAAACCTAATCAAAAAGTTAGCAAGAGTACCAAGAATACAATGGCTCAATGGTGTGACAAGAACCGTATTCTATGGTATAATATAGACACACTAAAGGAATTAGTTGATTATGTCACTGACACTAGACGAAATTAAGGAGAGACTGTTGCATCACTACGATCCTGATGATTTACTAGAGGCCCTACAAATCTCATCTGAGGAGATTCTAGACAGGTTTGAGGATAAACTACTCATTAAGTTAGATAAGTTTACAGAAGAATTAGAGGAAGACACCTATGCCTAACGAATGGACCACTTATACTGCCGAGGAGTTAAAAGGGTTATCACACGCCACCCCATCAGAGTGGGACAAGGCCACTAGTAAGCTCAGGAACAAGGGTAACGTATCAAGCGACCCTGTAGCACAACCAGATCACTACAACAAAGGCGCTATAGAAGCCATTGAAGCAATCAAGGCATCTATGCACCCTACGGAGTACAAAGGGTACCTAAAGGGTAACTGCCTTAAGTACCTCTGGCGCTACGAGTACAAGAATGGAATAGAAGACCTAAAGAAAGCACAGGTCTACCTCAATTGGTTAGTGCAGGAGTTATCGTAATGAAGGTCGTAGAGGGTAACTTTGGTAAGGGTGGTACAGAGGAGGACTCTATTACAACAACAGAGTTTCTAACAGCCTTTGCTACCAAAGCCGCACTAATGGAAGAGGAGGACAGGAGTCCTAAAGTGGTAGTAGTAATGTACGAGGACGGGGAGATGTTTGAAGTAGCATCTAATGAACAGTACCCTGATGGTGTACACATGCTTCTACAGTTAGCGTCACAAGCCATATTAAACGAGACATTAGGAGTAACAGAATAGATGGACGCATATCAACAATACATACACAAGTCAAGGTACGCTAGATACTTACCAGAGGAGCAGCGTAGGGAGACTTGGGAAGAAACAGTAGACCGTTACGTTAACTTCTGGGTGGACCGAGGACACCTTAATGACTTTGATGTATCAGAGATCACTAAGGCTATACACGATCTAGACGTAATGCCCAGCATGAGGGCACTAATGACCGCTGGGGAAGCACTAGACCGTGACAACGTAGCAGGGTTTAACTGTGCTTACCTACCCATAGATAATCCTAGATCATTTGATGAGCTAATGTACATCCTCCTGTGTGGCACTGGTGGTGGTTACTCAGTAGAACGTCAGTACGTAACAAAGTTACCAGAAGTGGCCGAGGAGTTCCATGAAACAGACACAGTTATCCATGTTGCAGATTCGAAAATCGGATGGGCGAAATCGTTTAGGGAATTGGTATCACTGTTGTATTCAGGTCAACTTCCAAGATGGGACGTTAGTAGAGTACGCGCTGCAGGTGCCCCACTCGCGACTTTCGGAGGTCGTGCAAGTGGTCCAGAACCTCTCGTCGACCTCTTCAAGTTTACAACAGAACTCTTTCAGGGCGCTGCTGGAAGAAAGCTTAGCTCCATTGAATGTCACGATCTTTGCTGTAAGATAGCATCGTGTATTGTGGTCGGAGGAGTACGTCGGTCAGCCCTTATCTCACTCTCTAACCTAACAGATGATCGCCTAAGACGTGCTAAGACAGGCCAGTGGTGGGTAGATAATCCACACAGGGGTCTAGCTAATAACTCCGCTTGCTACACAGAGAAGCCTGACTTTGAAGCCTTCTTAAACGAGTGGACTAGCTTGTACGAGTCACGCTCTGGTGAACGTGGGATGTTCTCTCGTGTCGCTAGTCAGAAACAAGCGGCTAAGAATGGACGTAGGGACCCTGAGTACCAATTCGGAACTAACCCTTGCAGCGAGATAATTCTTAGGCCTAATCAATTTTGCAACTTGTCAGAAGTCGTAGTAAGACCTCAGGACACCTTAGCCACTCTCAAGCGTAAGGTACGTATTGCGGCTATCCTAGGTACACTACAGGCTACCTTGACTGACTTTAGGTATCTAAGGAACATCTGGAAGACTAATACAGAGGAAGAGGCGTTGCTAGGGGTGTCACTAACAGGCATCATGGATCACCCTCTACTATCAGGACGGGGGGACAATGTTAAACTTAAGAAGTGGCTTACAGAGATGCGTGAGGAGGCTATCGAAACTAACAAGCGGTGGGCTGAGGAACTGGGTATTAAACCTTCCACAGCTATTACTGCGATTAAGCCTAGCGGTACTGTTAGCCAGCTGGTCGATAGTGCTAGTGGGTGCCATCCTCGTTTTAGCCCTCAGTATATTCGACGGGTTCGTGCAGACTCTCGTGACCCTCTCTGTGTGGTCCTAGAGGCCGCTGGTGTGCCTGTAGAGGACGATCTGATGAACCCCAGCACCAAGGTGTTCTCGTTCCCTGTAGCATCTCCTGAGGGCGCTGTGACAGCCTCAGACATGGGTGCCATAGAACAGCTAGAGTTGTGGGAGATGTATCAGGATCACTGGTGTGAGCACAAGCCGTCTATGACGTGCTACTACCGTGACCACGAGTTTCTAGAGGTAGGCCAGTGGCTGTACAACAAGTTTGATAAGGTATCAGGAATTTCGTTCCTTCCTTATTCAGACCACAGCTATGCTCAGGCTCCTTATGAAACTGTGGACAAGGCTACCCTCAAGGCAATGCAGAAAGGCTTCCCTACTGAAATAAACTGGGATATTAATGAAGCCTCTGATATGACTGAAGGTAGCCAACAGTTAGCTTGTACAGGTAATAACTGTGAGCTTTAGGACATAAAGAAGATAGAGTAACCTCTGTCGTTACTACCTACGTCCTCTGGCTTCTCTTTAGGGTCATGGGACGTGGGTATTCCTTCCTTCTGCATCTTCTTGATGCGGTCCTTAGACTTCTCACACATAGTATGGTAGTCCAAAGATGTATAGCTTACTGTGTGGTCTTTATCTTTCATGCTAGTTTCCTCCGACTGCCTCTAGCTCTTGCTGCTCTGCTGGTGTAGGAGCGTCTGTGGCGGCACCTATTGCTTTAAGCGTAGAAAATGTTAAATTATTGCTTATACTTTCAGTAAAGTAAGCACCTACTTCTTTTAAGTACTCTCCTGATCCTTCCCTTGCGGCTTTTAAAAATCGCTGAAAGCCTTCCACAGGTGGGTTTGCTAGTTTTTGTACTACATCTGGATCTAATAAAACTTCTGCTGATTTTACGTAGTACTTATTTTTACCTTTACTTAAAACTGATTTAGAAATTAAATTAATTGCTTTTCTTTCTGTAGATAGAATCTGATTTCTGAACGTACCTACGAACTCCGCGTAACTAACACCTGTACGCTCTGTCGCCCCATCAACAACGGCTGTCTCTCCTAGAGAATCTTTTAGTAGTATGCTCATTCTGTCTAGTAGGTCTTTAAGCCCTGCTATTTTGTTGATGTTGTTAACGTACTTATTACCAAATAAATCTAAGGATGTGTCAGAGTGTTTGTTTATAAAATCCTGCATAGTGCCCTGAGTGGATACAGCCTGCGCTAGAAACTCCTGCCGTAATCCTGTTATTACCATGTCCTGTTGAGCCTTATCTAACTGCTCTATGTCTTTCATAAAAGCCTTACGTTTTCCAGGGTTATTCAGCATCTCAGTAACTACGGTGCTAAGGTTTTTTTCTTGGACAGCCTTATAGAAACCGTTAGCTAACTCTCGTGACTTTTCGTTGTACGCTTGGTTGTGTCGCGCCTCTGTGTTTTTAATGGATCTCAGTTTACCAGAGGCAGTAGTTAGTTCCTCAGACAAACCAGCAAACTCAATTATTCTTCTGTTTTTTCTAATGAAGTTTTCTAGTTTCTTCTGGTCAAGTTGCCCATCCTTTAGCACACCTTTTTCAGCCTTCAGTCTAACAGCGTGACGAACCACAGCCATACCGGGCTTACCCACAAAATTTACATAGTCCCTAGCCTGCTCGTAATTCATGAGACTTGTGGCGGCTCCTGACTCAAACTTCCTAGATTTAATCTCCCGCATACCTTCAGCCTTGAGAGGTAAGCCAAGTTGTTCGTAGTAAAATGAGTCAGCATCTCTCACAGCCTTAACAAACTTAGGTGAGTTACCTGACTCCCTTACTAATGTAGTGTCTACAATATCCTTTAGTGAGTACAGGCTACGTATTAGCTGATTGTCCTTTGTGCTTTTGTCTCTTACGCGAAACAGAAGAGATAGCTCACTATTAATAGCTTTCTTAAGTGAGATTAAGTCGTTACCAGATACTTCAGGCATTTCATAAGTTGTTCCTTCTTCTGCTTCAGCCTCTTTAGGGGACCACTTACTCTCTAGTTTTTTAGATACACTGCTTTCAGGACCAAAAATATCTGAAAGTCTAGCACCTTTAAACATGTTATAAACAGTAAGCACCTCTGATTCTGGTAACGTTACTTTAGCCCCCTGCTTCTCAGCTATGGTGTACAACTTGTTAGCAGCCTGCCTTACGGTCTTTTCCTTACGCGCTAGAAGGTTTGTGGCTGCTCTTCCCACGTCTACAGAGTCTTTTGTACCTACCACTTTAGACGTTAGCCCACTTAATACGTTATCAATGTTTTCGTTTTTTCTTTCAAGGCTTGTTCGTAGCCTACTCTCCATTAATTCTTTCTGTCTAGTAGCTATGTCTTCAACAACGGGCCTGCCTATTTCTTCGTCAACGGGCATATACTCATCAAACTTTTCTTTAATTTTCATGCCGTCGCGTTGAATCTTCTCTGTTAAACTCTTTTGAAACCCCTTGTTGTTCTGTGTAGTCTTACGTACCCAATCTCTAACAATGGGGTTATTAGTCAAAGTAGCAACTAATCCACCAACCTCTAGATCAGGAATTTCTTGTTTTAAAGCAGCCAAGTTTTCTACAGCTTTAGCTACTTCTGTGTCGCTGGAGGTTTCTTTAATGCGATTTATTTCAGCCTTTACTTTATCGTTTGCTAGAGCGTCACTAGCAACACCTAGTGTAGAGTCCTTTCCTCTTATTTTAGAAATAGCGTCTGAACCTACCTTACCAGCAGTAGAAAGCGCCGCTGTAGTTCCTACTCCAGCTATTGTTGAAACTGCACCACCTGCAATAGCAGTAGATAGCTCTTGAGCTAACTCCCCGCCACCTAACCCTTGAACAACACGAGGAGCGACCATTCCAGCCCCTGTACCAGCAACAGTAGAAGCAACACCGGGGATTAAACCTGTTAAATAGCTAGTTACACCCCGCTTTAATGGCGCTCCAGTAGCAGTTAGTGGGTCAGATATAGCTGCAACTAGTTCTTGCCCAAAGCCTAGCTCAGCGTCCACAGGGACTCCTGCCATCTCTCGTGCCCGACGCTCGTTAGCGACTGATGTATTTTCAACGGGCAGTCCTTGATCTCTTTGTCTCTGATTTTCAACCAAAGATTCAACCATCTCTGAAGGACTGATTAGAAATACATCAGGAACAAACTGGGCAGCAAAACGGGCTGGACCCAACGCCAATAGATCACCCATTGTTACGGTGTCATCTTTGTTGTCTGTGCCTGAAGGTGCCTCAGTCCTAGTGGCCTCAGGAGCATTTAATTCAGCAAAAGCTATTACTTTGTACTCAGGCCATTCCTCAGGATGGTCTACAGTTACCACCTGTCCAGTGTCTAACTCAACCCTACTAACTGTACTCATTGTGAAATTACCTGTGCGGTTGAGGTGCCCATAATAAAGCCTTTAGCTTTTTCTGCCGCTTGTTCTTCCCGTGGACTACCGTTAATAATAAGTCTATTGAGTGTGTTTAGCTGCTTTCGCTTTGCTAAGTCTTGTAACGCTGTCATTATCTGAGTGTACTCTTTTAAGGTATCCGCTGAAAGACGCCCTGATGTAATACCTAAACCAAAGTCAGTCACTTTGTTAATAAAGTCTTTGTTACTTTTAAACGAATTAAGGGCGGCTATGGCTTTAACATCAGATTCTGTGGCTGTACTTACTGTTTTTTCTATTAAATCCCTTAGTCCAGAAACATCTTCATCACCCAAGCTCGACAGCGCCGTAAATCTATCAAAACGTGCTAAATCCTCCTCACCCCGTGACCATGTAGGGTCTACGTCCCTAAGAATAGTAAAGGCATCTAGAACACCGGGAGGCGTCTTATCCTCAATCATTCCTGTTATTGTGTTTGCTAGAGCAGCGTTTTGAAGATTCCCAATAACATAAGCTCTGGCCTTAGTCAAACCTTCAATGGTATCTAAGTCAAATTCGGTAGTATCAACTCCACTCTCTTCCATCATTTGTTTCAAGGACTTATTAGGCGTTCCTCCCCCCGTAGGAACAGCAGGCCCTATTTCAGTTTGAATTATGTCTGAGGGGTCATTTTTATTAGTAGCAACTTGAACACGCGTAGCCACTCCGTCTATCACTATTGTTTCTTCTGAAAAATCATACTGTGAAGGAGCCTTGGGCTTGTTTTTAAGCTTTGAGTACTCTGATCCTGCTTGGACGGTCCTCAGACTAGCTTGTCCTTTTTGCATTGCATCAGCCTTAGTCTCAAGTGCCGCAGCCCTTTGTAACATAGCAGAATCACCGTTAGCAGCGGCCCTAATCTCTTTTGCCGCCTGACGTAATCTCTGAGGAGACTGATCCCCAGACACTCTGTTTTCTACAGAGGCTGTTGCGGAAATAGTGGCCCTATTAGCAGCTTCCGCAAACAACTTAGCTACTTCAGGTTGCCCACCTGCGGCGTACTTCTGAGACATAGCCGTTAGTTGTGCAGGATCATTAGCGTACTGCTGTAGTAACTTCTGTACCTCATCCTGAGCAGCCACTCGGTTTTTCTCAGCCATCATAATGCCCGGAGTTGCCCCCACGCCTTTAGCGGCCTCAAACAAACCTTGAGAGTAACTTGGGTTAAGGATTCCTTGTATAAATTGATCTGAAAACTTAGCCATGCTTAAGAACCTCCTAGATATACAGCAGATGATGCTTCAGGGATCTGACTGTAGTCTACCATCAAGTAACCGTTGCTATCTGTAGCTACTGCGGAAGGTCTAACCTCTGCAATCTCTTGTGCAAGAACACCAAAGGTCATGTTGTTGTTAGAGAACTTCTGTCCTTCTTCGTTCCAATCCCAAGTGTACAGATTAATACCGTTAACTGTAGCAACCTTGTCAATGTTAGTCTTCAGTCTAACGTCAGATCCTAGTATTCCACCTAGTATTGTACCAATTCCACCCTTACCGTTAGACACAGGTTGCGTAAGACCACTTAAGAGTCCTGTGCCCACCTGACCCAAGAGATTAGCTCTAGCTGTCTCTGCGGCCATACGTGCCTGAATACCTGACATCATACCCTCACTGTAGTTACCTACACCGTACTGCTGTGCTTGTTGCTGTAACTGTGGGAACATATCAGTAGCACTAATCTGGTTGAGCATGTTAGCTTGTGGCAGATATGAACCTGTCAGCAGGGCCATGTTAAGCGCCTGTTGATCGCTGGCGAGGCCTGTGGCTGCACCGTACTGCGCTGAACCAAAGCCCATAGACTCGTAAGCACGTTTCTGTTGTGCATCACGCATAGCACCCTCAGCAGAGGCCAAGTCACTACTTAATCCGTAGAAGTCCTTACCAAAGCCAGCCTGCTGTGCCTGCTCTGCTTGTGCCTGTTGAATGGCCATTAAGGACGATTGATTCTGAGCTTCTGCTTGAGCCTTAGACAAAGCAAACTGCTCTGGCGTACCACCGTACATATTAGTCTGTACACCACTTCTACCTTGGTTATACAGACGCTCCTCAAGAGCTAACTGCTGACGTTGCTCCTCAGGTGCCTGCATAGCCCTCATGCGGTTATAAACGTCAGTCTCACGAGCACCTGTGCTTTGACCCGCCTGCTGCATGAACTGACCGCCTAAATTTGAAGCACCCTGTGCTAACAATTGCTGATTCAGTAGTCCGTAAGGATTATTGATAAGCTGTTCGTTACCACGGTCTATAGCGGCTTGAGCACCAAAGCGAGTCTCTGCAACTCCTCTGGGATCACTAAATATATTGTTGCCTGCCCTGCGGAGCATTTCGTCCTGCATGAGCTGCTCTTGTGCCCCTAGAGTTGTACTGGCATTCAAGTCAGTAACTACACCAGTAGTAGGGTCTACTGTAGGGCTTACACCAAAGGAAGACCCTGTGCTAGACGTTAGTGTATACGGCCTAAACTGAGATAGCCCTAGGCCTTCAGTAGCAATCTGTGCTGCTCCCGGTAGCCTTGTGCCGTCATCCAGAGTAGCACCAGCAAAGGATTGATTACCCACAGTACTGAGGCGGTCATAGGCTTCTTTTGTAAGAAGGCCTCCACCAATGGCAGTACCAAATCCTAACCATTTATCAATACTCATTAGAGAATACCCCTGTTCTTAGTAGTAATCATATAGTTTTACCTATTAACGCTAGTACGTTCATTTCTTGGATGGACAGAGGGACACCATCGATGTCTGATTCAAGTCCTACACTAACAACAGTACCAAATCCAGTAGTGTTTAACGATACTCTACTGATGGTTTCTCCGTTAGATGCATAACTTGATTCGGTGAACTCTGATTCATTGTAAAAAGAAGACCCGCTATCCTTTGTTCTAAAGGTGCTGGAACTGTGATTCTGAGAGAAGTCGTAAGACCACTTAAGGAAAATATCTGTGTAGTCCCCACCAATCAAAGTAGGCCTAATCTTCTTAAGCATTTTGATCTTAGAGGAGTCACCAAAGGTTAGGCCGGGACTGAAGTATCGGAACCTGTAAGGGTTACCATTGTCTCTGTACCCTTTGTACAGTCCTATGCCGTCCTCACAACCTATGTATATATCACCGTTTCTGTCCCTGTGGAAGGAATGAAAGTCTACACTAGGCCATCTAGTAACCCTGTACCCTCCATTTTCTAGTACTGTCCTAACGTCAAAGCAGTACACTAAGTTGAGATCAGGGAAACACAAGAGGTAAAAGTAATTCTCTGGACTGTACACAGTACTCACAGATACCTTAGATTCTAGTGTGTTAGCAATTAATTCTTGCTTTATGTTTCTACTCAAGTCAGACAGAGGCGAGGACTTCTCTTGTATTGTCCTACCTAGGCCTCTCAGTCCCGTGGGTGTCAGGAATAACAAGTCTGTACCTATCGACTGAACACTCTTCCTGTCTACACAGCCTACACCGGGGATAGTATCAGACAACTCCATAGATGCAGGACTAGAGGCACCTGCGTAAACTAGGGTATTGTTCTCCCCAAAGATAACTAAGAAGTCGTTGTAAGCCGCAATAGCAACTACTACATCAAACCCGTTAGGCCACGCTTCTGACACATTAATAGAACCACTAGAACCACCATCAAAATCTTGTCCTATTAATAGATCAGACCAATAAATAATAGTGTCATCAGTTTCGTTACCAACAACCCAGAGTCTACCGTAAGCTGCACAGACCTCGTGAGAGTATTGGTCAGCACCCATGACAGCACCCGGAACCTCAGACATCTTAGTTAGAGAACCTAAGTCTTCACTGTAAACCAGAGGCTCGTGACCCCTCTGGAAGAAGTAAGCATGGTCATTAAAGTTTACTATCTTCCAATCATTGTCTGTTATAGTGTACCCAGCAGGCGTAACATCTACTAATGTATCTAGGCCCATCATAATCTTATTGTTGCCTGTACTAAAGATTATCTCGTTACGGTTGTTATCGTAAAACTCGTGAATGTTAGTAATGTAGTCACCGTCAAGTAATGTAACATCTTCAGTAATAACAGAGTTTCCTTTACGGGCCGCAAGACGCCCCCGTCTATCAATGATGGCGTTATCAGCAACCTCAGCAAAAGAAGTATCCTGTGCTATAGGTGAGTCTTCAGTGTTTACCCCCATGAAAGCAGGAGCAACTAAATTCAGGCTTTGTAATGGCTGAGCCATAAGTACTCCTAGGGTGTGTACCAGATGGTTTCGTCAGGGTGCTTCTGTGCATCCATAGCGATTGCATCTGATAAGTATTTGTCAGCTAGAGCAAAGTACTCAGGGGTAGATGTACCGCCTGTCTCCCCTCGCTCACGAGATGCTAACGCTAAGGCCAAATGTATCACAGGCTGACTAGGGATAAACAGTTTGTCAGCGTCAACAGCCAGCGGAGCATTCCTAATTACCATCTTAGCCTTAATAACGTAAGTGTCGTTAGGCCTAGGGTACAAGTCAATCTGAGAGTCCCCAGCGTCATCAACACCGTTGTACGTATAGAACGTAGGGATACCCTCAGCAGCAGCACCTAAGACGTATTTCTCGTCAACCCAAGACTGTGGGCGGTACTCCATAGGCATATCTGCTGTATCATTCATAATCGTAAGGATCTTTCCGTAGTCCTGAGTACCTAACAGAGAATACGTATGTAGACCATCTATAGTAGAAATATCTACAGTCTTCCTAAGATGTGACCAATCCCAAGCGGTTTCAATGATACCCTTAGCATCGTTAATAAAGTCACCAACCATAGTACTATAAGTATTAGCGTATACCGTCGTTACTTGGTCTTCCCGTAGACGCCTCAGTACATTATTTACTAAATTTAAGTATGTCATATGATGTCCTGAAACAAGCTGTTAGTTAACCAACCCTGCAACATTTTAACGTAATCTACAGGCTGTCCTGCGGCACCCTGAGTCATATTCTGTCCTTGTTGCATTTGATAAGGAGAATAGGTGTATCCAGAGACAGCCCCTACCCCTGAACCCCCAGCATTCCCAGTTACTGTACCTACTCCAGCATTTACGGGGGAAGTGTACGTAGAAGTCCCTAAGTCCACTCCGGGTACAGGAGCAGCAGGAGGAGGTGGGGCTTGGTAGCCACATTCTGCTGAGTTAGGAGCCGCAGACTGTACTGATCCCCCTTGTCCATCAGCAGTCAATGTAATCATTGTAGTGCCTGAACACTGTTTCCCTAAGAATGTCCCAGCGGCTAGGTTAGTTGGGCCAGAGGATACACACTCGCCTGCCTCGTTAAGTGTTTGACCCTCTGGACATACTACTGGAGGTGTCACTGGTGTCACAGGTGTCACAGGTGCTGCCTGAGAAGCAGCGTAAGCCTGTCCTTCAGGAGAGTTTTTAATCTCATCCATCACAGCCTTAATGCCACTAGCGTTTTTACGCAAGGCTGCTTCCATAACCTTTTCACTGTAGTAGTCTAAACCACCACTGTCTGCCCCTCTACCTAAGTACAGTTGATACGCTCGCTCTACCTCTTGCCTAGATTTATCCATAATAGCCGCTTGATCCCAGCCTGACAAAGAACCATCTGGCATGTCCCCACCAGAGTTGTCAACACCAGTTACATTGGCGATATAAGTTAGCGCCTCGTTCCCGTATCGGCCAGAGTCTAGATCAGCGTTAGGATTATCCACGTTATTAATATTAAACAAGTGCATAGTACTAGGAGCAAACAGAGGAGCCTGAGAAACACACTGGCCCCTATCATTAATTACACCCTGCTCTCCGTTAGCTTGAGTACAGAAC